>ENA-ORXT01003351-ORXT01003351.1-marine-metagenome-genome-assembly--contig:-NODE-3351-length-17791-cov-4.730552_pt1 | contig 17791 bp, 11 predicted proteins | sample MGYA00237868_ERZ511482 | MGnify/ENA metagenome assembly ERZ511482 | reverse complement strand
CCACTTAGGCATTTGGGCTGGGCGCGAGCATGTAAAAAACTTCGGAGAGTAACGGAGAATTTTTTACATCCGAGTGGCCAGACCAAATGCCGAGCTTAGGAGTTCGACCCAGGTCTTTGTGTAAACCACCCAGGGGCGGCTTGGCGTTGCTACTTTGTTAGGCGTTTTTTCTCAACCCCAAAGAGTAAATATTAATTCATTGGCATTCCCCTACCCCAGTGTAACCGACTCCAATTTGAACTACCTATCTTTCAAAGTAACTCCCTCCGACGACGGTTTAAATGGTGACACCTCCCATGACGGTTTGACACGCAACGCCTCCAACAAAGGTTTAAAAGGTAACACCTACAATAAGGATTTAAATAGCAGGCCCTCCGACGACGTTTTAAAAGGTAGCACCTCCAACGACGGTTTAAAAAGTAACGCCTCCAATGACAGTTTAAAAGGTAACACCTACAAGGACGGTTTAAAAGGCAGGCCCTCCGACGACGGTTTAAAAGGTAACAACTACAAGGACGGTTTAAAAAACAGTACCTCCGAGGACGGTTTAACAGGTGACTCCTCCAACCAAGATCTGGGAACCTGGAATATATATTTCATGGCTAAATGGCTGCAATTCGCGGAAGTTGAACTTGGTCAATGACCGATCCATATTAAATTTTGAATTCTTCAATGCTGTCACGTAGAGACATGATTTGCTGTAGTCAATAGTAGCCAAGAATAAAATCTCGATAGGCACCTACTGGCAGAGTTTAATTTATCACGCCTAACGTTAGTAGCGACGCAGGCCGCCCCTCCCAAGACCCAAGATACAACCACTTAGGCATTTGGGCTGGGCGCGAGCATGTAAAAAACTTCGGAGAGTAACGGAGAATTTTTTACATCCGAGTGGTCAGACCAAATGCCGGGCTTAAGGGTTCGCCCCAGATCTTTGTGTAAACCACTCAGGGGCGGCTTGGCGTTGCTACTTTGTTGGGCGAATTTTCTTACTACTCGATCCAATTCATAAAGCATTGATGAACTTTACCCGATATAATTAGTCCTCAACTCACTCCACTTCCGATCGGTAGCCTGCTCGTAGTATTCTTTATCATCTAATTGTAGCCAGCAATAGTTCAGCGCTTGTTCTATTACATCAAAATCAAGTTCACAGAGACCAAAAACATAACTCCGACCAAAAATACTCATGTAGTTACCAATTGTACTTTCTTTATGTTGTAATGTACTTTTTAACATTGCAACTACCGAACTCGGATTACGGTCCCCATTCGCAAAAATTGGCTCTATAATATAGTGAAGTAGTCTATCGGCTAAATTTGGCATAAAATATAGAACGTGACTGACGATAGGAAAGTAAAACCACATTACTGAATTAACATTGCTTGCATAGTTAATTTTCCCTATTTCACGTATAATATTTTCACTTTCTGGCAAGTTTTCTTCATGCATAGTTATTAGAATTGTGATTAACTTGCTTGACAGAAATCTTTCATAATCATTTTTTAACCATTCATGTTTGTCCATCCTTTACTGATTGTATTGTTTACAATATTAAACACGATAGTAATAATAATAATAATTTTAGATATAAATAGGTAAGTTTAATAGTGTAATTTTAAAAGTTAGCCTATACTAAACTAATTGCCAATCCAATTTATAATTTTACTGAAATCAACGAGCGGACTATTTCTATTAAATAATTTTGCCTAAAGTGTTCTTCACCATAGCACGTAATCCAATGAAGTCTAAAAGAGGTCGCCAAAATACGATCGTCTTCACCTTTGAAGTGGCTCTTTGGGTAAGAACTTCCACCCCCAATTTTCCAGCTCTAAATGCTCCTGTATTTATCCTTTTAATAAGATAGAGAGAGTCATTTTCACTTCCCTCAAATTTACTGGCAATATTTCTTCGACTAACCTAGCATCAGAACATTCTTGTTCTCTTTGATTCATTACGAACGACACTACAAGTTCAATTTAGTCTTTTTGGTTTCTCAATTACAACTGTATTTATCATTTTACGCCATGGAGTGAATATTCTTTTTGTTAATTTCGCCCAACGAACATGAAGAACCGCAGTGTCCTGGCGAAGCCGGACATTGACGGTTCTTCGATGTTCCGCGATGTATGCGTTTCAGAGCCAAAAGGTAACTCTTTTTTTAATTACCTTTTGGCGGTTTCTCCTTTAAAGGAAGTATGGACGTGACTACGGGTAGTCTCGCCGTTCTTTCGGAGAAACTGGAAGGCTACGACAAGCGGGATGATCTCTTGTAATCGTCCCGCGAAGCCTTACCGCCGGGGTGGTTTTTTTAACTCCCGCCCCGGCGGTAAGGAACAAAATGGCCGACGGATAATTTAGAAGGATTTTACTTTTTTGGTCGGCGGCCCTAAACTTTATCCCGTCTCACATCGTTCGCAAGCTAGTCTTGCAGACCTGCAACGACCAGTAGCCAAATGCTACAAAGCTTTTTTGCTTTTATCATTTGCCTGCCTCGCCGCTACGGATTGTTCTTGAACATCCAGGCTTGCGAACGATGTGAGATGCTCCATTTTTCTTTACCGCTTTCCCCATTTTTAATCCTCCGAAATTATTCGATGGCGGGCTCGTTAGCCCTTTTATTTTGTTTCGTATATATTGCGGAACAAGAGTAACAACGCATTGCGCATACCCCCGTTATCGCTCCCGCCCCGCAATTTACCCCACCACCCCAGTAAATCCAAGCCCTCCCCCACCCCAACTTGCGCATAGCCCCAATATTCCAGGCAAACACGCATTGCGCGATATTGGCGCTCAAAGAGTCGGTAGTTGCGCATATACCCGAAATATTAAGCAACAACGCAACTCACTCCAGGCCCTCCAGTCGGTCCAGCGGGCTGATCACCTGCTGCTTCTCGTGCGTCGAGACATGGGTGTAGATTTCCGTCGTCGCGCTGTTCTCATGGCCGAGCAGTTCCTGGATGTGGCGCAGGCTGGTGCCCTGCTCCAACAAGTGCGTCGCGTAACTGTGTCGTAGCGTATGAACGGTGGTATACGGATTGACCCCGCTCTTGACAACCGCCTTCTTCAAGACCGCCTGCACGCTGCGCACTGAGTACTGCCCACCGGTTTGCCCCTCGAAAAGCCAGTAATCCGGACGGTACTCCAGGAAGTATGAGCGCAAGTCGATCAATAAGCCCTTTGAGAGCGTGGTGTACCGGTCTTTTTTGCCCTTGCCGCCGTGAACGAACACTTGCATCCGGTCACTATGAATGTCAGCGATGCGGAGATTAGTCACTTCGCTGAGACGGAGGCCGCCGCTATAAATGGCCTTCAGGATACAGCGGTGCTTGAGGTTGTCCACAACATTAAACAGGCGAACGACCTCTTCTACGCTCAAAACTTGCGGTAGCTGTTTTTTCTTCTTCGGCCGCAAGTCGATGAAATCGAGTTCCCGCTTTTCCACCTGTTCCAGCCAGAATTTGATGGCGTTGAGCATCTGGTTTTGGGTCGACTCGGCGAAGTTGCCTTCCGCCACCCGGCGCACGATGTAGGCTTTGATCACACCCGCGTTCACCTCCGCGAGCGTCAGGTGGCCGTGCTCCTGGAAGAAGTATTTCAGGTGCGCCAGATAGCTCTTCACCGTCCGCCAGCTGTAGCGGAGCACCTTGAGTTGCTCCTCCGTTCGGTGCATGGCCTCTTGCCAGTGCGGGGCGACTTTGCCGGGACGCGGCGCGTAAACCTTTGCGGGTTTACTTTTTGCCCGGTCGACGGATGGCGTGTTTTCCCGCTCGCCACGCTCAACAGTTAGTCCCGGCTTTCCTACCTGGCTTTTCACCTCCACTTCCGCCGGTAGTCGTAGCGTCCAGCTTAGCGCGGCGGCACCAAAGGCTGTTTCCAACGCGGTAATACTTTCCCGGCGGGCCGGGGCCGTCCAGCAGCGTAACGGTTTATCGTAGCCAAGACCGACCACGCCGCCGCAGCGGTCCTTAAAATTCTCGATGTAACCCTTGATGCGAAAGGCGTAAAAGGTGTAACCGTTTTGGTGAGCTTTGGCGATGAGTAACTGTTCCATGTCGCTAAAGGACGGGTAAAGCGGCACCGTTAGTCGTCCTTTATGCGTTTATAAACGAATATAAACGTTTGCATACGGATAAATACGGCTCCGCCCTTCTAGCGTCGCGTCCATTTTCCACGACCCTACCCCAAAAGAAGCAGCGTTACCAACGACATTCGTCATTTCGTCGAAAGTTAAGAACAATCAATACACGTACGCAACACCTGGCCGAACTTTACGCTACATGCGTTAGCCGCCGCGCCCACCCCCTCCTGAAAAACCGACCTCCCGCACCCGCGCGCCGCCGCCCGAATGCGCGAACGTAAATCCTCACGGAAGTGCAGACACGGAGCACACGAATGGCCGGCGATTGAAATACGGCGCGGTTGGAGCGCGGATATGCAGTGGGATAGCAAAACGGCCAACCCGGAGCCAGGCCGTAGGAAACCGGGAAGTCGGCAACACGGCGGGCGCATGGATATCAAGCGGCAGCAGAATAGGATTTTGCTCGCTGACCATTAATTACGGGGAAGGATGTAACCTCACCCCAACACCCCGTTCAGTATCAGGTCGAACGACCGTCCCGCCATATCCCGGACGCGCTTGTCCGTGGACTCGAGGTTGCGGCGCAGCAGCGGCATGTACCGCTCGTCGCCCATGTGGCCGATGAGGTAGATGACGGAGAGTTTGAGGCGTACATCTTTGCCCCGCAGGATGCGTTTGAAGTTGCGGAACTCCGCCGCGCGGAGCTGCTCCCCGGATTTTTCGATGTTGCCGAACTCGTCTTCGGAGACGCGGACCCCCTGCTCGATGATGGGGATGATGAGGCGCTTGAGGTCGTTGTCCAGCAGGGTGTCGAGAAATTCGAGGGCGTTGATCTTTTCCTGGTGGGACGCGCCCTGCAGCCCGCGGTAGATCGGGATGATGTCGCGCGGCTGGTAGCGCAGGCCGAGGAGGCGGAAGAGGCGGTCGAGGTTACCGTCCTGCCGCTGGTGCAGCAGCCGCAGCAGGCCGTTGCGGGCGGACTGCACCATCTCGTCGCCGTCTTCGCGCCGGCGGAGCTGGGCCTCGAGGTTTTCGATGGTGACGTGGTAGGTCCTGGCCTCGCGCAGGATCTGGCGGAAGACGCGCTTGGTGCCCATTTGCAGCGTCGGAAAGTCACGGTGCATCGCGTTGAGGCTGCGCAGGGTTTCGAGGCGCAACTCCAGGTCTTCGGGGTGGTAGCGTTCGATGAGGGCGAAGAGGAGGTCGACCGTCTGCCGGCCTTCGATCTTTTCGAGGACGGAGGGCAGGCGGCGGATGTCGGCCATCTCGATCAGGCCCTTGCGCAGGTAGCCCGGCAGCAGGCTGACGAGGCCGAGGCCGTACTGCACGAGGGCGGCGCGGGCGTGGGGCCGGTCGGGCGCTTCGCTGAGAAAGTCGATGAGGCGGAGCAGCCATTTATCGTCGAGGCTCTCGCCGGCGGCGACGATGGCGGCGTGGCGAACAACGAGGTAGGGGCTTTCCAGCTCCGCCCTGATCAGCTCGTCGCCCAATTCGTAGCCGGAGCGGCCGGCGGCCTGCAGCAGTTTGACGCGCCAGGCGATGCCGTCGGCCTCCGGCTGCCAGCTGAGGTCGGCGACGCGGCGGCGGAAATGGTCTTCCAGCTCCCACTTGCGGCGCAGATCGGGGTTGGAGCGGGTTTCGACGAGCAATTCGGCGAGCACGGTGCCGGACAGTTCCGGGTCGGGGCTCTTGAGCTGCTCGCGGATGAGTTCCTCGGTTTCCTCGAGGTGGTGGGAGATGCAGTACTCCAGGGCCGCGCGTTTGACGGCGGGGTCGGGGTCGATCAGCATCGGGATGACGTGGGGCAGCAGATCGGGCGTATCCCGCATCGCCATGCTGCGCAGGGCGCGGGCGCGGACGGCCGGGACGGCGTGCGTCAGCAGGTTGCGGATGGGCGCGCGAAATTTATCGTCGTCGATGGTATTCGCCCGTTCGAGGACGTAGAGCAACTGCTTATTGTCGAGCGTCTGGTTCGAGTCTTCCAGCACGCGGAGGAAGCCGGAGAGCACCTCTTTATGGCGCGACTTAATGGTTCGGCGGCTTCTCGTCTCCGGCCGCAGGTGTTGCAGCTGGGCGCGGAAGGCTTCGAGGTATTCATCCCGGATCAGCAGCACGCACACCAGCCAGCCGAGGACGAAGACCAGCACCAGTAAGCTGATGGCCTGGACGGAGAAGTTGAACACGTCCACCAGCAACAGCAGCAGCAAGCCGCCCAGCCCGCCGGCTACCGAGTCGATCAGCACGTCTATATAGGTCTTGATGCGGCTCTTCACGGCGTCGGACACCGGCAGGAAAAGCATCTCGACGCCCGCGCGGTGCAGGCTTTGCTTCAGGCTACCGTCGGTTAAACGGCTGAAGATACCCGAGCCGATGCCGGGCAGGAAAAGCATCGTGATGGCCCCGACGCCCAGCCCGACGGGCAAAAACATCAGCGCGCCGCTCACGCCCAGCCGCTGCACGATGCGCTGGGTCAGCAGCAGCTGGATGATGAGGCCGATGACGTTGAAGGTGGAAAACCAGAAGCCGAAAAAAGCGGTCAGGCGGTCTTCGTCCGCAAACCGTTCCGAGGCCAGCGCGCTGAACTGGTAATCGACCAGCTTGGCCGTGATCACGCTGGTGGCGATGATGCCGCAGAGCAGTAATAAGTGCTTCGAGCCGATGATGAGCTGGTGCGGCGACTCGCGCAGCACCGAGGTCTTCTTCTTCCGGGAGAGGTTCGATTCTTTGCCGCGGATGAAGTTGCGCCAGAGGAAGACGCTGATCAGCATCACCGGCACCAGCATCCCGGTCGCGGTGTACAGCAGCGCGCGGATGCCGAACTCCCCGGCGATCAGCGTGGCCAGATAGCCCCCCGCGATGCCCCCGGCGATGGCCCCGGCGCCGATGGGCCCGAAGAGCCGCTTGGCCTGCCGCACGTCGAACACCATGCTCGCCATCATCCAGAACTGGGAAGCGGCCAGCACGCCGAACAGGGCCACCCAGAGGTAAAGCCCGATGGCGACGAAATCCTTCGAGCCCTCCAGCGGCACCACCAGCGCGAAGGTCAGCAGCAGGGCCATGCAGAGGCCCAGACTCCAGAGGTTGAGCCGCAGGATGGTGAAGTACTTCAACGCCTGGGAATAGGCCGTGGAGATGATCGCCGCCACGATCGCCGTCAGGATGAACATGTACGGCAGCGCGTCGGACCCGAAGCGGCTAAGGAAGATGGCGTTGCCCGCCGGCTTGGCGATCAGTAAGACGGCGATGATCAGGAACACCTGCAACTGCAGCAACATGACGAGCCGCCCTTCGCCGGGGCGAATACGGAGAAGTTTACCGAGGAAATGCTGAAGGGATTTGATGGTAGCCGGGGTTGTTGGAAAAGCCTGCAATACGGGTAACGGCTAAGGTAAGCCCAAGGCGCATAAACGGGAAAGATCGTTCGGGTTCTCTTGGAAAATGATTTTGGCGGGGTGGTGTTGGAGGTGGGGCGGACGTGTCAGATATGCGATTGGCGATTGGCGATATTTGATTGGCGATTTGGCTGCCGCGTGGGGCAAGTGTGGGAGTGGGATAGCGTTCCTCTTCGTCCGTTCGGATTCTCGCCGAAAATAAACGACCCGATTTAGCCACTGGCTGAATCGGGTCGTTTGTTTGGTAGGAACCGGAACGGATGTTACTGCTTCAGCATGTCATCCAGGACCTTCGCCAGCCCCCGGCAGATTTGCTCGCCGGCCGGGTCGTCGACCAGGGCGGTGATGATGTAATCGCGGTCGGGGCCCTGCACCATGGCCACGTCGGCGTGGAAGCTGGACCAGGAACCGGATTTGCGGTAGACCTTGGCGTTGGGTGCCACGCGGTCGAGCACGTTGACGAATTTGTGGTGCAGCTCGGGGTCGACGAGGTAACCGCGCATCTTGGTGCTGGCCTCGGGGCTGATCAGGGCGTTGTTGGCCAGCAGGTAGAAGAAGCGGCAGATCTGCTCCGTCGTCGCCGCGTGGCTGATGCCTTTGATGGGGTCGGGGCTGCGCTTGCCGCCGGCGGCGTAGCGTTTACCGACCCACAGACCGCCGCCGAAAGCGGGGTCGTAGAGCTTCAGGCCGGGGTCCGTCATCGTCCGCTCGATCTTCTCGAAGCCGAGCCGGTCGATCATGCGGGTGGTGGCGGCGTTGTTGGATTTGGCGATCATCAACCGCATATCTTTAGTCACCTCTTTGGTTTCCCGCAATTCCCCCCGGTCGATGGCGTCGTGGGCGGCGGCCAGTACGGCGATCTTCGGCAGGCTGGCCGCGTACATCATGTGGCGACCGTTGACGGTAGCGTAACGAGCCGTGGTGGGGCCGACCCGTGTATTGGCCATATCGACGATGCCGACGGACATACGCTTCTGCTTGATCAGCTTACGCCAGACGGGGTTCTTCATCAGGCGGGCCCGGAGCTCTTGCTTGAGTTCCTTATTCTCCAGGCTGCGAAGACCGGGTACGGCGGGTTCCCCGGTCCTGATCCGCGGTTCGGGAAAGACGGCGACGCCTGACATGACCGTTTCGGGTAGATCGAGAAGTGCGATTCGGGACATCCCGGCATCGGGTGCCGGCGTCTCGGAAAGAAAGAAGGAAGGAAAAGTGAGCAAACCGGCCTGGCTGATCTGGTGGCCGATGGTGGTGTTCCCGTCATATTTCACGGTGCTCATAACGAGCACGGTGAGGACGGAAAGAAGGAAATAAAAACTGCGCTTGAACATACGTGCCATTGAAGTTCGCCTTCTTTGAAGAATGGGTGTGCAACCCCGGGAACGCGAACACTGTGTGATGAAAGAAAACGGTCAAGTCTATTGCGGGTGTCGGGAAAATGGCGGGATGTGAGGTGGGTTAGGTCTGGTGTTTTATAAGGTAAGATTCCTATGAGAACACGTGATTACTACATTGGTTGCGCCAATATACGCCCGCGGGGAGGTACGGAAGTTGATTTAACGGGATTTTAACTACGCCTCCGCTCCTTCCTTCGCACCCGCGTCCTCCGCCCAGCCTCTGAATCCAGCGAAGCAAAACATAAGCCCCGGTACCGGCCCCAGGCCCTACTTCCTGGCCAAAACTTCCTGCTCTCGCCCCAAATAGTACGTCAATAGATTCACCCGGTCCCTCCCCGCCGGGTGGCTCTCCGTGGCTTTCGAGATCACGCCGTCCGTATCCCGCGCCAGGATGAGGTGGGCGGCGGCGGCGATTTCCCGGTCCGTATAGCCGGCCGTGCGCATCAGGTCCGCCGCGCGTTGGTCAACGGCGACTTCGGACAGTTGGCGCAGCGTAAGGCTGAAGACCAGCTTACGTTCGGCATCCGTCATCGGGTCGCGGCGCAGATCGGCGGCGGGGCGGTGATCGGCGTGGCCGAGCTCGTGGGCCAGCAACAGGGTCAGCGCGGCGTCGCTGTCGCTCAAGAGCTCCCAGGCCGTGACGCTCACCCAGATGAAGCGACTGCCCGGGCAGGTCATCGCATTGATGCGGCGCAGGCCCCGGCTATCGCGCATCAACTCGATGGCGTAGCTTTCGGCGGGGATGCCGTTGGCCCAGGCCAGTTGCCCAAAGAGATACAACAAATGCCGGCGGCCGGTGTGATGAACGGGTTGAAAATTGGAGTCGATGCCGCAGTCCGAATAGGGCACGGCCTTGGGCCCAACGGTGGCGTAGGCCGACAACTGCTCGTCGGCCACCGTCGATAAAGGCGGGTCAGACGGCTGCCCGAACGGCAGGCAGCACAGGGCCACGAGCGCGGCGATTGGAATGACGGGTTTCATGACGATTACTGATAAGTGAAGCCGGGGAGCCTGTGCGACACCACCGATATCGACCGCGAAATCATCAAACGTAAAGGACCGGTACGGGTACGAAACGGGCCTTCAGCTTAAAGTAAGCCGTTGGTCAAAACGAGGGTGTACCGTGAACTCCGAGGTATGTAAATATGAATGTAATCACTAAATACGAAACACATGCCGGAAATTGCACATTGTGCGTTAAAATGTTGTTAGCGGGTGACAAAATGCGCTGAAAAACGTAGCGATTTCTACGCTAGTGGTTGAGTTCATAAATATCCGGACGTTTAGTCCGCAGGATTTTTGTGCCGTAGCGAGGTGCTGAAACCGGAGTTTAGCCGTAGCTAAATGAGGATTTCAGCAACGAAGCTATGGTGCAAAAAGACAAGGAATAATGATCGAGTATTTATGAACTCAACCACTAGTGGTCCAGCAACTCACAATTCACCTCGCCTTCCCTGATCGCCTTACGCACCATCTCCACCGCGCCCGTCCACTTCCGCGGGTCTTTCTCGACGCGGTTCGGCAGGTCGCGCGGCTCGGTTTCCGGCTCGGACCAACTTTCGAGCACGTACGATTTGGTAAGGGCTTTGAGCAGCGTATCGGCGCTGAGGTAGAAACGTTCTTCGGTCACTTCGTCGATCGTACCGGGCACCTCCGTTCCGTCGTCGAGTTCGGTCATCGGGCCGCCGAATCGCCAGGTGCCGGTTTCGCGGTAGAAGAAAATGAGCTCGCCGTCGCGCAGGTAATATTCCTCGGTTTGGCTCCCGTGATCGCCCATGCTCGAAGCGTGGAGTGCCATGACAACCTTATTGGCGTCGCGGTAGAAATTGAGTTGGCCGTCGGCAAATCCTCCGTCGCAGTTGTATACCAGGCTGTCTTTTCGCAGGGTGCCGGCGACCAGTTTGGCCCGCACGTCGGCGTAATATTCTCGGATCGAAGCCAGGGCGGCTTCTTCCTTCTCGAGGGGCGTCAGTGCTTTTTCGGGCGGGGCCGCTGGTGCGAGAGAAGGTTTTTCAAGGGCGTCGGTCTTCGCCATAACGCCGGAGTCGGCGGCGGCGGACGGGGGATCTGATTCGCAGGCGGTGCAACACACGGCGGTCAGGAGGATCAGGAGGCAAAAGCGCATAGGCAGGTTGATTTCCCGCCAAAGATCGGGCTTTTCAGTGGGGGGAGGGCCTCCGGCCCGATTCATCGGGCCGGAGGCCCTCCCCCCAACCGGGAAATATGACTTGTTCAAAACCAATCACGCCCTACCTTTGTCTTCTCAACGCAAGCCGTCACCACCTAACTTTATGATCGATCTCCCCGTCGCCCCCTCCCGTAAAGAACGCCAACGCAAGCCCGACTGGCTCCGCGTCAAGTTGCCCATCGGCCCCGAGTACAAGAAGGTCCGCGCGCTGGTGGACGAATACAAGCTCCACACCATCTGCCAAAGCGGCAATTGCCCCAATATGGGCGAATGCTGGGGCGCTGGCACGGCCACCTTCATGATCCTGGGCAACACCTGCACCCGCTCGTGCAGCTTCTGCGCCGTCAAGACCGGCCGCCCCACCGAGTACGACACTGACGAGCCCCGCCGCGTCGCCGAAGCCATCGAGCTGATGCAGGTCAAGCACGCCGTGCTCACCAGCGTCAACCGCGACGAACTGAAAGACCGCGGCGCCGAGATCTGGTACCAGACCGTCCGCCAGATTAAGGAGCGCACGCCCCAAACCACCATCGAAACCCTCATCCCCGACGTGCGCGGCAACTGGGACGCCCTCTACCGCATGATCGAAGGCGGGCAGGAAGTCGTGAGCCACAACATGGAAACCGTCCGTGAGCTCTACCGCAAGGTCCGCCCCCAGGGCAAGTACGACCGCAGCCTGGAAGAACTCCGCCGCATCAAGGAGGCCGGTAACCGCACCAAGACCGGCTTCATGGTCGGCCTCGGCGAGACCGAAGAGCAGGTCGAGCGCATTCTCGACGATTTGCTCGCCGTCGGCGTAGACGTCGTCACCATCGGTCAGTACCTCCAGCCCACCGCCATGCACCTGGCCGTGGACTCCTTCGTCACGCCCGACACCTTCGCCCACTACAAGGCCATGGGCCTGGCCAAAGGATTCGACTACGTGGAGAGCGGGCCGCTGGTGCGGAGCTCTTACCATGCGGAGAAGCATATTTAGGGGTTGCTATGATGGTTGAGGAGCTTTGCTCCGAACGTTAGACGGGCAATTCCGCTCAGGTCTAACGTTCGGAGCAAAGCTCCTCAACCATCGCGAAGCGGCTTCAAGGCCGACACCGGGAAATCCCTCCCCGTTACTGTATCTTGCCCGTGTCTTAAGCTTCTCTACTGATCCAAATTCCCCGTCCCTTTGAAACGTCTACTCTTCGCCTTGCTCGTCACCGGTTTTTGCGGTGGCCTGTCCGCACAGTCTACGGGCGATAGCCTTTACTACCTCCGACCGGTGGATACCATGCAGGTGTACCACGATGCCGCTTCCGGCCAGATCCTGTTCGACCATTACATCGCCTCCGGCCAGACGCTCTACGGCGTGGCGCAGTTCTACGGCCTCGCGCTGGATGACGTCTACCACCTCAACCCCACCCTGCGCGCCAAATACGCTACGGGAGACAAGGTGCGCGTCGCCATTCCCCGTCTCGCCATCCGTGCCCTGCCCGCGGCGGACAGCCTCGCCTGGTTCGTCCCCGTCAACTACCGGATGGGCAAGGGAGAAACGCTCTTCGGCCTCTACAAACGCATCCTTCAGCTGCCCAATGACGAGCGGCTGCGCGACCTCAACCCCGGGCTCGACCCCGCCCGAATGGCCGCCAATCAGGTGCTGGCCGTCGGCTATCTGAAACTCGACGGCATCCCCAAATCCATGCAGGGAGAGATCGAAGACCCCTACCTGCGCCGCAACCGGGGCCTGCGCGATCTTTGGCGGGCACGTACCAAGGGCAAGAAGATGATCAGCAAAAGCGGCAAAGCCGCCTGGACCAAAAAGGGGGACCGTAACAAGTGGATGGCCCTGCACCGCACCGCGCCCATCAACAGCCTCATCGAGATCGACGACCCCCGCAGCCGCAAGATCATCTACGCCCGCGTCGTCGGTCGCGTCGCCGACCAGGTCTACGGGCCGGACGTCATCGTCGTCGTCAGCCCGCTGCTGGTGCGCGCCTTCGGCGTCCGGGACCGGCATTTTTACGTCAGGATCAAACACTTCTAATCTCTTCCCATCACCCGCATCCTCCATATCCTTTCCGCCGCCGACCGCGTCAATTTCCGATTACTGATCGTGGGCGCGATCGTGCTCGCTGTATTGGAAATGCTGGGCATCGCCAGCGTCATGCCCTTCATGTCACTGCTCGCCGAGCCGGAGATGGTGAAAACCGACGACCGGCTGCGCACCGCCTACGAGCTTTTCGGTTTCGCGGGCCGCCGCTCGTTCATCATCGCGGCGGGCTTACTGGTCATTGCGCTGCTCACCTCCTCCCGGCTCTTCGCCATCCTGATGGATTTTATGAAGGCGCGCCTGCTCTGGCGCATCTACTACCGCACCAGCACCCGGCTGCTGAACTATTACCTGTCGCGGCCCTACCGCTATTTCATCAGCCGTAACACCGCGGATCTACGGGTCCACATCCTCAACGAAGTACAGCAACTGGTCAACGGTTACCTCGACCCCATCGTCAGCTTCATCATCAGCGGCATGACGGCCCTGGTCATCGTCGGTCTGGTGTTGGTCGTCAACCCGGGCGTGGCCCTCGGCTCGGCGGCCGTGTTCGGGGGGGCCTACCTGATCATCTACCTGGCCCGCAGAAGACCGCTGCGCCGGCTGGGCGACCGGCGGTACGCGGCCGCCATGGCGCGACAGCGAACGCTGGAAGAGTTGCTCCAGGGCATCAAGACGGTAAAGACTTACGGTAACGAGGGCGACTTCATCCGTCGCTACGAAGAAGATACCGCGACCCTGGCGTACGTCCACCCCCGCCTGAAGATCATTTACCAGACGCCGCGCCACGTTCTGGAGATCATTGCCTACGCCGGCATCATCGGCCTGACGCTGCTGCTGTTCATCCGCTCCGGCGACCTCGGCGAAATTCTACCGACGATGACGCTGTTCGCCGTAGCGGGCTACCGGCTTTTGCCCACCCTGCAGCAGATGTTCGGCGCGGCGGCCGTCATCAGGTCCAACAGCGGCCTGCTCGACCGGCTTTACGACGATCTGGTGGCGGGCCTCGCCCACGAAGAATCCGACAAGGTGGAGCAAGCCCCGCTGCCCTTCCGCCGCGAGATTCGCCTGACCGACGTCGGCTTCCACTTCCCTTCCGCCGAGACGCCGCTGTTCGACGGGCTTTCCCTGACCATCCCCAAGGGAAAGGTGGTCGCCTTCGTCGGCACCACCGGCTCCGGCAAAACGACGCTGGTGGACATAATCACCGGCCTGTTCGCGCCCACCTCCGGCCGCATCGACGTGGACGGTACGCCGCTCGACGCGAAAACCATCGTCGCCTGGCGCAAGCAACTCGCCTATGTTCCCCAGAATGTTTTCCTGTACGACGCGACCCTGCGCGACAACGTCACCTTCGGCCTCGACGACCCGGAAACCAGCGACGAGCGCATCCTCGACGTCCTCTCCCTGGTCGACCTTGCGCGCTTCGTCAACGAGGAGACCGGGGATGGGCTCGACACCCTACTCGGGGAAAACGGCGTTCGTCTCAGCGGCGGCCAGCGTCAACGCGTCGGTCTGGCCCGCGCACTGCTGCGGCGGCCCGAAGTCCTCGTCCTCGACGAAGCCACCAGCGCGCTGGATACGGTGACCGAGCTGACCATCATTTCCGCCATCGAAAAACTGCCGGAAGAACTGACCGTGTTGATCATCGCTCACCGCCTGTCCACCGTGCGGTATGCGGACGAGATCCACGTGCTGGAAGCCGGCCGACTCATCGCCTCGGGCACCTACGAGTCGCTGGTACGGGATAGTGAGGTGTTTCGGCGGATGGCGGAGTTGGGGTAACCGTTCCCGACCTGTGGCCGGGCAGTTTCCGTAACGTAAAACGGGTGAGGATTTGCCATCCGAATGCCAGACGGGCGTTCCCGTTTAACATTCGGATGGCAAATCCTCACCCGTTTTACAAGGGCGCTGTTCAGCGCAAAAGCTCGCCGTCGGAGACGGCTTCGCGCCAGCTACCGTTTAACGATTTTAACCGTCTTCACCCCGCCCCGGAACTCCAGACGCGCGAAGTACACGCCGGCGGCCAGGTCTTCCATGTCCAGTGCCAACGTGTTTTCACCGGCCACGGCGGGCAGGCGATTGCTGATCAGCTTGCGACCGGCCAGGTCGAACAGGTCGACGCGGTGGAGGTCGGCGGCGGGCAGGTCGTAACGCAGCATCACCGCGCCGCCGGTCGGGTTCGGGTCGGCGGTGAAAGGGACGTTAAGCAGTTCCACGGCGGCGATGCCGTCGGGGTTCTCCGCGTAGCTGTCCAGGTTGTCGAAGAAGTAAACGTCGTCGGTCATGGTGTTGGAAGCGAACAGCAGGATGATCTTTTGAATGCCGTTCGCGGCGGCACCGGCGTCGGGCTCATCGAGTAACTCGAAGGTCAGGCGTTCCCACTCGTTCTGCCTGGTGGTAGCGACCACGAAGCGACTGTGGCGGCCCGTCGGGTAGTTCTCGGGTTGCGCGGTAGCCGTTTCCAGTTGCAGCAGGATCTCGGTACCGACCGGAGCCTGGGTGTAGACGTCAATACTGAACGCCTTGCGGCCGGCCACGTAATCGTCGCCGTTGTCGATCGAGGTGACGCCGTATACCAACACGTCGAATTGTGTACCGCCGTCCCGTTCGTAGCGGCCCACGAGGGTGGAACCGTTAACGTCGTTCGCGCCGGGGTTGTCCACTTCGGTCAGGTTGCCGCTGGCGAACTCGAACGTGATCGTCTCCTGCTCGTCGAAGTTCTCGAAGCTGAAATCGTTGGTGAAGTTGGCGTTGACGAACACGTCGGTGCCCAGTTCGTATTCGCCGCAGTCGCCGGCGACGGTAGCCGTTACGCGGCCGCCGCCGTCACCGAAGTCCACCTCGATGGCGTTCGTCGCCCCGGTGAAGGTCGCCCCGTCGGGCACCGTCCAGGTGACGGTGGCACCGTCGGGCAGGTTCTCCACCACGTACCGTACACCGGTCGCGCCGTTCGCCACCGTTCGGTCACCGACCAGGTAGGCGGGCGCCTCGTCGTACACCCGTACGTAATCCACCTCCATCGTGGCGGGGAAGACGGTATTATCGACGTTACCGCCGAAGTTGCCGCCGACGGCCATGTTCAGCAGGAAGTGAAAATCCTGGTCGAACGGCCAGCGTTGCGGCGCGGTATCGGAGTTGGTCTTGGTACCGAACAGGTAACCGTCCACGAACCAGCGGATACGGTTCGGCTCCCAGTGAACGGCGAAGACGTGCTCGCGGTCAGACCACGCCATATCTCGCAGTTTCAGGTCAGTCCCGGTCGATGAGTTGTTGGGCGAAGGCTGACCGAAGTGCAGTGTGCCGAAGAGCTTCTCGGGCTGGTTGCCCACCCACTCCATAATGTCGATCTCGCCGCTTTGGGGCCAGAAACCGTACACCTCGTCGGTGCTCAGCATCCAGAAGGCGGGCCAGAGGCCGCCACCGGCGGGGAGCTTCATTTTGGCTTCCATGTAGCCGTATTTGAAATCCCGCTTATCCTTCGTCGAGATGCGCGCGGAGGTGTAGTTGCGGCCGCCGACGCTTTCGCGCCTGGCGGTGATCTTCAGTTTGCCGTCTTCGACTACCGCGTTTTGCTGCTGGTAAAACTGCAGTTCATTATTGCCCCAACCACAAAGGTTGATGTCGCAACCGTCGCCCTGCAGGTAGTTCCAGTCAGAAGTATTGAGGGTGGCCGCGTCGAAGTCGTCCTCCCAGAGCAGGTTCGGACATTGAGCGGATAGAGCAAATGAGGTAAGGGCCAGACAAAAGCCGGCGAACAGGTAGCGCATGATCGGGTTGATTTAGTTTACTGATTTCAAATATACGGTGATTCGGCGTAATTGGTTCACCAATGGGCGGGGCCGCGGGTGCCATGAAAGGTTCAAAGAAACGTTGTTCTCCGGTTTAAACCGACGTTCTCGCCCATTCCTTTGCACCCGCGACCCCGCCCCGAAATAAAAGAAAGGGGGGAAGGAGTCTTGATCAATGGCGCACCACCAGCCTGCCCCGCCACCGTCGCGCGCCGTCCGCCGCCGTCAGCGCGTACGTGCCCGGCGGTAACCGCCGCAGGTCGATCAGCAACCCGTCGCCCGTACCGGAAGTCGCCGCCACGCCGTACCGCCGCCCCAGCAAGTCGGTGATCCGGAGGTCGCGAGCCCGGAAGCCCTGGGGCGTGCGCAGAATCGCGTAATCGCGTGCCGGGTTCGGATAGAGCAGGAAGCCCTCGGTCTCGAAGTCATCCGTCCCGTCCGGCTCCGCCAGCGTGACGTTGTACAACACGATGCTGTCGCAGCCCGCCGCCGTCGTGCCGTTATCAGTGATTTCAATAGCCATCGTTACCACTACTCCCAGCAGGGTATCTCCGGCAACGATCGCCGTATCGATACTGACGTTGTAGGCGGGCAGCAGGTGCTCGGTAGTCAGAATGATTGAATCATAAGCAGGTCGTACCAGCGTATCGACGGTTCTGAGTACCGACGAGAAGTCTTCAAGATCGAAACGGCAGGAACTTTCGTTTCGAAAACCATAGCGTTGCGGTTTTCTAACGCGGTGCCGCGTTGGTTTTGCGCTTAGGAATTTGCGGCCGTTCCAGCTAACGGCGGCGCGGTTGGTCAGCACCGTTCCCGGTCCGGCCGTCGGACTGGTCTCAACGGTAAACTGGACGGAGGCCGTGCCACCCGGTTCAAGCGGACGAGAGCGGGACTTCCACTGAATTACACCAAGGGGAGAAAC
>ENA-ORXT01003350-ORXT01003350.1-marine-metagenome-genome-assembly--contig:-NODE-3350-length-17805-cov-4.105032_pt1 | contig 17805 bp, 12 predicted proteins | sample MGYA00237868_ERZ511482 | MGnify/ENA metagenome assembly ERZ511482 | reverse complement strand
TCCCCGGCCAGCAAATAATCCCGTAAATCTTTACCTCTCGGCAAAAAATCACCGTTCGAAAAACCCTCACCCCCCAGTCCCCTCTCCCTAAAAATTCGGATGACGCTTGTTACCAATGGTTGGGTCCAACGTCCGAATTTTAGGGAGAGGGGGAGCTAAATTTTGGTTTCTAAACCGTTAGTAAAGTCTAAAGTAAGTGCCATTGGGCTAGCGCCTTGCCGCTCACCAAAGTGGCGCTGTCCAATTAGGCTATCGCTTAAACGGCTCAATTCGTCAACAAGCCAAATCACCAGTGCCGTCACCCGGAAAACTACTAATAAGATAAGGACTTTTCGATGTCATACTTTCACCCCGCCAAGATGCCGAGCTCCGTTTTTGCCAAGGCATGCGTCATTACGCTTTTTTGCTCGATCTTGCCGATCTTAATCGTCCCGAGTATCAGTTCTGCCCAAGAGGCGACACCACCGGTCGACCAGCAAAAAAAGTTAATTGAAAAACTTTCAAGCGCGATCTCAAACACAAAATGGACCGGAAGCTTCACAGTCACTGGCAATGAGGCCAATCCAAAAACCGAGACATACGAAATTAGGCAAGCCGAATATCAGGGCGACGACAAATGGTTACTGACCGCGCGAATCGCGTATGGGGACCGCGACGTGATCGTGCCAATCCCGTTGGAAATTAAATGGGCCGGAAGAACCCCCGTGATAACGGTCGATAATCTCACGATCCCGCCGTTGGGGACCTTCGACGCACGAGTGCTGATGCGGCTTGGCAGCTACGCCGGAACGTGGGCTCACGGTGATAAAGGTGGCCATCTCTTTGGGAAATATGAAAAGGTCGAGCAACCTAATCCAGCATCTGGTGACCAGCCATCACCTAAGTAAAACCGCGACTCATAATGGGCAGTTTTATCCGCAGAACTAGCATTTCTTAAAATCGCTTGTAATAGTTACCACAAGATTGCCCAGATGACGTCGGTTTTGCCGATTAAGCGTGTATAATTGAATTCACAACTATTGAATATGAATCCTTCTCAGAGCAGCACCCATGAAAAATTTGACCGCGTTTCGCATTTTGATACCGCTTTTACTTTGCCTCATTTGTGTTGGCCTAAAAGAGGCTCAATCACAAACAACCGTTAATTTCGCAACAAGCCTCGGCGATATCGAGATTCAACTTTTCGATACCGATCGACCTGTGTCGGTTGCAAACTTCTTAGGCTACGTGCAACGTGGTGATTACGATGGCACTATATTTCATCGTACTCAGTCTGCCGCTACCCAAGGAATCGGCATTGTACAGGGTGGTGGATTTCTGACCGACCTCACCGCGATTACAAGACTCGCACCGATCGTCAACGAAGCTGCCAATGACCCCAACCCTCTAAATACCGTCGGAACGATTGCTTACGCGCGATCCAGCCAACTCAATAGTGCGACCAGCGAGTTTTTTTTCAACACCGTCAATAATCCAAACTTAGACTCGCAAACCTTTACCGTCTTTGGTGAAGTCACCTCAGGAATTGAAGTCGTGAACATGATCCAGGCGCTTGATACGACTCAAGCATCAGGTGATATTAACTTTAACGACCTACCGGTTATTGATATCAACGCGACTCCCGTTGAGGCGGCCGGTAATCTCGCGGTGCTCTCACGCGCAACCGTCGTCGCCAGCGTCCCTGAACCCACCGCAGCAGTCGTATTAACGCTCGGCGGAACCATTGGATTGACGCGCCGTCGCCGCCGCCAGCTAAGTTAAGCGTTTCCCAGTTTGCCACTGGTGCGACGAGAGTCCAGAAGACTACCCGACGCCGACAGAGTCTTCTACAATCTGAGCCATGTCGCCTTCCCACTCCGCTGAAAAACCGACTTGGCATTTCGCGCTATTGATTGCGATCCCCGCACTCTTATTGTGGGGGATTTTTTCTTTTTCGCCAAATTTCAATTTCGAAGACATGGAGACTCCCAAGTCGAATCCGCTTGGCGGCGACTATCTGCAAGAGTACACCGGCGGCTGGATGATTGGTGCAGAGCCTCTTAAATTATTGGGCTCGCCGTACAATTCTGAACTATTTAAGGCCCGGCAGCATGATGGCGAATTGATCGGCTTCACTTGGGATCAGAACAAATACTTCCCTCCGGTCTATCCACCGTTCTGGTACGCGGCGGTCAGCCCGCTATCGCAGCTAGATTACGGGGTGGCCGTGCATATTTGGGCCGGCCTGATGACGATTTGTTTGATCGTCGCGCTAGTCTTAATTTTTCAATTTACAAACGCACCGCTATTTTTGCTGCTGATTTTCTGCCTATCGACGCCCGTTATTCACAGTATCAGTTCAGGCCAAAAAGGTACATTGCTGCTACTGATCTTCACGGCCAGTTTCGTTCTGCTGAAGAAGCTGCAACCCGCGCGATCAGGCGTCGTGTTCGCGCTGAGCCTTTTCAAACCCTACTTGGGCGTCTGCGTCGGGCTGTTGATGTTGATCCGAGGCAACTGGCGGTGGGTTGGATCGACGTTGCTGACCGTTGCAGCGATCGTGGCCGTCTCTTGGCTGACGATGCCTGAACTTTGCAAGGACTACATCGACGTCTGCCTTGGGTTTGGTGACTACGTTGAGTCCGGCGGATACGATCTGGCGAAGAGCTATTCGTTATGGAGCGGATGGCAACTTTTGATCTCACACAGCACGACGGCAAAACTGTTGACCGTTATCACGTCACTGGCCGCGTTGGCGGGATCGTTGTTTTATCTTCGCCGCTTGCCCAGCGATAAACCTGAAAGCTTCGAAACATCCTATGGGGTCATGATGCTCATCACGGCGATCACGGCACCGCATTTCTACTACTACGACCAGAGCATGCTGATCTTACCGGCGGCGATCTTTTCTAGCCACGCATCACAAGAAAATTTCAGCCGCGCCCAATGGATGCCCGTTGTTTTAATCGCCGCGGCCATGTTCGGCAGCGGATTGATTGAGCAAATTGGTTTAACGACAAACGTAGCGATTGGCCCCATTCTATTGATCGCCGCCGTCGCTATGGCGTTACGCAACGTACGGTAGAATCGCTGCCACGGCCTGGAAAAAAACCTTTAGCCAAACCGGATTTGCGAGTTACAAAGCTTGTGAGCGGCGAGGCGCAAGCCGCCGGTTCGTTGCACTTCATGTCGGCGGCGATTACCTTGCCGCTCATTTTCCATGCCAACATCAGCCGAGCACTGGAATCTGACACACTGCCTTGGTACCCGACGACACGATCAGAAGAAACTCACGGTGGCTAACCCGCAAAGCGTCTCAAAATCAAGCCTACTGTTCGCCGAACCCTTCGGTCGGGTTGCCGTGTTTGTCGTAGCGCATTAAACCGAAGTAAAAGAACGTAAACAAACCGATGGGGATCGCAGAGAAGAACGAAAAGTGCAACAGACTTCCTGCCAACAGACCGCCGCCAAAAATCACTAACCACAGCCACCATGTGTCGCGCAACAGAGATTGGTAACGTTTCATATCAGCCGTGAACAGTCGTAACAAAGATCGGAACTTAAAGTGAATAACAGTCGTCTTCAAATCCTATCGACGGCCGCGCGTTCACTCAACCTCATTCGGATTGATCTCTTTGAATTTCTCAATGACTCTCAAGATTTGCCGATAGTTTTTATCCGTAATCTGAGCCGCGACTTTCAAATGTTCGGCTTCAGGAAATGCCTGCGACAATTTGAGTATTGGATCCATCCACGTTTGAATGATCTGAAATTGACTTCGTATCACCGACAAAAAGGCCTTAGGGATCTTGTTGACCACTTCGATCTTAGGCGGAAGCGGATCGCCCGGCGTAGCTCCAGCCAAACCCGCCGCAACACCATCAAGCATCAGTTGCTTCATCTCGCCAGCGGTCTGATTAAATTTCGCCAACTCGGCCACCGCGTGAGAAACTTCCCGCATCGTCGCCGTTTGAATCGTGGATGCTTGGTCGTCGGTCGTCAATTGTTGAACGCCTTTGTCCAGCGTCGTGCGGATGTCCTTGAGCCCTTCACTGAAGGTCATCATCTGCCCGATGACTTGCCCCAGTTGATCGTCGCCGGTCGCCCCCAGCAGTAAATTGCGTTGATAAGTTCGTTTAATATCTTCCCATCGTTGTAGGTCGTCGCCCTCAAGTTCGCCCATCAGCTCTTTCAGCTTCAACAGATTCGCCTGAGCGCCTGTCGCCAACGTCTGCGCTTGATTGTTGTAGTGCGAATGAATCAGCGTCGCCAATTCCTCGTCGTTCATCACCGGCGAAATTTCTTCGGCGATCTTATTCATATCACGATAAGAACCCTGCAGCTTAAACGCGGGTTCGGTGCGATACTCGTCCGATTGAGCCGCCGATTCGATGTACTGACGATTGACTCGCAGCACGACATCACGCGCCCGAATCAGTTTCTGCATCACGCTGCGGAACTCGTTGACCTCTTCGATCGAGTAATCCGATTCCAGCGTCACGCCTTGTGGTTGATCTTCTTGAGCCATCTTGATGATCGCGTACACATCGTTGCGTGATCGAGAGCTCAATTTTGCCAACGTCGAATTGGACGTCAAACAGTTCTCTAAGTAGCTCAGCTCAAACGCTTCAAGATTGTCGCCGATCACATCGCCCAGGTTGTACGTGTCGGCGCGCGAGGCCAGCATGTCAGGAATCTGAAACTTCAGTCCGCTTTCGGTGTACGGGTTACCGGCCATCACGACCGCGACCTTGCGACCACGTAAATCGTACGTCTTCGGTTTGCCATTAAACACGCCTTCGATCCGCCGCGTAGCATCGCACAACGAAATAAACTTCTGCAACAACTCAGGATTACAATGCTGAATATCGTCCAGATAGATCATCACGTTGTCGCCCATCTCCAACGCCAGATTCAGTTTCTCAATCTCTTCACGAGCACTCGCATTAGGGGCCTCAACGGGATCCAAAGAAGTGACCTGATGCCCGATCGCAGGGCCGTTGATTTTCATGAACGTAATCCCCAACCGATTGGCGATGTACTCCATCAGAGTCGTCTTTCCGTAACCCGGCGGGGAGATCAACAACAGCATGCCCATCAGGTCAGTACGTTTTTCCTCGCCCGCGACGCCCATCTGTTTGGCCAAGTTCGCACCGACCATCGGCAAATAAGTATCGTTAATCAACCGATTACGAATAAATGACGTCAGTACCCGAGGTTTAAATTCGCTCAACCGCAGTTCTTCACGCCGATTTTCGACGATGTCTTTTTTCAGTTGCGTGTAAGCCAAGAATCGCGGCACGCTATTGTTCTCAAACGCGTCCAACCGCGTTCTAAACTCGTGATAGTCCAACCGATAGTTTCGCTGGTCAATAAGACGATGGTCGCCCAACAATCCCTCCAGCGGCATCACCGTTGGCACATCGACGACTTTACGTTGGGCAAGTGTACTATCCACCAACGCCGTCGCCGTTTCGTCAACGTAGCCATGCCAAGTTTCATTTTCTGGATCACTGGCAACAAAGGCACTCAGCCAATCTTTGGCGATTTGAAAACGATCCACCGTTTCCAAGTCATCCGAAGTGATCGAATCAAAAAACGTTCGCGCGGCCGATTTCCGTTTAACAAACTGCGAAAAAGCATCCGAAAGTGCCAGCGCTGGTTTGCTGATGACAAATTTATCCGCATCACAAAGCTGATCGAATAAGTAATCGGCGGCCTCCATCGCGGCACCGGAGCTATCAAAACCAGCGCGACCTGCGACGTCTTCGGTCAACAACGCCAAGCGATCGACGTGTTTTTGCCGATCCGCGATCGTTCCGAAAATTGACTTCGCCGACTTCAAAGAAGTAAATTTTGCAGACCATTGATCGAAACTGGAGACCGATCGCGTTTTTAAATCAAACCAAGCCAACCCGCCAATCGTTCGCGCCGCCGGCGTGTATTTGAGCAGATCCAGGTTTTGTTCCAACTGCAACAGTGCCGTCAAAATTTTCAACGTGTCCAAATCATGGACACCTTTGATGTAACCTTCTGCGTATCGCGACGCCATAAATTGCTGAATCGTGGTCAACAACTCGGCCTCTTCCATGCCGCATAATTCAAGCGACGACGGCAACGTCCCTGCGCTACTGGCGGCCAACATCTGGCGGCAAAGGTACTCCGCACGGTAGACGTCACCATCCTCGGAAACCAACGACTGATCCCAAACCGACCGCGTGTCTTCCAACGCCGAATTGTCGACGGGCTCGAAAAAGTTCGTCCCGCTTAAGTGAAAGAACATTTGGCCTTGCTTCACCACAGTCGTCAAATCCAACGGTTGTACGTTGACGGTGAACTTGTGCTTGCCAAACGCAATAATATTCTGGCCATCGACGAACAGTTCGTTCTTATCACGAAGCTGCCGAACGGCGTCTTCTCGCACCGTTTTCAATCGACTCTGAATATCATCGACTTTGACCGATTCTTCCATCTGATCCAGCTGGTCGACGATGTCGCGGACCTTGTCGATCATGAGATCAGCGGCGAAGTAGCTGTTGATCTCATCGACCGTCTTGAAACCGCTGACGCGCGACCTAATCGACTTAAGAATTCGGCCTGCCGATTCCGAAAGCACATTGGCCCGTTTGCTGGCCGCTTCGGTCAGTTGAATTTTGCGAGTGTCAAACGCCGCGTAAATCTCTTCGCGTTTCTCGGTCAGCTGCAAGATGAAATCATCGAACTCGGAGAACCGGCCTTCCAGTTCTTCAACCTGCACCATCATCTTGGTCAAGTATTCGTCGCACTTGGCCGGCGCGTCGCAAACATCCAAATAGTTCACAACGGCTTGACTAATCAGCTTGATCTGCGAATTGAATTCGGCAACGCCTTCGACCGACATCAGCGCTTGCGACTTCTTCTTCAGCTCGGCACGCGTCTGGTTGAGGCTTGAGTAAATCGACGAGATATTGTCGATGATGCGGGTGCGCTGCGTTGCGTCGTCGATTTTGAGGTTGCTGACGATGTCGATCAACATCTCCAGTTCGCTGCCAGTGGCGGAAATCTCTTCGCCCAACGTTTTGGCCTGCTGAGCCGTCTTCAAATCGTCGATGTCGGTTCGGTTTTTATCGACACGCTCCTGATACGGAGCCAGCGAATCCTCTTTCAGCAGAAACTCAACGCATTTTTGCGATAGTCGATCAGAGTTCTCCGCAATCTTCGTTTCCAGCGACTCGACCGCATCGTCGTCGATGTATTTTAAGTCCTTCAACGAGATCACTTGCCCGCGCACCGTCCGCAACTTCGTCAGCGCATCCACAAAATCGTCGATGTGGCGGAATTGCTTGGTCGCCGCATTGGAGACCGCGTCAAGCGCCTCTTTGGACGCCGATTTGAACTGAGACTGTGTGTTCTTGCGAATCCGCACCACTTTCTCAAACTCGTCGACCGCCGCGGTGGCCGCTTCGCGAATCGAACCAAGTGGCTCGCCCAGGTTTGCCGCTTCGGCTTGGTTGATCCAGAAGTAGCTATCGATCAGATCGGTCGTTTTCTTGACCAGATCCAGATATAAGTTCGCGTAGGTATCGTCTTGGCCGATTAGGTTGAGCACTTCTTGCGATTCGGCCATCGCACGGACGATTTCTTTATTACCAATCTTGTAAATGTAAGAATCGGTTTGCTCGCCGACGGGAATCTCATCGGCCAAAAACGGCGTTCGCCAAATCTGCAAACTGTGATGTTTCTGCGGCTCCACATCGCTGCGGAAGTAAACCAACATCCCATCAGCAAAGATTGAAAATCCGTTGCACACGATCGGTGCTGCGACTTCCTGCTGGATCATGTTGTAGGCCAGCAACACGTACTCGCCGGTCGTCTGATTGTGGAAGACGTACAGATAATCTTCGCCATTGGGAGACGCAACACGACGATCAAATGCCAGATCGCGCACGTCGCTATCAAACGTTTTCGTCACGCCAGTTTGCAGATAATACCCGTTGGAGAAAATTAAACCATGATCTTCAGGCAGAAGGATACAGGCATCTGCGATCGAATCGAGCCGCTGAGCCGTTTGCTTTTTCTGGTTGTAGACCAAATAGCGAAACGCGTCTTCTTTAAAAGGCTTCATCTTCAGCAAGATGACATTGCCCACGATCGCGTAAAAGATCTCGGCATCGTCCAGCGTCTGGTCCGGATCGTCGACCGGTTCGGCGTAGATGCCGCTGCCATCGTCGGTGTTGTCCTCGATTTTGATCGTGAGGTCACCGCCAACCGTTTCGACGAACACTAGATCGTTGATCGAGATGTGCGGGTGAAGTCCGCCGCGATGCATTTCGCGCTTCGTTTTCAACCAGCGAAAGTCATGTTGCTCGGGCGCCGTGATTTCGTGATGGCTGCGGTTATCGACGTAGTGAAGTTTTTCACCGTCGATCAGAAATTTGAACGACTTGGTGTCGCTGATGCTCTTGCCGGTTTGGAAGATGAAGAATAGGTGCGGACCGATACGATGGAATCGCTGAAACCGCGTGTCTTTGTAATATTTGTACAGCGCGAAGAAATCGTCTTCGAACTGACCGTCCTGAATCAGCTCGATCGGCTGACTATGAAAGTCTCCATCGGTAAACGAGTAGACCGCAAACACATCCGACAACGCCGTCGTCGATCGCAGGCCCATGTGGACGTTGTAACCGAAGATGAACTGATCGCCGATCGCCACCATGTCGGCAGAGGTGCAATTGTTTTCGGTCGTGATCCGCTGCGTCGAAACCAGTTCCGTCGGAATCGAACCAAAAACGTCTCGCCGGTTACCGTTGAGCTGATCCAACCGCGTGCGTAACTCTAGCGCGTGCGATTTCAACCGGTTCTGGATGATCTCGTACGTCCCACGCTCGAGCCCGTCGGCAGGTGCCGCGGCTTCGTCGTCGATCGGATTGTCAGTGGGTGTGTTTTCAGACATGAATCATTCTGGCGTTGGCTGATAGTCGCCCTTCGCTCCGCGAAAGGACGCGTTCTCATCCGTAGCGAAAGACTACAATGTCGACAATGTCGATTACGACTTACTTGTCGCGACGGCGTCAATGACCGTACCGGCGTTTTTGTTCGCCACACCGGCTTGGTTCGCCATCCCCATCATCGACGTCAACTGACTCAAGACACCTTGATCGGTTGTCTTCGCCATCATCTGACCGATCAATGCCGCAACCGACAGATTCTTTAGGTCATCACTGCTGACGTTGAACATTTCAACGTAGCGTGCGACTTGATCCTGAAACTCAGCCGGATCGCCTGTGAAGAACGTGTCCTTCACGTCCCTGAGCACGCTGCTACCTTCGACCAAACGATCGACTTGGCGGCCCGCGGTGATCGAGTTAACGATACTGTCGAAGAACTTATTATCGCCACCGACGATGTCGATGTTGGCTGACTTCAGCGATTCGGCAACCATCAAAGCCTGAGCTTCGGCGATGCGTTGCTGAGCCGCGATGGCTTCGAGCTCGATTTCCTTAGACTTGTCCAGCTCAAGCTTAAACTCTTCGTGCTCGCGTCCGACACTGTCGAACAGCTTCATCGCTTCGGCTTTCTCGGTGATACCTTTGGCGTCTGCTGCGAACTTCAGTTCGGAAACTTCGGCTTCGGCGGTACCTTCTTTCTTAAGCGCTTCGGCTTTGGAGATGGTGACTTGAGCTTCCGCCAAGCCCTGTGCGGCGACTTCGGCCTGCGTCGCTTCGGCCAACATCTTCTTCGCGTCGGTTTCTTTTTCGGCCGCTTGCTTCTGAGCGTCAGCCCTAACGACAATCGTCTGGGCCTCAAGATCGGCAGCTTCCTTGTTGGCCAAAGCAGCTTTCACCTGTTTGACCATCGCCTGTTCGGCCAACTCTTGAGCTTCGGTAACGGCGACCTGCTTTTTACGTGACGCAGAAGCAAACTCACGAGTGTCTTTGATTTTCTCTTCTTCTTCGACCACGGCGCGTTCGACGACAACGCGTTCGCGGATGACGTCTTGAATGTTCTTCTTCTCAACTTCGACGGCTTTCTCTTTGTCGATCTGAGCCAGCGTGACGATACGTTCGCGTTCGGTAATTTCCAAACCACGATCCTTTTCGACTCGTTCGCTTTCAACCGCGTCGGTCCGTTCTTTACTTTTGGCGGCGACGATAACCGAACGCAACCTATTTTCCTCGGCGACTTGAATTGCTTCTTCGGCCGAAATACGCGCCGTCTCTTTTCTCTGACGCTCTTCTTCTTGAACGACGGTCGCTTCGGCTTGTTCGCGAGCCACGATCTCGGCGATCTCACGAGCCTGTTTTTCCTCCGCTTCGGCTTGCTGGCGTTCGAGGTTCAGAATCGCTTCCCGCGCCTCGACGTCCTGCTTCTTGAGCGTCTTCTCTTTTTCGCGTGTAATAAAGTTAGCCCGTGTCTGCTCCGTCGCGGTTAAATCGGTGATCTTCTTGATACCTTCCGCGTCCAGAACGTTGTTGGGGTTCAACAATGCCAAATCAGTCTGCTCAAGATAGTCAATCGCCGCATTATCCAGCACGTAACCATTGAGATCGGTGCCGATGATGGTCACGATCTGCTCGCGAAATTCGTTCCGCATGTTGTACAGTTCGACGAAATCGAATTGCTTGCCAACCGTTTTCAACGCCTCTGAAAACTTGGGCTCGAACAACGAACGCAGTGCCTCTTCGTCTGACGCACGGCGGCAACCGAGGAATTGAGCAACACGTTTGACATCTTCGATTTGCTTATTCACACGCACAAAGAACACGACTTTGATGTCGGCGCGGATGTTGTCCTTACAAATTAGACCGTCTTCACCGCTCCGGGCGATCTCGATACGCTTGACCGAGATGTCCATCAGTTCGACTTTGTGCAGGATAGGGATGATAACCATGCCAGAGAAACTGACTTTTGTCCCGCCCATACCGTTTTTGACCAAGGCAGAACCTTGGGAGACCTTGTGCCAACAGCGCACGATCAGCACGACTAAACCGACGCACAGCAGCAGAGCGATGCCCAGCACGACGAGGCCGAGTTCCCCAAAGAATCCAGCGGCTAATAGATTGGTAGATGAAAGGCTCATTCGGTTGTCTCCCACTTAGATAGTTCGACGGTGTAGATGTCGGTTGATTCGTCATAAGCGATAATTTTCGCGGCGTCGCCTTTCGCCAGTTCCACGCCCGGTAACGTCCGCGCGTTCATCGTGATCTCCGGTCCATCAGTTGCCAGTTCGACTTGACCGGACTTGGGGGTAACTTCGATGGTAGTAACGGTCGTGATTGATCCGATCAATCGCTCGCGTGGGTCTTGAAATTCGTCGTAGTTCTTCAGCCCCTTCGCAAAGGGCATGATGGCGATCTTTGTCAGTAACAAACTAACCACCACGCATGGCAGCAAAATCACACACGACATCAGCACCCCTTGGTCAGGGTTGATGACGTGATTAACACTGACCGTGATGATCCACCAAAAGATGATGAAGAAGCTTCCAACGATCACCAGCGGAACGTCTTGCATGTTTAAAAATTGCGTCAGTGAAGCAAAGATGCCAGGGCCACCGACTTCGAAATCCATATCGGTATCAACGTCAGCATCAAAATCGACGTCGATCGCGTCCATGCCGATGAATCCGACGATAATCATGACCCAATACAACAACACCAACCCAAGCAATAACGTGGGAATGAAGTTGGCGGCTGATGTGATTTCGTTAAAAAATTCCATGGTTGTATTTCTGCAACACGGTTTTTAGTTTGTGAACAGTACACTGCAATTAACAAAAGGCTCCGGTTCTTTTGGATTTACGCATTGGTGAATGGAAAAAGTCTGCGTTAACTCTAAGGCCGTCAATCGTCAGTTGTTGTTTTGCGGATTGTATTAATTTTAGCTTTCTGACCAGCTTCCCTCGGAAAGTGCTTTTCGAGGTGTTGCTTGAGAGGTGTTCGCCAGCGTCTATGAGATATTGAGAAAATTCCGTGTACTCCTGTGAGCGGCAAGGCGCTAGCCGCCGGTTCGTTGCATCAATTACCGGCGGCTAGCGCCTTGCCGCTCACGTTTATCAAGAAATACCCAGTCCTATCGCTTGCCGTCCAGTCGCCAAACGGCTTCGTACACACCCACGAAGGCCCAAATTTCCCGCCCCATCGGTGTAACTCGGGACTGAAATGTATCGATTTGACCGAGGAGCGAATTTTGGCGTTTCAATCGAGGCGTGCTTGACTATCTTGAACGACCGGCAGCGGCTGAGCTATTTTTAGATGGCTATTTCCAAAGTCGAAAAAATGACCACAATTGTCGCTTCAAAAGAAATTGCTTCTAACAGCTCACACGCAACCCTATGTCAAACGCAACGCTAAATAATTGGACCCCGTCATCGTGGCGAAAGAAACAGGTTCTGCAGCAACCGACGTACCCCGATCAAGATAAACTTCAGGACGCCGTCGCGCGGCTGGGACAGCTGCCTCCTCTGGTGACCAGCTGGGAGATCGAAAGCCTTAAGGATCAGCTGGCCGAAGCGGCACGCGGGAACGCCTTCTTGCTACAAGCGGGCGATTGCTCCGAGAGCTTAGACGACTGCGAACCCGATGCGTTGGTGCGAAATCTCAAAGTACTGATGCAGATGAGTTTTGTGTTGATCTACGGGTCACTGTCAAAGGTCATTCGCGTCGGTCGCATCGCAGGCCAATACGCCAAACCACGTTCCAGCGATAAAGAAACACGCGACGGACTGACCTTGGACGTGTACCGTGGCGACCTGGTGAACCGGTCTCCATTTACCGAAGGCGATCGCGTTCCGGATCCTGAACTGTTGCTGCGAGGCTACGAACGGGCCGCGTTGACGTTGAATTTCATTCGCGGGTTGACCGCCGGTGGGTTCGCCGACATGCATCATCCCGAAAACTGGGATCTTGATTTCGCCAGCGATTCGCCCCGCGCCGACCAGTATCACGAGATGGTGACTTCGATCACCAATTCGTTACGCTTTATGGAAGCGGTCATGGGAGCCTCTATTCGGCAGAGCGAAGCCGTTGAAGTGTTCACATCTCACGAAGCGCTGCACTTGGAATACGAACAGGCTCAGACTCGCCGCGTTCCGCGCCGCGATGGCTGGTACAATATGAGTACGCACTTACCTTGGTTGGGTTATCGAACCCGCGACGTTGATGGGGCGCATGTGGAGTACCTCAAAGGCATCTGCAACCCGGTTGGCATTAAAGTTGGACCTAAATTCGATCCTGACGAACTGGTTAACTTAATTAAGGTGCTCAACCCAGAAGAGGAACCTGGACGAATCACGCTGATTCACCGTTACGGCGCGGATGAAGTCGCAGATAAACTGCCGACGATTATCGATGCGATCCAAACGGCGGAATTGGATGTGCTGCATTGTTGCGATCCAATGCACGGCAATACGTTTTCGACCAAGACCGGCATCAAGACACGCAGCTTTGATAAAATCGCATCGGAATTGGAGTCACAGTTCAAAATTCACGCGTCTAAAGGTACGATTTTGGGCGGGGTTCATCTTGAATTGACCGGCGATAACGTTACCGAATGCATCGGCGGCGTGGGCAACTTGGGCGAACCGGATTTGGAGCGCGCGTACAAAAGCACCGTTGATCCCCGTTTAAATTACGAACAGGCGATGGAGATGGCGTTCTCTATCGCAGAACACATGAAAGGCAAACGCATCGTCGCGGCGGACCCTTCGTGAGCGCGTTGCAGAATGCTGAAACAATCGCGTTGCCGGTAGTGAAGGAGGGCACCCACCCTCTTCCCTTCCGCGCCCCGCCGATTGAAAAGGAATCGTTGCCTTATCCACCCTCCTGAAACTTTGGTTGCTGCGGAATATGGTTGCTTCGGATCAATTATCGGAGACACATAAAGCGATCGTCGAACGTTGTGAGGAACGTTTGGGGTATCGTTTTGCAGACCCGTCATTGATTGTCGAGGCGGTCACTCATTCTTCCTTCGCCGATACCCGGCTTACTTCCTACGAGCGGATGGAGTTCTTGGGAGATTCGGTGCTCGGGTTTGTGGTTTGCGAATATCTGTTCCATGCGTTTCCAGATTATCTCGAAGGCGACCTGACGAAGATTAAATCGAACGTTGTCAGTCGCCGCACCTGTAGCAAAATCGGACGCGAGATGAAGCTGCAAGAGTTGCTGGTGGTCGGCAAGGGCGTCGGTTCTTCTTCGGGGCAGGTTCCTGCGTCGTTATTGGCGAACGTGTTTGAGTCAATCGTTGGCGCGATCTTTTTAGATGGCGGGGTAAATGCGGCGCGTGAGTTTTTGATGCCGTTCGTAGTTCGCCACGTCGAAGAAGCCGACAGCGGTGGTTTAGATATCAACTACAAATCCCAGCTCCAGCAATACGCTCAGAAGCGATTCGGACTGCCTCCGTTTTATCAGTTGCTGGATGATTGGGGGCCCGATCATTCAAAATGGTTCAACGTTTCGGCACGGGTGGACAAAAAAACCTTCCGTGCGGCTTGGGGTAAGAATAAAAAGGTGGCCGAACAACGTGCAGCGGCGAATGCTTTGGCAGAACCTGCCGGCGAAATGCCTCCGTTTTTGATGAATCATCCCAATCAAGACGGTTAGATGACGAAGCATGATGTTAGGTGGGCGGATAGGTCGATAGGCTTACAAGAGTAAAATTCGTAAATTGTTTCAGAAGGACTGAGTTAGAAGACTCGTGTTAGGCTACATCAAGACTGCTTTTTTGAATCGCTGGAACCTGCTGCTGTTGGCAGGTGGGATGGGATTCGCCGCGCTTACCGGACAACCGGAAATTGCGGTTCCGATCGTTCTGGCGGCAGAGACGGCTTATCTCGGTTTGATCGGGACTCACCCGAAATTCCAAAGCTACGTTGACGCTCAAGCGGCGAAAGAAAAACGCAACCAGTCAACCAGCCAAAACCAACAGGTCCTAGAGCGAATTCAGAAACAGCTGCCCGAAAAATCTTATGATCGCTACGCGTCGCTGCGCCGCCGTTGTTTGCACATTGGACAGATCTCTTCGGACATGAAAGATCCAGCGGCCTTTGACGACAGCCATTTAGAAAGCATGCACAACCGAGGGTTAGACCGGCTGTTATGGGTTTTTCTACGGCTATTGTTTTCTCAACATTCACTGAACCGGTTTATGGAAACGGTCTCAGAAGAGCGTATCAAATCTGATCTGAAGAAGATCGACGGCCAAATGGGGATCTTGGGTTCAGATGATACCTCTGAGCGCACCGAAAAGATTCGGCGGACGCTGCTGGATAACCAAAAAACGCTGCAAGAGCGATTGGAGAACTACGAACAAGCAAAATCAAACTACTTGTTCGTCACGCTTGAGCTGGACCGTGTTGAGAATAAGATCAAGTCGCTGTCTGAGATTTCGGTCAACCGGCAAGACCCTGAATACATCAGCGATCAAATCGACTTGGTTGCCGACAGCATGAAGGAAACAGAACGCACGATGAGCGATCTCGAATTCGTGACCGGCATTGGTGGACTCGAGGACGAGGCTCCTGAACTGATGTCCGATGGGATCGTTGAACTGAATTAGTTGAACTGAATTAGTTGGACTGAATTAGTTGGACAGCCTTACTTTCGTGAGCGGCAAGGCTCTAGCCGCCGGTCGATGGTGGGCAGAACCGGCGGCTAGCGCCTTGCCGCTCACCGTTTCGTTACCACGCAAATAACCAATGTTTTGGTTCACATGTGGCGCTGTCCAATTAGGAGCTGTCCCGAAATACCTTCCCGTTTTAGCGGAACGCCGCCAGCGGTCCGGCGCTGCGTTACCGGACGGCTTACGCCGTTCGGCTTCCCATCGGGAATCTATTTTGGGACAAAACTTAAGCGACTTTCTTTTGGTCCGATCGACCTTTGCTGACATCGTCGAATGCCCAATCCAGCGACTGTATATAGCCCAACTTCAGAAGCTCTTTTCCCGCCTCTTCGTTGATCCATTGTTTGGCGGCGGCGGTCATGTAGTTTCGCCAGTCACCGACGGCGCCCTTGCGGTTAAATCCGTTAGGTTTTTCTTGGGCGTGGCCTGGTTGAATCCATTTTGGAATCACCGTAACCAACGACGGATCGGCATCCAGAAACTGAAACAGTTGATTCAGCACAGGACGAAAGTTCTTATGCAAGTCTTCGTACTGGACGAATTTGACCTTAATGCCCTTGTGAACCTTTGCCGTCTGATGGTCGGCGTTGATGGTTCTTTTCCAGATCCGGCAGGTTTTACGGACGAAGGCTTCACAGTCCAATAGTTTATCGGGGTGCTTTTGAAAGAACCACGGATCGGCATCAAACTTTGGCTTGAGCGCTGTTAGTTTTTCATCAACGTCGAAATTCGAAAGCACGCGCGGAGCATTGAGCGTATGAAAGACTTTGCTGACGATGATGTCGCGGAGATCGCGGACGACACAAACATAGGATGCGTCGCGTAAAATCACCGGATGAATCGTAGAAGGTGTTCGGTCACCAATCAAACGCGCGGCCGGGTCGGCCAGTTCCAACATGCAATCACGCACCATACCTTCAAGGTGCTTTCGAATCGTCGCGGATTCGGATTCAATGCGATCGATATTGACCAAAATCTTTCGGTTGTGCTGGTAAGCGTCAAAATACTTGTTCCAGTGATACTCGCCGCTGCTATGAATGTCCGGATGCAGGTTCAGCAGACGACAGACCCAGTTGGTACCAGATTTCATGTGCCCGCGAATGCAAAAGAATTGCCTGTCGTTAGAGACTGGAGCACTGATGGCCTTATCGCTTTGAATCATATCAGCTACGCTTGGCATTGTACGTTGGTGAAAACAGTGAAAATTCTGCGGGATACTAGAAGAGTTTCCCCACGACCGCAATCGAAGTTATGCTAGCGATACAACAATCCAAAACACGACGAAAACACAACCAAAACACAACCAAAACACAACCGAAACATTGGGTTCAACGGGAACCTTTGATTCGCCTGAGCCGCATATTGCCAATTAAAAATCTAATTCTGATTCCTACCGCATTTGAAAGTAGCCAGATTGCGTCGCAACTGGATCATCTCTCAGAGACCAAGCGATTCGTATTGCGCCACTGCGGGTTCGGTCCTATCGCTGCCGCCGCTGTGGCCACTGAGGCGATCAACGTTCACAAGCCCAAGCGCGTTATCCTGCTGGGTATCGCCGGTGCCTATCAATCGGCCGAAACGCTGGTTAAAGATTTGACCGTCGGAAACGCCTACCGTTTTTCCTCTGTAAGCGTCGATGGCATTGGTGTTGGAACGGGTGAGCAGTTTCAATCCGCCCGCGAGTTAGGTTGGGCTCAGTTCTCTGGCGACGATCGGCGAGCAGCGATCAACGACAAGATCGAATTGGCCTCAGATTCACCGCACAGTCTCCTGACAGTCTGCGCGGCCTCGGCGAAACCAGAGGAAGCGCAGTGCAGGCAAATTCGATACGGGGCCTCTGCCGAAGACATGGAAGGTTTCGCTGTGGCGATGGCGTGCCAACTGCAAGATGTATCCTTGGAAATCATCCGAGGCATCTCCAACGTGGCAGGGGATCGAGATAAATTGAATTGGAGGATCGACGACGCGCTGAGCGCCGCAGCGGAAGTTCTTGGCATCGTTCTGGACCAGCAAGTATCGGGAGATCAAGCGTGAACCGAAGGATCTCCTTGGCGATTTCGACTTGCCCCAACGACACATTCGCCTTTGCTGCGCTCATTGAAAAGAAGATTGATCTCCAAGGACTCAATTTCGACATCGAGCTGCTTGACATTCAGCAGCTCAACGACGGGCTGTTCAGGCAGCGTTTCGACATTGCTAAAGCCAGTTTTCACGCCGCCGCAATCCTAT
>ENA-ORXT01003349-ORXT01003349.1-marine-metagenome-genome-assembly--contig:-NODE-3349-length-17806-cov-8.851994_pt1 | contig 17806 bp, 28 predicted proteins | sample MGYA00237868_ERZ511482 | MGnify/ENA metagenome assembly ERZ511482 | reverse complement strand
GCGGCGGCGCCCGCCCCAGACTTTGTGGTTGGCCACGGCGCGGGGGCGCTCGGGCGCGTGCTGCCCCGCCGCGCGGCGACGGTGCGCCTCTTTACGCTCCTCCGGTCGCCGCTCGCGCGCAAGCTCTCCCACTACCGCCACTTTGAGGCGGCGGACGCGGCGGACGCGGGGAACCCCGCCCCGCCGCCCGCCGGTGCCCCCCCTCCCCCCCCCCCCCCCCCCCCCACGAGCTGTCGACGCGGTGCCTCTGGCCGTAAGAGTGGCCCCAGTTCCCGTCTTCGCACCCACGGGCAATTCGGCCTCTTCCTCGTTGGTGATGGGCCGGTGCCCCCCCCCAAGCCAACAGTTGCGAAGATTAGCATCTTTTCTGAGGATGGCGACGATGGGCGCGGGCTGGGCATCGACAAGGGCGACAAGATGCGTATCAAGATGGCCGTAACCTTTTCATTCAAGCATATCCTCGGCCGGCAGGCGCCGTCTTGTGCGCACGAGGGGGCCAAGCTGCGGCGCGCGGTTGAGTTTATCGAGGAGCGCGAGTCACGGCTGGCGGTGTGTGAGTCGGGCTGAGGGGCGTGCTCCTTGCTGTCGCGCGCGCTGGGGAATCGTCGCTCGTGGAGGCTGCGGAGGGGCTCGCCGGCGGCAGGAGCTGGGGAAGCTGGCACGGTGGCGGGCGACGGCGAGGGCGAGGGCGACGACGCCGAGACGAGAGATAGCGACATTCCCCCCGCGCAGGAAGGTGGGGGAGCAGCTGGCGCAGCGGCAGCTTGCAGTTTTGTGCCAGCAGTGGTCAAGGATATGTCGGGAAAAGAACTAAACATGAAGCGTATTAAACAGCGACGACGGGACGCCATGGCAATAAAGAGTGAATAGCGCTAGTGTATATTCTACCTTGAGGATCAAATGATCCTTTCAGGATCATTTGAACCTCGTTTTTACCTCGTTGTTGCGGCAGTCTGAGAGGTCCCACCACTTCTTTGACCTTGGGAACGGACTCAGCGCTGTCTATGTACCTTTGGGGCCAGAGGGCGTCCTTAAACTGCATGTAGTTAGAACACTGTGTGCATTTCTGTGACTGCTTCCAGCAGCCCGAGCCGCCTGGTGTCATCCCCAGGAAAGTCCCTGATGCGCGCGGACCCGAACGAAGTGGCTCAGCTCACGGCGTCTGTCCGTGTCCGCGGCTGTCTGCGGACGGCCACCCTCAGGATGAGACCCGTGCACCCGCGCTTTTTCCTTTCCTGAGCAGCGCGCGCTTTTTCACTAGGTCGGCATTGCTCGAATAGCTCCGTGGGGCTCCACCCCCCGTCTGGCGCGCATCTGTACCGCCAGTGGTGATGACACGTACGTTTTTCTCTCACCCCTCCCTCCCCCGATCATGACTGTGCCGCCTGCGGTGTGCGCCCAGTTCAAGAGGGATCTCCGCATGTCGCGTGTCCAGGGGGTGCCACTGGTTCTCATCAGGCCTTGTCAGTCCTGACCACAGTCGAGCTAACGGTCGCGAGGCACGAGGACGCGCGGACCCGTGACGCTTCCTATCTCTGCCCTCGTCCGCCTCTGGCCTCCCCGACTTCCCCCCGTCCACTTCCCACGCCGCCTCCTCGACTGGTTGCCACATGGCGCCTCTGTCTGACCCCCGTCTGGGGATCAACGCTCTCGTGCATGCCAAGGCCATCCATGTCAAGAACTTTGCCGAATGTGCGCGCCTCTACGGCAGCGCCGCGACAACCAAGTTGGTGATTGGACGCGTGACGGCGTTTAGTCGCAGCAAGAACCAGAATATCCGCCTCGCGACTACCGTCACTGCACGGTGGCGGATGTCTGGTCATGAGGTCGTTAAGTGTCTCGTACTTCGGTGTGTGCGGGCTGGTGTCGCCCCTGAGTCATCAGGATTGCCGGCGCCGCCGCCTTCCAGCGGTGTGGCAGATGCGGCACCACCCTCCGTTCTCGAGACCCTGGCACATGTGGCCAGCCAGGCATGCCCACCTGTGACGCCTGCCCCTCCGGTTGCCCCTGCGAAGGGTCATCTGCCCCCGGCTGCCAGCCCATCCGCTATTGTCAACAACGAGATCGATCCGGCGAGCCAGGTGCATGACGTGGCGACCGGTTCCCCGCTGACCCCCACGGTGCGGCTGGCCAGGCCTGCGGGTGAGCCTGCTGCCCCGCCCCCTGTTGTTGTGCACGGCTTCGAATGGCGCGGTGCGGAAGTCTTGCAGCCTATTGGAGGGCCTGTTGCGCGACGGGCGTGGTCGGTGCGCACGCTCGGGGACGAGATTATTGCGGAAGGGGGAGACGCAGTTGGCTTCGGGCGGTCGCGCACGCCGCTGGACTATTTCTTTGCTGTCTTTCCACAAGACCAGCTCGCAAGGATGGTGCGTCTCACTTCAGCCAAGTTGGTTCAGGTCGGCGTACTGCCCACGTCTCCTGGGGAGCTGGTCAAATTTTTTGGTGTGCTCCTCCTGTCCACGCGGTTTGAATTTGGGTCACGAGCCGAGCTGTGGTGGACCACCGCACGAACCAAACACCTGCCAGCCCCTGCTTTTGGGAGTCGAACGGGTATGCCACGACGGCGCTTTGATCTTTTGTGGTCGCTGCTCACATTTAGTCAAGCCCCGGACGAGCCACCGGCGGCCAGCGGGGGGTCTGAGCAACTGCGCTGGGCGCGAGTCAGCGACTTTGTCTCGTCCATCAACACCCATCGGTCATCCTGGGTCACACCGGGAGACACCATCTGCGTTGACGAATCCATCTCTCGATGGTACGGGCAAGGTGGCCACTGGACTTCCCGCGGGCTCCCAATGTACGTCGCCATCGATCGCAAACCGGAGAACGGGTGTGAAATTCAAGACGCTGCGTGTGGCCGCAGCGGCTTGACGCTGCAGCTGCGCTTTGTCACCACCGCCGCCGACCAACAATCCAATATTACTGCGGAAGAGCTTGCTGGATCCCACGGCACGGCTGTACTTATGCGGCTGGTGCGACCGTGGGCCGGGACGGACCGCATCGTCTGTGCGGATTCGTACTTTGCAAGCGTAGCCACCGCATTGGCCCTCAAGGAGGCGGGCCTGCGCTTCACCGGCGTGGTTAAGACTGCTCACCGCCGCTTTCCATTGGCCAGCCTAGACGCTCGAGAGCTGGGCGCCAGAGGTGATCACCTCTCGATGGTTCATCTCGACGCTACTGGTCGCCCCGACATGTTGGCTCTCGTGTGGGTAGAAAGGGAGAGGCGTTACTTTGTGCCAACGGCTGGCAGCTGTCAGCCTGGCACCTCCTATGAGCGTTTACGGTGGAGGGAGATGGAGGACGGGACAGGGGCACATCGCGTGGCGTTGACGGTGCGGCAGCCGGAGGTTGCACAGCTCTACTACGGGTGCTGCTCCCAGATTGACCGCCATAATCGCTGCCGGCAGGAGGACCTACGCCTGGAGCGGAAGCTGGGCACGCACGACTGGTCTATGCGGGTGAACATTTCCCTGTTGGGAATTTGCATCGCTGACGCGTGGCTGCTCCATCGTGGGGCGAGAGGGCCGGCGGCCTCCCTTCTGCAGGCCAACTTCTACGCGCTGCTAGCATCTGAGATGATTGAGATGATTGGCAACACTCTCGATGCTACTGGCACACGTACGAGGGCGGTCGTGGACGGAGCGGAGCAGGCAGCCTCGGGTCCAGCGTACGGGGTGGGCACTCACTTAACACCCACTGCCAAGAGGCGCCACGCGTCATCGGGTCACTTAGTGCAAAGTGAGTGTCGGGTATGTGGTGCGCGGACGACTCTCGTGTGCTCTACCTGCAAGGACACGCCTGGTGTGGGTGAGGTGTTTTTTTGCGGTGCCCGTTCGACCCGCTTGTGCTTTGCAGAGCACATGCGTGCGGCACATCAGATGAGCGTGTGAACAACTAGGGGAGGCGGTGGGGCGCGCGGGCGCGTGGAGGGTGGACCGGGCCCGTGTTAAGCCGGGCGCCAGGTACGGAGGACCTAGGGGAAGGATGCGGGTGATTGGGGGGTGCAACCGCAGCCAGATCGCTCGCGGACGCCTGAAAGGGTGGTGTTTGAGCATCGCTGCTGGGATTGCAGGATCTCGAGTCAGCAGAGCTATTTGTGGAAGGAACGACCTCTGGTCACTCGCTGAAAGACCATCTAGAGCCAGCCCAGTTTGTGCCAACGAAGCGCTCGTGCAGCGCAGCGAAGAAGTTTGTAGGTCGCTGTGAGTCCAAAATCTTACGAATGAGTGGTGGAATCGTCGATTGTTGGATCGGATCATATGATCCTCGATTGAGGATCAATTGATCCTCACCTCAAGGTAGAATAGACACTAGGGCCTATTAGGCCAGCTGGTTAGTCCTAACTCTCTGAGCACCCCATCCAAGTGCCTGTGAGGGGGGATTCTCACCGACACGTGCGCCGTTAGTGCTCATTCGCAGTCCCCCCGGGAAATATTTCCCGCAGCACAGGAACCTCTCAGGAACCACGACGGGCAACATTCTGCCAACCCCCCCGGGAAAGGTCGTTTACGCTGAACATACCTGACGCTTCCCAACCAATAGGGGCCTGCAGCAGATAGGTTAGAGCACAGCAGAGGAAACGACTGGGTTGGATCCAACCCTTGAGCGGATCCAACCCTTCATCCTCGATTCCTATTGGGTGCTGTTGTGCTTTACAGCACCTCTCTGAACCTTTGTAAACACCCCTCTATTACGCGACGATCAGCTCACGTGGCACGCTGAACGATACCCCACGTGTCGGCGACCGCACAACACGTCACCGCCACGCGCAACCCAGATCCGTTCGCACACGCGGCGCCCCGAGCGCCCCACCGCCGTCGCTGCGACTGCCGCCGGCGGTATTGCTGCTGTCGGTTGCGCGCGGCACCGCGCCCCCCTCCCCCCTGTCGCCGCAGTCGTTTTTGTTGGTGCCGCTCGCGCGTGGCGCCGCGCACCCCCCCGCCGACGCAGCGGCCGCTGCCACCGGCGTTTTTCGTTGCTTACTGTTGCGCGTGGCGCCCCGCCCCGCCCCCCCCCGTATTCGTGGCGGTTGTCATCGGCGTTCTTTTTTATGCCTGTTGTGCGTGGCGCTGCGCCCCCCCCTCTGCCAGTTGTCACGGCAGTCGCCGCAAGCGATTTTGCTGCCGCCGCTCGCGCGTGGCGTCGCGCCCCCCCCCCCTATGTCGCCGCAGCAGCTGCCACCGGCGTTCTTTCTGCTGCCAGTTGCGCGTGGCGCGGCGCCCCTTCCTCCCCCCGTCACCGCGGCCGTTGCCACCGGCGTTTTTGCTTTTGCCGGTTGCGCGCGGCGCCACGCCCCGCTACCCCCTGTAGCCGCAGTCATTTTTGTTGCTACCGCTCGCGTGTGGCGCCGCGCACCCCCACGCCGTCGCCGCGGCCGCTGCAATAGGCGTTTTTCTTTGCTGACTGTTGCGTGTGGCGCTGCGACCCTCCCTCCTCCCATCGCCGCGGCGGCTGCCGCCAGCGCTTTTTCTGCCGCCGCTTGCTCTTGGTGCCACGCCTTTCCCCCCCGCGTCGCCGCGGCGGCTGCCTCCGGCATCCGTTTTGTCAGCCGGTTGCGCACGGCATGGCGCTGCGGCCCCCCACGGAATTCCGACGGTTACCGCCAGTGCTGTTCTTGCTTCTTGTTGCGCGCGGCGCCGCGCCCCGCCGCGCCGTCGCCGCGGCGGTTGCCGCCGGCGTTTTTGCTGCTACCCGTTGTACGTGGCGCGTTTCTCCTCCGGCTCCGCCATCCTGGCTGCTGCTGCTGGAGTTTTGCTGCCGCTTTTCGCCCGCGGTTCCCGGCGGTCGTCCCACGCATCTGCTTTCCCGCGCCTGTACTCACCCCGGCGTCCCTGCTCGCCCTCGCAACCCCGTCGCTTCCCCACCGGTGTGCGCCTTCCATGCTCATTGCGCGTGTTATCCACTGGGCGTGGCACAGAGTGGCCTCGCTGTGACTGCTCGTTGCATTTCAACTGCCGTTTGAGGCCAGTGGCTGGGAGGCCGCCTTTTCTCTTCGGGGCTGCTGAGAAATTAGGGCTCGTGACCTGCTTTGGCGTGGGGGGTGGCAGGAAGTCAGCGACGTACGCCGTCCGGTGTGCCACTGAGGTGGCAGCTAAGTGGGTGTCAGGTGGTCTGGTTCGAGGTGTGCGGGTGGCCTCCATGGGGATTATGGATGTCGTTCCGTCTGTATCGGTGGCCGCGGGCCTCTACGGCTACTCCTCCGGCCATGCATTCGTGCACTTGGCTCAGATCCTGCAGGGGACATGTATAAAGATACAGACGGTCACTAACGGCGAGATACTGATTGCTGCGTCGATTTGTCGCGGGGACATACCTGGTGGGATGTTGCTGTTTGGGTCTGGCTACGTCAATGGTACTCAGCAGGGTGACCCCTCCCCAGCGAACGAGGCCGCTGTGTCCATCGGCGTGGACAGCATCTCTTCCGCTTTGCGTCGTTCAGATGAGGAGAGCCAAGAGAGCGGGGGTCCTGGGCTGTTCAAAGGACTTCCCAAGATGCATCTAATGACGAGGGCGCCACCGCCGCCGCTGCTTCCGGCACCGTTGTCGCCGCCACCGCCACCGCTGATGCCGCTGTCCGTAGAGACGCGCCCAGTGGCACTGACTGTGCTGGCGTTGGGGTGAGCGGTGGCGCCGCGCTCATCGCGGATGCGAGAAACGAGCCGCCTTTGGGTGGCATTCTGGGTGGCGACGCGACGGGGCTCGACGCGACGGGGGCATAGTGGCCGTGGGGCGTCGCCGAGGACGGCGACACTTTGGTGGTGGCCCTTTTGCGTGATCCATCGGCCGGGAGCTCCCTAAACGTGCAACCATTAAGCTCGCACTCGGCTGCGTCCACTGCGAGCGCACTTCCGGCGGGTGGTAGGGCCTTTGTTGGTGCCGTCTCTGAAGGGAGTGGCGGACGCGGCGGCAAGGGTGGCAGAGGTGGCAGCAGCGGCGGCACGTCACGCGCAGGTAATGGGGCATGTGATGAAGGCAGCAGTGGTACGCCCACGAACCAGGACTACGTGATCTGCCACGACTTTGCTTTTCCTGGCTTGACTGGCGCCCCTCCGCGCATTCGCCTACCAGCGGGGCGCGGCCACAGCCGTATCAACCCCCCCCCCGCCGTGGTCTCGTCCTCGACGATCCCCGACGACTTGGTGAAGGAGACGAGGGCGGAGCTTCATCACCCCCACCGCAACGACTCTTTCCGCAACCGGCTGCTGGAGTTTGTGGTACTGTGAAAGTTTGTCGTGGACGCGCTCGTGAAGCAGAGGACGGCGGATGTTGTGTCGCGCGCTAATGTCGATCACACCTACTTGCAGCTTACACCCGAGGCGGCGCGGGGCGCCACGGTGACTTCCAACGTCCGCGGCAAGGCGTCGGTATTCATCACCCTAGCCTTCAAAAAGTCCAGCATCATGCTCAACGACGAGTATTTGGCTTTAATCTTACTCATGAAGTTCCAACGCAGCCTGTTCTTCTTGTGGTTTCTCGGCCTCTTCTCCGGAGGCGCCATGGCGCCCAGGATTGTTGACAACCTCAAGGTGAGCTGCAAAACCCCGGCGGCCAAATAAGTAAGGGAAGAGAGCGGGGGCGGGAGTCACCTGGGCTTGCGCCCGGCAGCGGCTCAGGTAGCGGCGATTCGGGTGGCGGAGATTCGGGTGGCGGCTGCTCGGGTGGCCTCGGCTCGAATGGCGGCGGCTTGTGTGGGGGCGGCTTGGATGGCGGCGGCTCAGGTGGTGGCGGCTCGGGTGGCAGCGCCTCAGGTGTCGGCGGTTCAGGTGGCGGCGGCTCGGATGGCGGCAGCATAGGTGGAGGTGGCTCGGGGGCAGGTGGCTCGGGTGGCAGCAACTCGGGTGGCGGCAACTCGGGTGGCGCTGGATCAGGTGGCGGAGGCTCGGCGGGTGCTGCTTATGGCGGCGGCACGGGAGGTGGTGGAGGAGCAGCAACTGTTTACGAGATGGCGCTCACAGGTGCGGTGACCACCTCTGTTGTGCGGCGTTCTGGCGCGCGCGTTTTGCTGGTGGACGGCAAGCGGGTGGCGATCTCCAAGGTTCATCCAGAATACACTTCGTTCCATTTCGTCGACGCGCCCCCGACCATAGCCACCGCATTCGTAGAGGCCGTCGAGTCGGGCAGCGAGGAGGCTGTCTACCCGTTTGGTCAAGACAGTCGGTTGTGCCTGGAAAAGGGCTATCCGTCGTCGACCCCCGTGCCGATGAGCTTTATCCAGGCAGGGTACCGCATTGCCTGGCCCGTGGGCTCCATCGGGTATGTGACCAGCATGTGATACATTCCTTCTTTTGAGTGGCTTATTGATGCTTTCTCGACCGTGACCGCCATCGGCGGCTCAGAGCGCACCTGAAGCTTGTTTGACTGACCGACCTCCCTCTCATTCCTCCACTGCGCTTTTCCCGAGCAGACCCCATGTCCGCTTGTTTGACCGTCCGCCACTGGAGGAGGGATCTATTCTACTTGCGACCGCCTGCGTGTGGCGAGTGGCGGCCCCGAACATGGCGGCGCTGCTGGCACGGGAGGCCGAGTCAGGAAGCCAAGAGTCGGGCCAGTACGCCATCTTGTTGGATGAGATGCCCGCTGTGGAAGTTTTTGGCGTAGTGTGCGCACTCGGCCAGTGGGGCGCCGACTACCCTTTTCCGTCTTCCCGTTATGAGAATACTGCATACGCCCATTTTTGTAAGCAGCACTTTGTTGATTTGTTGTTTCCTAGTACGATGGCGGAAGCACACACTGCCAACTCCATGGCACTCGCTGAGCGGTCGCTGGTGCTTTGGAATGCTCTCTACATCGAGGGGTGAGCGTGTTGAGACCGACGGGTGTGTATGTGCGTTGCTGTTGATGGTGGATTGTACACAATAAAAACGGGAGTTTATGTGACATAGAATTGTATCGCATCCGTGTCTACAACAATGTGTTCACGGCGCAGTCCTCGCACTAGCAGGCCATCAAGGCAACGGCATCGGGACAAACCAGAATACACCAGCGCTTCAAGGCGCCACTTGAGCTCGCAAAAGTCAATCGCAAGCGTGCTTAGACTCTCCCCCTGCGCACGGTGGATCGTCATGGACCACGCCAGCGTCAATGGAATGGCGGGGCGAGTGTCCAGGCAAGCCCCACAATTGTCGATGACTTCGAAGGCGGCGACCTCCACGACCATCACCCGGCTACAAAACTCGTACACGACGGAGGACTCGCGGCACTCTTTGACTACCCCTTGCGAGGCAGTCGCCACCCCGTCCACCTCTCTGGTGGACAGTACCACTGCGACCGGCTTCAGCACTACCGCAGCTGGGGCCACCTCCTGCATGGCCCGCTCGGCAAATGCACGCCGCGCCGGGTGGGTCAGGTTGCTGCTGATCTCGTCTCAGCAGGCACCCGGCAGGAGCCAGCGCCCGACAGGACCACCGACACCACCGTGTGCCCCGTTCTGAACGCCTCAATGATACCTTCAGCATCCCAGTCCAGCTTGAAGCCTTTGTCCGTGGCTGCCCCCACGCTGGCGCCGACCCAGTCGGTGCTCTCGTCACCAAAGAGCACCGGCACAACCCGCGGAAAGATCGAAAGCGACACGCCTAGCCGAGAAGAGACGCAATCGATTGCTCCGCGGAACCTCCGAGCGTGCTGGCTCGTCCCATCCGCCGGCGGCATGCCGTGACGCGCCACATGACGCACACGCCCCTGGCACGAGCAGGCGACTGTACCGCTGTCGGTTAACCACGTCGCGACCACCGCTGGCGTGAGCTTGTTTCCGCTTTCATTGGCCAGCCCGGCGGGAAAGCGGGACAGCACGCCGAAGATGCCGCGCAGCGGCCACACCTCGCCGCGGTAAAATTCTCGGGCGAAAGCGCTGAGGCCCTAGTTGATGCGCTCGTACACCTCCGTCTGCGGGCGCTCCCCCAGAAAGCTCAGCAACACCGGCTCGATATCACGGTTGACGAGGGCACCGCACACCGCACGCCGCATACCCGGGCCGAGCGTCCCTTACGTATCCCGGCGAGTGCTGCTTGGCCGCCCTGCCCCGCCACCGCGTCCGCCTCAACGGTTCTGGACCCTTTGCCGAGCATGGCCCGCAGGGTTTTCCCCAGTGTCCACCCCAGCGGCCTCGTATGCAGCTCTCGACAGAGATGCAACCGGCACGGCGGTGGGGGCCCGCGTGACCACGCGGCGCACAGCCCCGGAAGGCACGACGGGCGGCAACTCCGGCTGCCTTTGAGGCGTACGACCGTTGAGAAACGCCGTCAAGGCCGGAGACAGGGCGACGGACACCGGCCGTAATGGAGGCGGGAAGCGGGCCACCCGCTGAATGCGGGTGGTGCTCGCTCCCACGGCGGGTGAGGAGCAGCGGGACCCAACATTCGCCGGCGCCGTTGGTGGTCGTGACCGCGGCCTGTCATTACGTGGCTTGGGCCGGAGTGAAGGGCTGCACCCTGGACGTCGCGCCGTCGAGTAATTGGAAGGCGGGGCGGCGGCGGCTCTTGGTCGCGCTGACCTCCCGGCTGCCAGCAGCGGGCCCGCCCCGATCCCCCGCTCTCGCCCGCACCGCGGGAGCCCCGCCACGCACCGGGTGCGGCGTTGGCCGATGCGGCGACAGTGGTGGTTGCGGCCGCGGCGGTCGGTCGACAAGCGCTGGCAGTCGACGGGGACGGCCAACCGTCGCTCCTGTGGGCGGTCAACCGCCGCCGCCACGGAGAGCCACACCGGCCACCTTTGTCAGCTCCACCCACCCACACCCCACCCTGCCGCCAGCCGGCAGCACCGCACCCCCCCCCACCCCCCCCGCCCCCCCCCGGCGGCCCTACCCGTGCCGCAACCGCCTCCGCAGCGTGATCTGGCGGTACGCGTCCCACACCGCCATACTCGCGCTCGTGCTCAGGTTAAAGGCGCGGAAGCGGTCGCCCTCGACCATGGGAAACGCCACCGGCGTGGCGTCGGGGACGCCCTCCCACTCGCCCGCAATCGAGTCAAAGCCGTCGACTTCAGAGCCAAACAGCAGCACCACCCCGCGCGCGTCGTCATACTCCACGTCCACCTGCGTGACGGGCGCGTGTTTGGTGTAAAAGTAGGCGTCGCCGAGGCCGGGGAGCACCTCGTCGCGGAAGGTCGCCCACGACTCGTGGATGGTCACGTCGACGCCCCACCAGTAGTCGAGGCCGGCGCGGCGGACGGCGGCGGCGGAGAGGGAAAAGGAGATGGGGGGGATGAGGTGGAGGCGCACGCCGAGGCCGAGGCAGGTGCGGCCAATGTTGCCCTGTTTTTGGGGGGGGGGGGGGGGGGGGCCCGGGGGGGGGGGGGAAGGGGGGGCGTCACGTCCCTCCCGCGCGCGGCGCCTCGGAGCAGCGGCATCGCCGACGCGCCGGCCGCCACGGCGGGCGACGCGGCGGCGCGGCGGTGCGGCGGCGGTGCGGCGCCGGCGGCGCCGCCGTGGGCCTGAGCCGCTCTGCGGCGATGCGGCGGGGAGTGGGGGCGTGGGGGGGCAGCGGCCGCATGGGGAGAGCCTCCGCAAGTGGGTGGGGTCTGCCCTTTTTTTTTTTTTCGTCTGCAGCTTGGCCTTGACCATGGCGGCCGCCCGCCCACGTGCGAGCCGCCGTGCCGGGTCCTGGGGCGCTGCCCGTGACCGCGTCGACAGTTCCCACAGTCGACGGTGCCTCGGCCGCTGCTTCCGCAGCAGAGGTGGCAGGTAATTTTTATGTGATTTTAATCACGGTGATTTTAATGACGATAATCATTTTTCATCACGGGGCTGATGATGATAATCACATGGGCATGCACGGTACTTTACAGTTGAGCTTACATGATGGGGGCTACTAAAGGGCAGAGACATCTGGTTGGCTCGCCAAGTTGCAGAATCAAGCATTTCACTGGCTGTTTGGCAAGTCCACGACTATCATTTGTGTCAGTAATACTAAGGACATGCACTCCTACACTCACACGCTACGCTTCCACAGATGGCAGACCTGGCAACGAGAATGGCAGTCTGACGAATCTGGGCGCATGGAAGAGTAAAGACAGAGTTTGAGCGAAGTGATAGAGCGTCGGAGAGCGACACATGTACATGAAGACAGGCCTCTCCAGAAAAACCCAAGCTTGCCACCCTGCGGGAACAGATGCAGGATAAAACCGGGATAACGGCACGGACACAGACCCGCTGGGCCGCGAACGGAACCGGGATAAAACCCGGATCCATTGCAGTTTGATTGGCTCACAATCGCCCTCGCGGACAGCCGACAGCAGCATGGTGCCTCGCCATTATTCTCATCATTACAGCCGTTCTGTGACCATATTCAGTACCGTGGTTTTATTTATTGGAACCATACGCAAAGGCCACGAGGGCGGAAGACGGCGACCACGGCCACCGCCACGGTCACCCACCGCCACTACCACCCCCATATTGTCGTTCCGCCAAAAAGTGGAGAGTCCAGGCCTGTCAAAGAGGATCTTTTGTGCGTTTGATTGGTCCAAACGTCGATCCGCCTGTCTGAGACTGTCCAGCTTTTGGCGCAACGACCATATGCACCGTCATAAAGGCGAAGACAGAGCCAAGCCCGTCACCCAGCACCACTAGGACGCCAACCAACAAGCACTTGGCCCGGACACACTGACTATGAGCCACCACATCCCCCCCTCCCCCCCTCACAGAAAAGCGCCATCCTCATCTCTCCCCCCCCACTCCCGTACTGAGACGACAAGCCCAGTCGAGCACAAGAAATAAAGAAAGAAAAGAAAGAAGGAAACAGCAACGTGGAACAACAGAGCAAAAGGAAAACGGTCAGAAGACGTCCCGTTGGAGGCAAGAAATCATGGCACGACCCTGCGCCACATATGACGGCCTGCGTCACACCCTCGAGTCCACTGCAAGCTACCCGAGCAACACAAGATGCTTCAAGCAACCGCCCCCCCATCCTCGTACAAAGGGACGCCACCTCCCCCCCCACATCCTGCACCCCCGCAGGAAGTCAGCAGTCAGACACAGGTGGGCAAATTAACATGGAAAAGAGGAAGCAGCCAAGCGCATAAGGTGAATAAAGGAACGGACGGGGGTGAGTTGCGGGTGGAGACGGGACCTGCACGAGGAGGGCGCGGCACTCGAGGCGCGGCCACCGACCGCCGCAAGGATCCGCGCCTCACCCCCCCCCCCCCCCCCCCCCCCCGAAAAGCGACACAAAGATATACCTGACATGTCACACACGGTGGGCAGGCAATTCAAACAGCCTCACGCACGACACACAACCACGACGAAGGCAACCGCAGTACGGAGCAGATCAGTTCGTCGTGGACGGGACGCCGCGGCCAAGACGTGCAGTCGCCAACTTGGGCTCTCCAAGGGTCAAACAACGTGAGCCGACCGACCAATCAGATGTCGAAAAAAAGTCCACGCTGTCATTCTGTGCTGGAAGGCGCCCAGAAGCACCTGTGGCGAGCATCGCTTTTCTGTAAGCACACAGCACCCGCAAAGACTGCTCCTTTCTTGCGGCAGGAGTCCCCAGATCCTGGGATATCCGGGCTTTATCCTGCATCTATTCCCTTAGGGCTCCTCCATTTCCCCCCGCCGCTCCTCATCCACACGCACGTTTCGCCGTTGCCGTTGAGGTTGTGGGCGTTGGCGCCGCCACCGAGGGCTACAATGGCCATCGCGTGGTCGGCGCGGCCTGCCGGCTACGTCGCGGATGGTGTCGTCGACCTCGCCGGCCGGGCGCATTGCCCGCCCCTGCCAGGTGTGGTCGGCGAGGAGCAGGGCGACATTGTCGGCGTGGCTGAGCTCCACGGCCGCCGTCAGGGGCGTGCCGCCGACGCTGTTGACAGGCGCCAACTGCGCGCCGTGCGCAGATAGAGAAGCTTACAGACGTGGCGGTGCCCTTTATGGTCGATGCAGTGGACACGCGCCTGCCCGCCCCGGTCGGTGGCTTGAGCATCGACCTCCGGCGGCGATGTGCTGACGCGAGTGAAGGGGGCGGCGGCGGCGGATGAGGGGCCAGTTCCCGCCGGTCCGGTCGCGCCATTCCAAACCGTTTAGTCGCCTACCGCGCGGCCGTCGAGCGGGCCGTGGGGAGGTGGCGGCTGCGGTGGCCTCTTGGTTTCCCCGGCTGTTTTTCGCAGTCCTATCGCAGCCGCCATGGTCCACCCCTGCGGATGTGCCTGTGACAATGCTCGCGGCTTCCTCATGTGGCGGGACTCTATTTAGTAGGGGCGCCCACAGACGGTGATCGCTCAGTTGACAGCCTCGTCCCTTCCGAGCTGCGCACCCCCTTTTCTGCAACATGATGCTGGCGTAGCGCCAAGGATGGACGGCGGGCGGTGCGCCCTGTCACAGGCTGTCACAGGGACTGTCACAGGCTGTCACAGGGACTGTCACAGGCTGTCACAGGCTGTCACAGGGGCTGTCACAGGCTGTCACAGGGGCTGTCACAGGCTGTCACAGGGGCTGTCACAGGCTGTCACAGGCGACTTTAAACTTCAATCTGGCAGATGAGCCCCCCCGCGCCGCCGGGCAGACTGGGCGGGCGGTCCGCGGCGCGGCGCGCCGCGGCCGTCGAGCCGCGGCGCGTGGCCGGCGGCGGGGGCACACCCCGACTCGCTCCGCGGGCCGCCCGCCGTCGCTACTGCAACCGACTCCGCCACTTTTCGTGTCTTCAGCGCGGAGACGTTGGAGTTGTGCGCCGCGATCTGGGAGCACAGCAGCGTGCTGGAACTGGCGGGATTTCAGGTCAGAGGAGCGATGGGGGCAGCAGCCCCGCACACCTTCCACGCGAGCTCCGCAGACGCGGCAGCTGCCGCGGCCGCCATCAACAGCGCCTGCGTGCACTTGGGGGGTGTTGAAGAAAGCGACACCATGGCTGGTGCCGTTCGGGAGATCCGCAGGGGTAGCGGCTGCCCCCTGGTTCCCTTCTTGACCAGACTGCCTTTGCCATTCGATGCAGGGCAGCAGCACCCGGAACGAGCGCCGAGATAGCAGCAGCAGCATCGCCCCGAGTTGCGGGCGGCGACCGCGCGCAGCGACTTACGGGGCTCCACGCGCCCGTGAAGACCCGCGGATCATCGTGCCCGCGCCCCGGCTTCTGTTGCGGCGGCTCGTCGGCGGTTTCTGACGCCATCTAGGGGCAGGGTTGGAAGCGCCCCGTTGCGCAGCGGTCAGTCCCAATCGCCCGCCCACGCGCCGTGTCGGCCGCCCCACCCGCCGTGCGTAGGTGCCCTGCGCGGTGGAGTGACGGTCCCTCCCGTGGGCTTCGCGCGGTGCCGGCGGGCGGCCGCCGCTGCGGTGGCGGCGGCGGCCCCCCTTTCCCCACCCCACGTTCCCCCCGCCACGGCAACGTGGATGTACGTGCCCCCGTGCGCGCTCGCGGCTATGGAGCCGGCCGGCGTGCCCGGTGTTGATGCGTCGCCGAGGGCACCACCGCCCTGAAGGCCAGGTTATTGCCGACTCAATCTGATGCGGACAGCGACTCTTCAGCACCTGCCGGATGTTTTCCACGTAGCAGGATAATTCATCCGGACAGGCTTGTTGGGAAAACCATGAAAGCGAGATGGTCTTTACGATGACACTTTGTTCCCAGCATTTGCCGCCCCCTGGGTTTCGATCACCGCATATCTCCCTTGTCCAATTACCTCCTTTATCGGTGCGGCTGTTTTTAAAAAAAGTAGTCGCCAGGCGCGCAAGAAGGCTACTGTGAAAGCGTAGAATGGATATGTAGAACTGCTTCTTTTTTTGCGGTTAAACTATTGGACAAGAGAAGGATTGTTGAGTGCCCCCTGGGGCGCTGATTTTGAGCGATTTCTTGACGCTCAAAGGGCGCACGCTGGGCGCTCGAGTATCCAGCGCCCCCAGACTTCCGAGAGCATTCTGGGCGCTTTCAATAAGATGTAATGGGATTCACTGGGCCGAAAAGAAGTGTGAATTAGCACCCCTGATCGAACATGGAAGACCGGTTCATATATTTGAACATGAGGGCCCTCAATTCTTATTAGCCCGGTGCTAAACTTAGTGTGGGCGGCCACTGGGCTCATAGGTCGCTCTGGGTGCTCGAAGGGCGCCTCTGGGCGCCCTATCCGCCTGCGCTCCCATGATAGCGTTCCCAGGAACCCTAGATGAAAGGGCACAACACCACTATCTTGTGTCAGAGTAGTCTCTTGCACTCGCTTCCGGTTTTTTCGAAGGATGCGGAGTTCTTGCTGTCGTCTACGTCGCCTCACGGCGCTTTTGGCACACGAAGTTCGCACGCGCCTCAGCGCTGGCGTCCAATAGTGAATACTGCAGAAGAAAACCCTGCTGGCAATTCTTCTCTGAAAAGGTCGACAAAGACGTCCAGGGCCCGTCAAGGAGCGGCGTGCACGATTGGAGCTGTGAAGCGACTCTCCGTGGCACTTCGCTGCTGTGGTGTGGCGCGAAGTGGCCTATTGAGAAGAGAGCTCTGTTGCACCTGCCACTTACGGGGCACGTCTTCGCAAGATGTGCTGTGAGCAGTACGGCCGGCAACACTGGGAGCAAAGGAGACCGTGACTATGGCGAGTTAGTCCCGGCAAGTCCTGAGGCAGTGTGGCCACGTGCCATAGACACAAGGGGCCCTGCCCCCTCGTACGACACGCTTGGAGGGCGCGACTTGGCGCGCCTCTGCGAAGCGTTGCAGAGGGGCGGGGTGCGATCCGATCTATTGGGAGGGAGGTGGGGGTCTACGAGGCGATGCCGTGCGGGTCCGTTGAGCAGGCAGCTTCGCCCATTTCGGCGAAAGCATCTTCCACGTTCCCCATCACGTTTGGCCATACCGGCGGAGACACTCAAACGTCCTGCCTTCGAGGCATCAACAGGGCAGCGCCTGGCCGGATGCCCGCAGCGCGACCGGTCACGCTATTCGTCATAGGCCACGCTCGACCTGGATGAGCCGTCAAGCAGAGCTCGATTGGTCTTTTCCCGAGCTCTTGTGTGGCGTGTACAGGTTACCATCACGGGGATGACGCGGGTACTCTCCGTCCTGAAACAAGCAATTCCACGACCTGTGAAGTGAAGAGCATCGCTCCGCCCTCGGTCGCCGAGACAGGTCAGCGTGTCCTTTCAGAGCGCAAATTTGTGCCATCAGCAGCCAACGGCCAAAGCCATCAGGCTTGCAGCAGATGTGGCTCCAGTGTGTCAGCGCGACGGGCGTCAGTCTTGCGGTGGCCCAGAACTTTGGAGCGATGTCCGCGCTGGCCAGTCCTCGTTTGACTGGCCCAAAACCGATCTATCTCGTCTGTCCGCCTCCACCCCCTCGGCCGTGCAGTCTCGGTCGCCTGGACGGAAATGGAACGAGCACGGGACCGCGGTTGCATACCTCAAGAACTGCCAAACGGACAATGGTATCCCTTCCCCGCGGGGAAAGTCGCCAACTACCCATTATTCTTCATCTCTTAGATATGATCAGTTCTGGCCATGTAACTTAGTCGACCAGCGAAATGAGAACAAGAGAATCCTCAAGATTGACGCGTGTGTTCGCACTGCAGAGCGGGTCGGTATTTCATCGCCGGGATAGTTCAAAATTTGCCGGCTTGTAAATCTATAACGAGTAGACGCGAAAGAGTGTTTTGAGATAGCCATGCCTAACTCCTGTGAGATGGCCTCAGCATGACTCGAAGGATCATGTGCACAACAGTTCCGTGGATCAGCGAAGTTCCTACATTTTAGATTGCCTGATTCTCGAGTGACCTCTGTGATTCGGCAGTTCATCACTACAGTTTCTGAACTCGTTTAACGCATAATCTTCGAATTTCCTGGCCTTTAGGACAGGGTGCTCTCAAAGTGTAGTGATGCACACATATACTTAGATCAAGGGACTTGCTCTCCGTT
>ENA-ORXT01003346-ORXT01003346.1-marine-metagenome-genome-assembly--contig:-NODE-3346-length-17820-cov-58.346108_pt1 | contig 17820 bp, 14 predicted proteins | sample MGYA00237868_ERZ511482 | MGnify/ENA metagenome assembly ERZ511482 | reverse complement strand
CACTTAACGTATTGTCATACGTTCCCCTTCGGGATCGTTCGTTTATACCGAATGGAAAAAAGCTCAAGGTCGGAGGGTTCGTTTAAAGCAAGAAGTATTTCGTTCATCAAGTAAAGTTTAGAAAAATACTAGTTTGAAAACATTATAACTTTTAATAACCATATTTTTAGCGCTTATTAATAGTTTAAATTTTGAATTAAAAACCAATTAAACTACTTCCATTTTGCAGTAGTATTTTTAATGTTAAATAACTGATAATAAACATTTTATTTTTTCAATGATGTAGTTTTTCTTTGTTTAATCCAGCTGCACAAAGTAGTAAAGTCGAGGTTAGGAAGGCAAAATTGTTTTGTTATGCAATTATTATTTCTAATAAAATTTATACTTTTTTTTATAAAAACAAAACACGAATGAACATCCAGACAGGTTACTCGTTACAGAGACATTGAATAACAATAAAAACTTTCATCATGAATAATCAAGATCAAGTAAGCAAATTAAATGAATTAATAACTGCTAATTATGATGCCGAGGCAGGGTATAAACAAGTAGCAGAAAGAGCAGATCATGCAACATTAAAAACGCAATTTACAAACTATGCCCAGCAGCGTTATGATTTCGGTCACGAGATTAAAGACGAAATTGCAAAGTTGGGTGGCAAGGTTGAAAAAGGTTCTTCCGTTGCTGCCGGCCTTCACCGTACCTGGATTGCGATTAAGGAAACTTTGAGCGATCAGGGTGACGACGAAGCCATTCTGGAAGAGGTAGTACGTGGTGAAGAGCATGCTCTTGAGCATTATAACGAAGTAGTCAATGCATTACCTGCGGGTAGTACTGCCAGAAATGTAGTAGTGCAACAGCGTGATAAAATTAGCGCAGCACTAGAAGAAATGAAGGTTAGAGAAAATTTAGCCTAATCACTTTATAAGGTTTCTTAAAGATTCGTTTGGTTTAAATACTAAACGAATCTTTTTTTTTAAATACATACAATTATGAACACCATCGTAAAAACTTTCCCCCGTTCTGAAATGGGCGTACAAAAACGCGGAGATAAAACCTTCTTTCGGGTATGGGCACCCCACGCAAAATCCGTGGCTGTTTCGGGTACTTTTAATGACTGGCAACCGAAAAATCTTCCAATGCGAAACGAAGGAGATGGTTACTGGTTTGTCGAAACCAACGATGCCGGAGTAGGCGACGAATACCAATATATAATTGAATCGCAAGCAGGCGAAATGCTCCACCGTCCAGATCCTTACGCCCGTCAGCTGACCAATTCTGTAGGAAATTCTATAATTGTTGATACCGATTATGACTGGGGAGAAGATGATTTTCAAATTGCCAACTGGAACGAACTCGTTATATACGAAATGCACATCGGTACTTTTAATGTAGAAAAGAAAGGGAAACCTGGCACCTTTGCTTCCGCCATTAAAAAATTAAAATACTTACAAGACCTCGGTATTAATGCGGTAGAAATCATGCCAATTGCAGAATTTGCGGGTGATTATTCCTGGGGGTATAATCCTGCACATCCTTATGGAATCGAAACTGCGTACGGTGGTGTAAAGGGGTTTAAGGATTTTGTCAAAGCAGCTCACAAACATGGTATTGCCGTCATTTTGGATGTAGTTTACAATCATTTTGGCCCGAGTGATTTGGGAATATGGCAGTTTGACGGATGGTCAGAAAATGGCAAAGGAGGTATATATTTTTATAATGACTGGCGTTCTGATACCCCGTGGGGAGACACGCGTCCCGATTATGGCCGTGAGGAAGTTCGTCACTATATTTTTGAAAATGCCATGATGTGGCTGGAAGATTACCGCTGCGATGGACTGCGAATGGATATGATTCCGTACATGCGTTCCGTAAAAGGAATAGACGACGGTAGCGATGATATTCCGGAAGGGCTTTCTTTGTTAAGATGGATCAATGGAGCAGTGGCCGAAAAGTATCCACATAAATTGATGATTGCCGAAGATTTACACAGCCATGATTTTATTACCGATAAAGTAGAAAATGGGGGTTGCGGTTTTGGTGCACAATGGGACGCAGATTTTGTACATCCCGTACGGGAAGCACTCATCGCGGCGGAGGATGCACACCGAAATATGGACAGCATAAAAAATGCACTATACAATACTTACAGTAATACTGTTTTCAGTCGAGTTATTTATACCGAATCTCACGATGAAATCGCTAACGGACAGGCAAGAGTTACTGAGGAGATAGCCAATGATAATGTAGCTGAATATTTTAGTCAGAAAAAATCTACGCTCGGTGCAGCCCTGATGATGACCGCTCCGGGAATTCCGATGTTATTTCAGGGGCAGGAATTACTGGAAGATAAATGGTTTAGTGATCAGGATCCCATTGACTGGAAGAGGTTGAAGAAATTTTGTGGTATTCATAATTTATATAAAGACCTGATTCGGTTGCGAAGGAATAGAGATGGAACGACCAAAGGTTTAACCGGACAGCATACCCGGATATTACACATTAATCAACAAAATAAAATCCTGGTAATGCTTCGCTTTTTTGAAAATCCAGCAGAAGACGGGGTTATTGTGATATTTAATTTTTCTAGTCAATCTCACGAAAACTACGACTTTGGTATTCCGGTAAATGCCAAATGGTCTTTGAAATTCAATAGTGGTTGGGAGGGATATAGTAAAAAATTTGACGATTTTCCGGTTTCAGATATCAAGATTTCAAAAGAAAGCTATGACGGATCACCATGGAAAGGGAGTGTCACGATTGGAGATTATAGTGCATTGATTTTCGGAGCTACAACAAATTGAAAAGGTTTAAAAAAAATGAAAATGGAAAACAGAAGATTGATAAAAGGAATTTGCGCTGGAATTCTTGGCGGTATTGCCGCTACGGCTGTGAAGACATTGTGGGAAAGTAAATATCCCGTTCGCAGTGAAGAGACAGATACGCCGCCGATAGTGTTGGCGAACAAGATTAAAACCTCATTGGGTGAAATGCCCGTAAAGAAAGAAGATGAAGCCATGGTGAGTGATGTCATTCACTGGACTTTTGGAACTTCCGTCGGTGCGCTTTATGGTGGCTTGGCTGCCGATACTCCAACGGTAGCGAATGGGCTTGGACTACCATTTAGTTTGGTTTTTTATGCGTTGACGCACGGTAGCACGATCCCGATGATGGGTCTGGAGCCCTACCCTGTTGAAGTTCGGATAGATTATGCCTGGAACGAATTTGCGGGACATCTGCTTTACGGTGTGACGCTGGATGTGGTGCGGAGAGCGGCTTTGGTGGTGATTGAGTAGTCAGAATTGGGATTGGGATTGATCCACTAAAAAAGAGTTGGCAGTATTAAATTTTTATTTATGAAATAATGATGTTAAATTTAACTAAGAAATATAGGCCCTCTTGAATCTACACTATATCGTCAACCTTACTCAGTATTTTTTGTCTAAAAAATATGATAAACAAATTGAACCAGTTCAGACAAAAATCCGCAAAGCTTATCAAAGGTTACAAAAAAAAGAGCGAAAAATTTATTTAAAATACAACAAAGAAAAATAAAAGGTCATCCAGAACAAAAAACCAGAAAAGCAAAAGCCTGAGCCCAGAAAAACAGTTATAAAGCCTTCAAAGCAGTCTATGGTTCTTAGTAATACTAAAACTTTAATAATTAGGTCAAAAAATTGAACTCGAAAATGGCTAAAAACGCTTCTTTACAGAATAGTCAATCTACCCCATAAATACAGAAATTTAGCCTTCTTCTAATAAAAGTCTTTTTCTAATCTCCCTTGACTTAACAATAAAAGGTTTTTCAATAAAAATATAAGTCAGAAAACTTATCAACATAATAAAAGGTGTCAATGCCAACATCAACCAACTGTACTCCACTGCCGACAAAGATTGGGTTGTTTCCAAACTGCATATAAAATGGATGGTGATAAAAATCACAATGCCATGTAGCAGATAAGTACTGTAACTAACTTCTCCCATCAATTTTAGCGTATTATTTTTTAAGACCCCAAAAAGATTATTGCCCAAAGCAATCAACGTAAAAGCTATGATGAGAAATAGCTTAGCAATCCCGTTTCCGGAGGTCCTGAATTGTAGCACCATCACCAGTGCACCAATCGTAGCCATTGAAAAAAAGAAATGATTAAAATCTATTTTTGTAGTATTGTATTTAAAAATAATCGCAGCCAGTGCCCCGCCTATTAAAGAGAGCAGATGTTCCATTTGTAAATTTCGGTACCACCAGGCAAAAATGATAAAAAGTAAACTGAAGAGTAAATAATAAATTTTCGGTTTGATTTTAATAATAAAAATTGAAACCAGCGGTAACGAAAAGTAAAGCAACCATTCGTAAAGCAAAGACCAGTTAACGAATGAATTAATGATTGCCGTGTACGTTATTCCATTCAAATCCGGTTGTCCCAAAACACCCAAACCCGACCACCTAATCAAGTTTTTAAAAAAGTCAATCGCTGAACCTTGCAAGGTCCATTCACTTAGCATTCCAACGATCAAAACAACTAGTGTAAAACTCAAAATATACAGTGGAACGATCCGGAAAAGTCTTCCGATAAAAAAGGATTTCCAGGGATATGCTTTTCCCTTAAAATTCAGTAATTTACTGATAAATAAAAAACTAGAGATCATAAAAAAGAACGCCACACTCGACTGTCCCAGTTGATTAAATAAATTAGAATTAGGTTCCGTCCAATCTCCTGTCTGCAGATAATTATGCCAAACACTCGTATGGTGGATAAAAACTGAAACAGCCAAAAAGCCCCGTAACCCATCGAGATTTTCGTAACGGTGCGTGGAAGATTTTAGTTGGTATTTGAGGTTGATCAAGTAAGCAACCAGAAATGCAATTAGAAAAACGGCGATGGCAAATAGTGGATGATTCGGCGTCATTCGGTGAAGTTAGTCTTTAATTTTTTCTGAATAGTAGATTTTATTCTAACATAAATAGTATACGCTAAAAATAGTGTTTCTCAGTGGAATTGGACCTTAAATCTACCAGTAAAACCCCAGACCGAAAGTCGTTAAGTTGAGCAACCCTGTGTCCTTCTTCATTCCAGAAAGCAGTTTGCCCAGCGGCTACAAAATTATCATAAAAGCCAACGGAATTAGTCATTAAAACAGGAATCGAAAATTCAGCAGCCATCCTGGAAAAATGGGGATACGCCTGAGCAATTCCTCGCTCCGGTTTAGCAACACTGGCCAGATAGATAGAAGCATCCGCTTGGCTCGCTTTTAGGAAATGAGCGCGCTGTAACGTTTCGTAACAAATACCAAAAGCAATTTTTTTATTTTTAAGATTTATAAAAACTTGCTCACGACCAGCCACAAAATATGGCAGCTCGTCTTTGTGCAAGATTTGCTTGGCATAAACCATTCGTTGGATATTGGGCTGAAAAATAAGCATCCCGATGACAATACCCTTTTCCATTTTTAAGGGCATGCCAATAGCGATGGCTATCCCATTTTCATCAGCAATCGTTTGAAATGGATAAAAGGTCGGATCACTCACCTCCCTTGCGAGACCTTTTGCCAGCGTCGGTTCGTATCCCGTCAGTGACAACTCTGGAAAGACGATCAATTCCGTCCCCCATTCCACAGCACGCTGGATAATACGCAAATGGTTTTGCAGATTTTTTGGAAGGTCGCCATTGATGGATTGGGATTGAGCGAGGCAGATTTTCATGAATGGTAGGTAGCTGTTGATTTGTAAAAGTAGAAAATATTTGAAATAAGCGCTTGTCTAAAATTTACATTAGGCTAATGGAAATTTAGACATGCTCTAATATAAATCACATACCTTCAACTGGCTCATAAATTCTAAACCTTCCGTTAAACACCGTCATTACTTTATCATAGAAAACGCTTGAATTGGTTCGGTGATCCGTTGTGACCCAACCCTGTTTTGAGTCACGGCCATGATCCTCCAATTGATAATCATCAGGAATTTCTGGTAAATGCCTGAGGGGATTGCCTTCCAGTTTAAGGGTTATCCCGCGCTCAATAATAGCATGACTCATTTTATGAGATACGGAAATAATATTATTTTTGTAAAAGCTAATGATTTTAACATTTGGTAATAACAGGATACTTTCAGGAATACTATCCAATCTACCATAATCCAGATGCAGTTCTTCCAAAGAGATAAAATCGGCGATCCTATCATCAATCTCTGTGATTTCCGAGTTAGTGATTCTCATAATTTTCAATTGTTTGAGTGCCGCCAACGCGTAAGGAAACTTATTTAAAGATTTTCTCTTCCAAATTATCGTATGGATTTTACTGTCGATACCCTGCGCAGGAATTCGGTAGTTGCCATCCGCAGGCTCGCTAAGCCCCGTAATTTCTTCCAACTCGGGTGCTAGAAAAAAGGCAGTTGGAAATTCCAAAAAGTTAACGCTTAACAGTTTAATAGATTTGAGACTGACCAGTTGCTGAAACTTTGGTAAAATACTTTCAACCGTGGTGTGTTGAATTTCAAATTTTGTTAAATTTTCGCAACAATAAATAAAGTCAGGAAGATTGGTTTGTTCTTTCAACGATATTCGTAGTTCTTTCAGCGCACTGAAAATAGAATAAACTGCTAGGTGATCTATCTTGGTACCAGTTAAAGCCAAGGTGGTAACATTCGGAAAAAAGGCATCGTTAAAGGTCAATTCTTTATCAAATCTGACATCCAGAGAATTTACTATATCGAAGATAAACGCATCCTTTGGAATCTTTGGAAGGATAAAATTCTCCATGAGTAAATGTGGTCGGTTTAGATAATTCATCTCTTCTTCTTCCAGATAATAGTCGTGATCTGAAAAAACATCTATTCCATTGAGGTTTGGTTTTTTACTTAGCGCATTAATGATACACGCTAATTTTGCACCGTCTTCCAAACGAATAAATAGCTGATCCATTTTGGGTAGAATTTCCTGAAAACAATCTTCCGTGTCTATTAGCTGAATATTTTTAGACGAAAGATACAACACTTTCCCTTCGTTAAACATCGTATCTTTCTGAAACATCCATCGCCAATACATGAAATAATTCAAATCAAAATAAAGGTTAAATGGATCTTCTTTTCTTACAAAATAGAAATTTATTATCCTCCGAACCAAGGTGCGATTATATCCTTTCTCCCTGGTATACTGTTTTAAAATCTGGCTCGCAAGTGAATTGACCTGCGAATCACCAGAATGCTGCGCCGCCATTAGCAAAGAAAAATACTTTGGTTGTGGTCTATAAATAGTATTAATCATAGTGATTGCCAAAACCACACTGGATGATTGTTTAGAATGAATCAACCGCTCCCAATTCTTATACGCCTGTGATTCCCCGTCTGCAATAAAAACCGAAGTCCCCTGACGATTAATCCAATCCTTTAGTTCTACCTCAGAAACACCAGGCGTCTGATCCACTTCTTTATAATAAAAGTAAAAAACCAATCGGCCGTCATCGGCCACTTTCAAAATTTCTAACAACCCACACTTCTCTCTTAATACTTGTAGAAACATGCTACCCTCTTCAGGTATAACTACGGAAAAATCTTTGCTAGAAAGTCCATATAGCGGGTTGTCACTTTTCATTATATAAATGTATTTTTTAAGAAAAAATTAAAAAAAAGTATTCGCAGATAAAAAACTAAATTCACTGGGACCTTCCCTAAAGTGTGTCAGCGCAGAAGCCATCCTTTAGGAATACAAGCCGCGAAATGCCAAATGATACACTTGATTGTACAGCCTCAATTCAACTGTTCGTAAAAATTTATTGTGCGTATATCAACCAACCCGCTTTTTGTAATGAGTCCACCAACTCATTCTCCGGTCGCACCGGATAGGCCAATCCTTCATTATAAAACATCCACTCAATTGGATTAGCCTCATTAAACAAAACAGAATTTTCAGGATAAACTGTTTTTGTTAATTGTTTTTTCAACAGTTTTTCCGCTGAACGATTTTTAAAAGGTTTTATTCGTTCCAGACCATAGCGAAAGGCCAGTATAAAGACAGCCCCGACGACCAGCATGTAAATTTTTTTAACAACAGTTACAGTCGGTTTTTTCAGCAGCAGGTTTTCAATAAAAATTCCTACCACGATAAACCAAGCCGGAAATGTAAACAGTAAATATCCCTGCATCTTAGCGGCCGCTGCCGAAAAAATCAGGAACGGAATTAGTATCCAGGCCAATAAAAATAAATATTCCCGAAGATAATTTTTTTCTTTAAAATACGGTAAACAAACCAGCCAAAAACAAGGTATACCAATTCATTAACTGTTATGCGAATCCGGTCGATAAAATACCACCAGGGTTTTCCGTGACCCTCCAGCGCTTCAGTCAAATGCAAAGTATTATAATGCTGTTCCCATTGGTATTCGAGCGGAAACATGGAACTGGCATATAGTTGCCAGGGCAAGGCCACCACGATCGTCATCGTTGCCATCAGTAGCATTTCTGTCAATAAATGCAGTAGGTTTTTATTCTTAAAATTCAAGACAAAGTATAGCGGAAAAACGATTAACCCGGGCAACCATTTGGTTAAAATAGCCAGACCACACGCTATTCCTGCAACTACCAACCAGACCTTTTTACCTTTCTTAACATTCAATAAAATAAAAAACAAAGAAATCATTATTAGCGACATAAAGAAAGTATCCACATGATCCGTAGAAACCCTGCCACTCGCTAGATCAATTACCAATCCATTGATCGATAGCAAGAAAGCAGCAATCAATCCTACTCTTTCAGATTTACTTAAAAACTGGCCAATCCAAAAAGTTAGAAAAATACTTAGCGTAGATAATATCACGGAAGGTAATCGTAAAGTAAATTCACTAACCCCAGATATTTTCATACTCGCCGCCATGGTCCACAAAGGCAGCGGCTGCTTGTGTAACCAGATTTTATTAGCGGACCAGTTTTTATAATCGTAATCAAGTATTTGCTCAGCATAGAGCTTGGGAATAAAAGGATCGGTCATCATATTTTTGGCGACCAGCGCGTGGTAGCGTTCGTCCCAGGGATGTAACATCGGATCGAGTGCACAAAAAATCCGCAGACCAAATCCAGTCAATATAATCAGTAATAAGGCGAGTCGTATTTGGCCACGCCGGTAAGTAAGGTAAGCACCTCCGTATCCTAGGAATAAGGAAATGAAAAGCAAAATCCCGGCGATAGTCGTGCCCTCTATCATTCTCCGCCGAATGCAGTTGGTTCAGCTTCAGATAAGACAAAGGGTATTTTTTGCTTTATCATTCTTATCTCTTCTTTTTTTAAATTATCGTAGGATTTTCCAAATATTGATTGCGCTTCCTCTTCCCATAGTTCGTCATAAGCTCGCTTTAAGGCATTATAAACCGTTAAATAAACTTCATAGTCCGTGTCTCGATCGTTTTTTAGAGAGACAATTGCCTTTCGTGGATTTTCTGGACAAGTAATATTTTGAGATCGATTAAGGATCATGCTTTTCACGGTATCCGTCAATTTTTCAACCTTGAACCGCTTCCCTCGCAACAGTAATTTATTTTCTTTATTTACCAATACGGAAATAACATTTCTTTCTTTCAAGGTTTCTTCATCAGTAATCCAAGGCGGAAGCTTGGCGGTGATTCCACGATTATCATTTTCAGGAAAAGTACTAGAATAAATGGCTAAATGAAAAGGAAACATTTTTTCTATCTCTTCCCGTTGATCGTCCGTAGCACCGAATAATGGCATCCCAAAGTATTCTTGAAAATAGGATTGCTTGAGTTGTTCGACGATTTTTCTCGCAGTAGATTGAAGTTCATTTACTTCCAACAATCTTCTTTCCTGCTCCATGTTAGAAGAAGCGGATTTTAATATATTGGCGGGAAGATCGGTCGCGTAAAAAATAACTACTTTTTCAGGACGCTCAGGTAAGTGTCCTAGTCTATCCGGGTTGGTATAAATATATCTGAAATCTGCGGCAAAGTTTTCTAAATTTACCGGATATCCATTTAAGGTAACTTGGAGCGCCTGATCAACAGAGAGATAAATCCTATTGCGATAGCTTACCATTTGCTCATCGACCAGACGGAGTTCTCCCACTTCTTCAAAGTTATATAAATTTAGATAGTCTCGGTCAGGATACGCTCCCTGATATTTAAACTTAGTATTAAAACATCCACTAAGGAATAAAACTAAAAGTACTACCCCACAAATATTGAAGTTAGGATTCTTAATTTTCATTAATTTTTTTAAGTACACTGTGCATTAAGTAATAACTTGTCTAAATTAATCACCACTCCCGCCATACCTCCGTAACATCTTCTTTCTCAGCCGAATATCCTTTCATCACACAGGCTGTATTAATAATTTCGCATAGATCTTCGCGTTCCATCGTTTCGATGAGGGGCGTACGGCAAGATTGGTTTAGAAGGTTTAGTTGTTCAATAGTATCCTGGACCACTAATAAACCATCTGGTCTGTCATGCGTTGCAGAAATCTCTTCTAAAAAAAGCTTCACGATCTGAGAACACTTTCTAATATGTCGCTTTTTGTATTTCACTCCTTCCTCTTCCATATATTCCGACATAGCTGCTAGAATATTATCTAATAACGCTCTAAGCTGTTGATTTTCTTTCGGTTCCATTGACAAATATTTTAAAGAAATATTAGTTTACTAAATAGAATTTGAAAATAAGAAATTCTGGCAAGACATCAAAGCAAGCGCATTGTAAAACACTTATTTTATTAGCGTTTATGTACAGAAAATTTGCAGGGGACTTAAATAACATGAGTTAATAATAAATTAAAGTACGATCCTAAGTATTTTAATTCAATTAAAATAGTTAGCTTTGTCTAACTTTTTTAATTAAGCATAACTAAATCTTTTTTTTCGAAAAATCAAACTGGTTTTAATGAATACAAAAGCGATCTTGTCTATCTTCCTCTTAATGTGTATTTTTTCAACTATAAAAGCACAGGTCGGAATGATAAGCGGAATAATTACGACTACCGAAGGTAGCGCAGCATATGCCCAAATTCTAATAGATGATACGAATTTGGGAACAGTTACCGATCTGAATGGCGCATTTTCGATTAAGGATATCTCTTATGGAACCTACCAGATTACGGCCTCCATGATTGGGTATACAGCCATCAAAAAATCGATTACATTAAGTGCGAACCAACCGGATATGCTGGTTGACTTTCACTTGACGGAACAAACCATGCTCCTGGATAACATCGTGGTTACCGCTACAAAAACACCACGCAGACAGACCAACGCTCCGGTGATTGTCAATGTTGTCAATAGTCAAACCCTGGAGAATGTTCAAGCCTGTAATCTTTCGGAAGGCTTAAAATTTCAGCCAGGATTAAGGGTCGAGACCGATTGCCAAACTTGCAATTATACCCAGTTAAGAATGAACGGTTTAGCAGGTGGATATTCTCAAATTCTCATCAATGGCAGACCTGTTTTTAGCCCTCTGACTGGATTATATGGTATGGAACAACTGCCTGTCAATATGATTGACCGGATCGAAGTGGTTCGGGGCGGTGGCTCTTCTTTGTACGGATCCAGCGCCATTGGCGGGACCGTAAATGTTATCACCAAAATTCCCAAAAACAATGGTTATGCAATAGACTACACTTATCAAAATATTAATGGACAAACCAGCGATCATACTTTCAGTGGCAACACCACGGTGGTCTCGGATCAAAAAAATTCGGGAATATCTTTCTTTTTTAATCGTCGAGAGCGGGATTTTTACGATGCCAATGGTGATAACTTTTCTGAAATTCCGTTAATAAAAAATACAGCTATCGGGACCAACGCTTTTTTTCTTCCTGCTAAAAATCAAAAGCTGGAACTGAGTATTAGTTATATTGCCGAGTATAGGTTTGGTGGAGAAATGGTCACCGACAAGCCTGCTTTTCTAACACAACAATCTGAAGAACGAACGCATAACGTATGGATGGGAAGTGCCGATTATCAAGTTAATTTTAACAATGACAATACTTCTTTTATTACTTATCTAGCCTGGCAGCATACGGACCGAAAGCACTATACTGGAATTTCACCCGATGAAGGAACACCCGAATTTATTTCCTTTTTAGAAAATCCACCTTACGGTACATCTGCAGTAGCTACCTTTAATACCGGCTTACAACTCAATCATAAAATTGATGATTTTTTAACCGGACAAAATGTATTCACACTGGGAGCCGAATATTTATATGATGATGTATTTGATGATATTCCAGCTTACAATTATTTGGTTGATCAGACAACCGAGAACTATGGTCTATTTCTTCAAAGTGATTGGGAGATTATTCCCCAGGTCACCTTGCTTTCTGGTATCCGGATGGACCAGCACAATTTGTTAGAACAACCAGTTTTTAATCCACGAGTATCATTGTTATATACATTAAAAGAGACAACCCAGTTTCGGTTTAGTTATGGAACCGGATTTCGAGCACCTCAAGCTTTTGATGCCGATCTGCACATCGCCTTTGCAGGCGGAGGTATTTCCCGAATCTCTTTATCTCCCGATTTAAAACAAGAAAAATCCCATAGCATTAGTGCTTCTGTTAATTATGACAAGGCGATGGAAAACTGGATTGCTGGATTTACACTGGAAGGATTTTATAACCGATTGAATGATGCCTTTTATTTACAACCGATCGGTCAGGATCAATTTGGTGAATTATTTGAAAAACAAAACGGGGAAGGTGCTACCGTCAAAGGAATCACGATGGAACTTCGTTTTAATTACAACCGTCAGTTTCAGGTAGAAGGAGGATTTACACTGCAATCCAGTAGATTTGATCAACCTGTCAGTTATATTGACGAGCTGGCAGGAATCCGGGATTTTATCCGAACACCCAATGATTATGGTTATGCGATTATGACCTGGACGCCCAATCCAAAAATTAATGCGAGCATCAATTATGTTTATACTGGCCAAATGCAAATCCCCCACTTTGCAGGCGCTCCCAATCAAGACATTGATGAGATCACTACTTCCAGTTCTTTTTCCGACCTAAGTACAAAAATTGGGTATACCTTACCTTTACATCGAACAAATACTAATTTGGAATTTTACGGAGGAGTAAAAAATATGTTTAATAGTTATCAGTCTGATTTTGATACTGGAAAAAACAGGGATAGTAATTATGTCTATGGTCCCGCTCAACCAAGAACTTTTTTTATTGGAATGAAAATAAAATCGAAATAAAAAGAAAGAAAGAGTCATCGTCGTACGATGCCTCTTTCTTTACAATAAATTAGTATGTATTTTAAGTTGTTAATTTTTTCCCAGAGATTAAGAACAGTTGATTAGTGATGACGGCAGAGAAGGTTGGTTAAGTTAGCAGGAAGAGAGGATCAGGGGAGATCAACGTAGGAACAAGGCAGTGCCTTGTTCCTACGTTGATCAATATGCCCGGAAATTTAATCAACATTCCTCAACTGCTTCTTTACGATTCCCAGGTGTAAAATTCGTCCTCCGGCCTGATTCACCGGACTCACACTTTTACCGATTACTATCCCGTCATCGGGCGCTAAATATTCTTTAATTTTATCTCCAAATAAATTTGAAAGCGTGGCAACTACCTGTCCTTTTTTTACCAACTCCGTTACCTTCGGCAATACGGTTAACAATCCACCCGTATCGGTATAGATCCAGTAGGATTTTTTACAAATAACGGTCTCGGCAGAATACGCTTCTACTTCAGAATCTGTCATTTTCAGGTATCCCAATAAATTATGAATTCCCGTCAAACCATCCCGAATCATCCCTTTTTGAAATAAATTAGGATTCCCGACCTCCAGGGTGATCGCCGGAATTTCCAGTTCATCGGCCGTTCCTCTCAGGGTACCATCATTGGGAGGATTGTGGACGATTATCTGCGCATTTTGCAGTAAGGCCATTTCTCTCACTATCTCATCGCTCATATCCGCCCGGATGTAATAAGAATTTACCCGACCATTGCTAGCAGTGTGCAAATCCAATATGTAATCAAATTGTTTTACCACTTTTTCAATCACCCGATAAGCGTAAACCTGACTAACGGTTCCATCCGCTTTTCCGGGCATGATATGGTTCAGATCCGTCCCGTCTAAAAATCGTCTTTTCTTACGTAAATAAGACGGAACATTTACGACGGGAATACCTACGATGGTCCCTTTTAGTTTATTCACATCCAGCTCATTAAATAAACGCTGAATAACGGGAATTCCGTTGAGCTCGTTACCGTGCACGGCAGCAGTTAAACCAACCGTTTTTCCATCTTTCTTTCCTCTGGCAATAATCACCGGAATCAATACCGGAAGTCCCATTCCATCTTTTACAATTTCCAGCCAATATCTGGTAATTTTTCCTTTGGGAGCTTTTTTAAAATCCAGGGTCGATACTACTTTTGCTTTATCATCCAATATCTCATTCATTCCTTTTTATTTATGTACATTTCCTTAAAAAAAACTGCCAAATCAAATCTATTGCCATTTCCACCAATGGTAAATTTTGTTGCGCTGCCACCTGAGGTAGCCCGCCAATACTTGTCGTATTTATTTCTGATAATATTCGTTCTCCGTCATCGCCCATCAGGGTGTCTACTCCGTACATAGCAATACCCATTTTTGACAAAACCGGATCGATGGTCGCTACTATCTTTTCCTCTGTTTCATCTACCGTTGAAACGATTGACTTTCCTCCCATCGCTACATTACAAAGCCAGCTATCTTCGGCAGGAAGTCGAAGTGATGCACCCAAAATTTTTCCGTTTACAACGATAATTCGCTTATCTCCCTGTTTTACATTTTTTAAAAATTTGACGGCCAAATATTCGATTTCTTCTTCTGGTAAATTTTTCATAAATTCAGTAAACGATATTTTTTCTTTTCCTAAAGAAACTTCAGCTCCATCTATTTTTACAATCCCTTTTCCGCCGTATTCCCGAAAGGGTTTTAGCACAATTGGAAATCGAGATTTGAAGGAAATAATATCGGCCTTTGAACGACAGACCTTCATCGGTGGACAGCAGGTTGGAAAGTTTAGTAAAAACTCTTTGCTGCCAGTTTTGTAAATGCCTTGAGGATCGTTAAGAATAATTTTACCATAGAAGACCGTTTCCAGATAATCCAGGAATGGCTTTCCCAGTGGCGGTGGCATTCGCAACCAAATCAAGTCGTAATCGCTGAAATCAGCAACCGATAAATTTATTGAGAGAACAGATTCATTTTTATTGAAAACAAAATTCTTACCAGCCGTACTAACCGATAACTTAGCACCAGTTACGGCATGAAAAAAATGCTCGTTAATGGCGTTTCCCCGCGAGGCAATATCAACCCGATCAGTCAGCGAATGATTCAACATCTTAACAACCAATGCGTACAATGAATTTTCTTTGCTATGCCCGCTATGATCCGTCAGTATAAGTACTTTATATTGCTTCATTAGTCCAGCATTATTTCATCCAGTAAACTCTGGTCATTATTTAAACTTTTAAATAAACGCATTCTAAATTTACCTTGTTTGTTCATCAACATTTTAGCCATATTGTCGATCGCTACCATCGAAAGTACGGTCTGAATATAAGCTTCGATCAAATCGTCCAGTCCGATCCCCAGTTTATTAAAGTCCCGCCGATCCATCAATACCAAACGGGTCGTATCACTACTCCAGGAACCGTCCTCATTTTTTATCGAAAGATTTGTTCCCAGCATAGACCAGCTTTCAGCCCCTTCTTTAATATGATCTACCAATGGTTTTTCGGCGCGACGCGCGTACGTACACAATGGTTTGATTCCGTCCTCCGTCGCACTGACCATCATCCGAATATCGGCCACGAAAGTGTGGTTTTTCTGGTTGGGTATGGTTCCTACGTGGTATAATTTTCCGTTGGAGGTATTGCTTGTCCAGTTCGAATTTCCGATCAGACTTTGTACAATAAACAGGTCGTAATCAAATTCCATTTCCATGAATTTATCCAGCTCTTCTTCCGAAACAATGGTAAAAACCCCTTGCCCTGCATTACTGTACGGAACTTTAATGACCGCATGTCCACCCATTTTTTTCACCCACATCGGAATCTCGTTTTTTCGGACATCCCAGATCGTTTCGGGCGTATTAATTTTTAAACCAAACCCGCCCAGTTCGGTATTAAAAACATCGTAAGCCTTTGCAGCCACCATTTTATTTCTACCTCCCGCCAGACAAGCAATAACAGGATTTAGAATTCTGGTTTTAGAGTGTAGTGGCAAGCGATTCCAGGGTTTTTGTGTCAAATAACGGAAAGCCGCCCGGATGGGAATCCATTCATTTTCTTCGTTTAGAATATGCATGATCCCATCCTCAAATCGAACTTTCGGATCATTTTCATCCTTCGGATAATTAATATAATAGACGGGCTCTTGCATCACATCGGCGATCACCTCCGCGTAGCCAGAAACTTCCATTGGGTTCTTATCATAAATGACCGCCAGTCCACCTTTGATACTTTTCCGTAAATTTTTCAGATAAGGTTTAAAGGTCCGTTCGATCATCAATCGGTAACTGCCCTGCTCTTTGTTGTCATCCATGAGCGGCATGGATTTTTGTCCCGATGGGCAGGAGTTATTCTCAATGACCACCATCTGTCGTTTTCCATTGACGGAGGTAACATTCAATAGATCGGCGCCACCCCAAAGGAAATATTTAGGCTTGTACTTTAAAATCTCCCTTAATTTGTTACCATCCACGGTAGGATGCAAATGACAATACCGGGTTACGATTCTTTCCGACTCCAGGTTGAGAAAGAAATTAATCATTGGGTGGATCGTAGCATTTAAAGCTTTGGGGTACCAATGCTTTTCAGCTTCAAACTGATCGGGTTGAATAACTTTTACTGGATTCACTTTTAATTTTTTTCAGATTCGCGTATATAGGAAGCTAATGGCCAATAGCCAATGTCAAGCAGAGAATAACGGATAAATACCAAACAAATAACGTGCTTTTATTTCAATTTTCAAGAAAAAAAATACCTAATTTTATAATCAAAAAAATAGAAACATTTTAATAAAAATTGGTATATAGTCAACATGACAAAATTATATTTAATCTCGCCCGGAATTGCCTCAAAATCATCAAATTACGAGGAATTTAATTCTAAAATCTAATAAAATCAGGCAGCGCCAAAGCGATAAAAAACGTTCTAGGAATATCAAAATTCTTTACTTTATTTTTATCACTTAAATTGAATCTAAAATGAATTTATTCAAACTTTTTACCCTAGTTCTAATGTTATCTGTTTTTGCTGCTTGTGGAGACGATGAGGTCGAGTGTGTTCAGACTGATTGGGTAGGTACTTATACGGGTACGATTACTTGTACGGAAGACGGCACTGCGGAAGATCCGGAAGATGTTACCATAACTGTTACTGCTTCTGGTACGGACAAACTTATCTTTGAGTACGATACTGATAATTCTGACATAGAGACAGATCCTCTTGACTTCAATGGTTGTGATGTGAATGTTTCAGAATCAGATCAGGGACTATCATTAACCATCACTGCAAACCTTGACGGTGATGTTCTTACATTTACCGATGTATTTACTGCTAACGGCGAATCATCAACTTGTGTATCTGTAGCTACGCGTAACTAAGAAACTTTTATACCTCGTTAAACAAAGAAACCAGCCATTAATGAAAATGGCTGGTTTTTTTATTAGAAATATTAGGAATATTGATTGAAGCGTCTACGACAATCGTCATTTATTTTATCAACATTCCTTAAATAACAGTGCGGTAACTTTTTAGATTAGCTAATTTTTGAGATTAACTTTCAAATAGGGATTGTTTTTTCGCTGTTA
>ENA-ORXT01003345-ORXT01003345.1-marine-metagenome-genome-assembly--contig:-NODE-3345-length-17822-cov-164.018991_pt1 | contig 17822 bp, 19 predicted proteins | sample MGYA00237868_ERZ511482 | MGnify/ENA metagenome assembly ERZ511482 | reverse complement strand
AATTTGTGTCTGCTTTTTGGATTTTCTCGCTGTTCTATTTCAAAATTACCCGTCGATTTTATTAAGGGCGTTAGTTTTTGAAAACCATAATTTCTAGAATCGAAGTTGGGTTGTTTTTTCAGTAATAAACTGCCAACATCGCCAAGAAAGGCCCAGCCATCTTCGTCTGATAAATCGTTAATGGTGGCGGAAATGAGTTTTATTTCTTTCTTCGTAATGTTGTCTACTAATAACTCTGGCGTTTCTTTATTTTCAACTTTTTCCTCTGTCTGTTTCTTTAATATTTCTATATATATAAATTTATCACAGGCTACAATAAAGGGATTAGGCGTCTTTTTCTCGCCAATGCCAATTACTTGCATACCGGCTTCTCGCAATCGAGTGGCTAAGCGGGTAAAATCACTATCACTTGAAACCAAACAGAAACCATTCACCTTACCACTATAAAGAATATCCATAGCATCAATAATCATGGCAGAGTCGGTGGCGTTTTTTCCTGTTGTGTATCCATATTGTTGAATAGGTGTTATCGCGTTTTCAAGCAGCAGGTTTTTCCACTTTGATAAACCGGGTCTGGTCCAATCGCCGTAAATTCTCTTTATTGTTGGATTGCCATATTTAGCTATTTCTTCCATCATTTCTTTTACGTGCGCCGATGGTATATTATCGCCATCTATTAAAACAGCTATGTTTAAATTTATATTCATATCAATTTTTTATTTGTTTATTACGTTAGGATTTTCACCTTACGTATTTTCATCCTTCTTGAACCCAATTGTATGCCAGGTTGGTTTTTAAAAATACGGTTTTTAAACGATAATTAAATTCTCTACTACAAAAGCTTCAAATTGTTCCAATGCTTCTGGTATTTTTAGTCGTCCAAATCCTATTCTAAAATAGCCTCCATAATCGTAAATACCACCCGGAAGTAATAAAATGCCGTTCTTTTTCAAGGCTTGCTTTGCGAAGCGCATATCATCCGCATCAAAGTGCATTTTTACAAAAGCTATTGGCCCCGCATTAGGTTTATACCACGAAAACAAGTCAGCGTATTTCTCAAAAAAGGCATCATAAAGAGATAAATTGCTTTGTATAATTTGCAAATTTCGAGCTAAAATAGCTGGTCTATTTCTAAGTGCTACACCTGCTAAAAATTCACTTGGCGCAGCATTACAAATTGTGGTGTATTCCTTAAGCATAGCAACTTTTTCTAAAAGAGCTTTATTTTTTGTCGCCAACCAACCAATTCTTAACCCAGGTAAACCATAAGCCTTTGACATAACACCAACAGATACTCCATTTTCATAAACATCGGTAAAAGCAGGAATTGCATAAGACGGATCGTGTTCTAATTCTCGATAAACTTCATCGCAAAAAATGATGATATTGTTGGCTCTTGCTAATTCTACAATAGCTTGTTGTGCTGCTTTTGTAAACAAAAATCCTGTAGGATTATGTGGTGCATTTAAAAAGATAACTTTGGTTTTGCTGCTAATCAATTTTTGTAATGATGCGATATCAAAACAAGGTGTGTTTTCTTCATAAGTTAGCTCCCAATTCAATACTTTACAGCCAATGCTTTCTGGCACCGATTGTAAAGATTGATAACAAGGCGTTTGAACAATCACCTCGTCACCTAGTTGTAGAACGGCATGACAGAATAAAAAAATCGGTTCTTGCGCACCTGAACATACTATTAAATCTTCAGTAGTAATTTTGTTATAGATAGCAGAAATATCTTGCCTCAATTGTGGATTGCCTTGCGTATGCGTGTAACCTAACCATGTGTTGCTAAATGCCTCTTGCGCTCCATTTTCTAAAGCAAGTAAATCAGAAATAGTCATTGCTTCACAATCAGAATTGCAGAGCGAATATTTTGCAGTATGCTCATATAAGGTGTAATACCTTTCGAGTTGAAATGGTTTTATTTTCATATTTATATTTGATGATCTGTAATATCAAATTGATTATAAAATGTAATACAAATTTAGTTTTATATTGGCGATATTGAACTTAAAATTCAGCGGAGGTATTTTATTTAAAAACACTCGCCAACAACTGCTGGCTATACCCACATTTTTTACTTCAATCTTAACAAAATAATTTAATTTTTTTTAATATTTTATACTCAAATTGGTATTAGTGTGCTTCTATTAGTTTGGCAAGTTGTTTAGGACTTAATTGTTTTAAAAATTATTTACCTTAATTTATGCTTAAATTATCTCGTGCTTATACCTTATTTTTTGGTTTTAACGTTTTCTAAAGTTTAAACAAAAGCCGCAACAGTTGTGAAAAAGCCAAGCAATAATGCCAAAACATTGGGAATTAATAAGAAATTATCTTTTCTTCCATACGCATACAAGCTCCAGAAAAAGCCATTGAAGGCGGTTGCTATAGGTTGAATGTAAATATCGCTTTCACCACTCAAATTTGAAAGCAGTATTTCAATTAATGAAAAGAACATGATAACTGCAAGGATGGAAGCAATTGTGCCAATTACTTTCTCATTTTTTTTAAGTTTTTTCTGAATATTGTTCATAACAAAAGAAATTTACAAAGTTAGCTTAGTTTGCTATAAGCAATATATGTAAAATGAACTTTATTAATTTAATTCAGCCTTGAAATTAGCCTTGAAATTAGCATTTTAATTATCCCAATATTAAAATTAAAATATTAATCAATTATAATATTGCATATTTATCTAAAAGTTAATGACAAATTGGATGCTTGGGGTTTAAACCAAAAAGTTGACGCAGTTGCCCTTTTGCAATTTGAAAAAGGCTTGGAAGGAAGGTGGATTGCCAAGTTTTATTGGTAATATTAACTATAAGTTGTTGAGCTTTACTAATATGTAATAATGCGTTTGTAATACCTCTGGGATCTCGAAAATTATCTACAATAGCGTCTGCAATTTTTTGATTCACTTTAGTAGAATTACCATTGCTGCCATACTGCGAAACCAACAACAGTTTGCTGGCAGTGGTAAGCGGTTCTAAAAAAGTATTATTAAAAGTAACAGTCGCTTTTGCGTGTTCTTCCCAAAACGTTTCAAAGGTTTCTTTCATCCAATTTAAATTATATGCACCTGTATGAGCCATAATAGCAGGTACAATATGCTGCACTTGCTTGCTACATAAATTAGCACATTGGCCTGCAATTGGATCCATAGATATTACAGCATCTCCTATTGGCATTACCACATTTCCTGACGGTAATTTAGCAAATGGTTGGCGAACAGTAGGTACAACATTTCCTTTCAACCACGACATTTCGTCAGCAATTTTCATATTTTCACACCATTCATAATCATACTCAAATAGTTCTTTAATAATTTTTTTTGCGCTTTCTACTAATTCTGCCCCTGTATGGCAATCATCAAATTTGTCTAACTTGCCGCCCTCTTTTATTTCAAAAACAAGCGACCAACAAGCTCCTTTATCTTTATGATAATAAGGTATCCAAAATGCCTCGCCATGCTGTGCTGTAAAATTAAATTTAATAGGTAAATATGGAATACCTTCGAAACCCAACTCAGCTCCAACCACGTTTAACATTACTAATTTTCGTTGTTGCTTTTTATATACACTTCTTTTTTTATCTCTAAGAAACAAGGTCGACAATCCGCTCTTTTTGGCAGCTACAAGTGTAAGGTCGTTTGATTGACTAATAGTATCTAATCTATCAACATTTACTTTTTCTATATTTATCATTCCGCCCTTATTTTCAAAATCATTCATCCATCGGTGAATCTGTAGGCGCTGATCAACGGCTTGAAAATAGGTGTCAGACAATTTTCCGGCAAGTGTTGCTAATATATTATTATCTTTTGGTGAAAAAACTAAATGTACTCCCTTGCCCTTTGGCGCAATGTCTTCCCAGTAGTTAAGGCCAAGTTCTCGTTCATAATTTAATGCTGACTCAAACCTTGCTGCAGTGCCAGTTGGTTGCGAATTATTTAACCAATCATCCGCACTTCTATCGGTATGTACAGATACTTTGTAGCCTTTTTGTAAAAGTGCGTGAGCTGTCAATATTCCTGTATAACTAGAGCCAATAATTGCAATTTTTTTCATAGCATAATTATTTTTTTGTATTCCTCTTAAAATATCGGATGTAGGTTTTGTTATTATTAAGAGGAATTTTAAAGTCGAAATGTAGACGATACTATGTTACTAAAGTACCGAACTTAGTGCATAAATGTAATATAGCTGATAATTAATATTAAATTCTTCCTAATTCTTTTCAATTTTGTCAACTACCTTCCCTATTATTTTTATGGTTGTGTTTTAAAAAATTAGTAATAAACAGATTTAGCTACTTAATGTAAGGTAGTAAACAGAGCGTATTGCTTACTTTTAAAAGACATAAAAATTGAAGTGTACACTAATTTTTAAAAGGCTAATTCGATAGCATACGCCCTCAAAAATAGACCTGATGGTTATGCTATTTTGGGTTGGGTGTTTGGCTTTTGGCTTATAGGTGGTGGCAAAATGGTATTTGAACGGATGGCGAGACCAAAGTTTTTGCGAGGGGAAACCATTTCGCTTCTAAAATTTATTTTTTTACCCTCCTAATTTTTTTTATCTTTTTGTAAGATTGCTTTGATTGATAAATTCCACACGTAGTAATGTTGTAATTTTTCCTCATATTTAAACTGTTTTATAAGATTTGGTATTTCAATAAATTTACCTTCAAACAATTAATATAAATATTGAACTAAGTTATATAAGGCTTGTATAATGTTAATAAAAAGAGGAAAAAAAATCGAAGTATCGCTTTGGATAAATCAGTATTAACAATTAGATTAATGCTATTGTCGTTACTTACCATTTACCATACGTCGAAACTACATCTCAACAATAAAATAATAAGAATGTTAGATCAATTAAAAAAATTAGCTTTACAAAAGCTACAAGAAAGAATGTCGGGCAATAGCTTAGGTGCATCAGAAACCACAGAAGCTGCTGGTGAAGGTGCGAGTTCCCTAATAAACAGCATCAAAGAAAAATTAAGTGGCGGTAATTTAGATCAAGTAAAAGACTTATTTTCTCAAGATGGAGAAAGCTTAGAAAACAACGGAATTTTTAAAAACGTACAAGAAAAAATTGCTGAAGTTTTACAAGCCAAAGGAATGAGTGCAGAAGAAGCACAACAAGAAGCCAAAGCAACCGCTCCTGATGTATTGAATGGTATAAAAGAAAAATTTGCTTCTAAAGACGAAGCAGATAGTGCTTTCAGCTTAGAGTCTTTAACAGGTTTGTTAGGCGGTAACGCTGGCGATTTGTTAAACAAAGCGAAAGGTCTTTTAGGATAAAAAATAATTCTAAAATATTTATGGAGGCTTCTTTTTTAAGAAGCCTTTTTTTGTCTTTATGAAAAAACTATTTTCTTTAACTCAAGACATACATTTGTAAAGTGCTTACCCTTAATAAGGAACAGTCGAGGTGAAAATTTCTCCTTCTTGATTTAGTTTTTCAATTGATTCAATATTTATCTTATTTTTTTTTCTAATAAAATCAATGGTTGTAATAGTAGCAATTTTATAAATCCAATTTAAAAAATTGTAGTGAGGATTGTAAGTAGCCAAATTCTTAAAAACTTTAATAAATACCTCTTGTGTTAAGTCATCTTTATAAATATCATTTTTAGTTATTCGCCCAACTAAATTTTTAATGGCATTATAATAGCGGTAATACAACACTTGATAAGCTTTATGATCTTTTTCATTTAAGAATTTTTCTACCAATAACTGATCTTTCATTTTTTCGTAATCTTTCACAAGTCGAAAATTTCATTCAATTGATATGTAAACAATACGTAAAATAAAGAGTAAGGTTTCACTTAAAAAAAGCTTATGGTAATATGCTTTTTTGTGTACAAAAGGTTGCCTAAACATAGCATTTAATACAATGTGATAGATATAAACTTAATGCGGTAACCGATCTCTTAACAAACCATACACAAAAGTACCCAATAGCGCACTAACAATAACCACTATAAAAATAGTGAAACCATTACCCAATAAAGTGTACATTGGTCCTGGGCAAGCACCAGTTAAAGCCCAGCCTAAACCGAAAATTATACCACCAAGTAAGTATCGCCAAATACTAAATTGTTTGTTTTTAAATTGGATGGGTTGGCCACCAAGGGTTTTTAGTTGGCGGCGTTTAATTAGTTGGATGATGACAATGCCAACCACCAACGCCGAACCAATAATACCATACATATAAAAGGCTTGAAAGCGAAACATTTCTTGTATCCGAAACCAGGATATGGCTTCTGATTTTGTCATTATAATACCAAACAAAATGCCTATAAATAAATATTTAATATATTTCAATAGTTGTATTATTTAAAGATGAAAGGAAAGATAAGATGCGTCATAATTAAGCCGCCAATAAAAAAACCGATAACTGCTATTAATGAAACTACTTGCAAATTTGATAAACCACTTATAGCATGACCAGAAGTACAGCCACCCGCCCAACGTGTGCCGAAGCCAATACAAAAGCCTCCGACCACCATAATTAACAGTCCATTAACGGTAAAGAGATTGCTCCAATTAAACAATTCGGTTGGTACTAAAGTGCCGTCGAATACGATACCCAAATTGGCCAAATCGGTTATGGTATTTTGAGAAAGTGTTAATGCATTGGGGTTGTATAAAAATTGATCGGCTATAAAACCACCAATTACCGCACCAGCTACAAATACTAAATTCCATATCTGGCTTTTCCAATTGAACTTAAAAAAGTTGACTTTTTTGCCCGCACCACCAATGGCACACATACTGCGCAAGGTAGCACTTACACCAAATTCGCCACCCGCCCAAAGTAGTAAAAACATTACTAATGCAATAAGTGGGCCCGATACATACCAAGCCCAGGGTTGACTTAAAAATTCAATCATTTAAAATACTATTTTTAATGGCATCTTCATCGTAACGCACCATTAAGTGAAAAAATAAAGACCGTGAACCACGGAGTAATTTTAGAAAACTTACCATAACGATTATTCCCATAATTGTAAAGGCCGCCGTTAGACTTAGTTTAAAATAAAACAACATTAGTAAAGTGGTAGGTAATAAGATAAAGCTGGCAATGCCATAACTTAAAAACATGGCGCCATAATAAAAGCCTGGTTCTGGCTCGGTTACCTGGCCGCACATCATGCATTTTTCGGGCATATCTAATGGGTTTAGAATGTCTAAAGGTTTTATAAAAATATCACCTTTGTGACAGCGGGGGCATTTGTTTTGCCACATGGCTTTAAATGAGAAGTTCATGGTTAGTTGTGAGTTATTTGTTTTATATTATAAATCATTGTCAATCTTAATTTCACCTTGCCCTAACAATATACTGAAACGCCAACAAATCCCGCTCCACCACAAACTCCGTAAAACCAGCCACCTTCAATTCTTCCACCACTTCATCGGCACTAACACAATATCGCTTTGGCGGCCCAACTTTTTGTTGCTTTTTAAAGAAGTCAATAATTAAAACTTCGCCATTGGCTTTCAAACCATTTTTCACTTTTTTGAAATAAGCACTTCTATTATCAATATGATGATAGGTATTGACGATTAAAAATTTGTCCACCTCATCAGGCTTTAAATTGGGCGAATTATAGGGCACTTTTCTTAACTCAACTTGCTTACTAATATTTAAACTATCCACTTTTTTTTTGATGTAGTTGATGAAACGATCATCCACATCGGCAGCAATAACAGTAGCTCCAGCTTCCACTAATAGAAAAGTAAAATAACCCGTTCCAGCACCGAGATCCATTATGGTTTGTCCAGAAACATCACCAATAAATTCCATTACTTTTACCGGCTGTTGATAAGCATCTCGTTCTGCACCTTCAAATCGCTCCACCAATTTTTCAAATGAATTACGGTTCATAAATGCATTGGCCGTATCCTTCACTTGTTTACAAGTTGTTAAAGAAGAAAAGCAGATCAATAAAATAAATAATCTCATAAATTTCTTACAATTTAAAGTGCTTCAATATCACTTTCTGATAGGCCTGTATTTTTGGCAATTTCTTGAATAGGCATTCCAGCTGATTTTAAATTTCGAGCTACAATTTTTAATCCTTCAATCTTTCCTGCTGCTCTACCTTTCTCCTCTCCCTCAAGCGCAGCAGTATCAACAACATTATTAATATCTAAATATCTCTTTTTACTTTGATGATAAGCGGCTCTTTCTTCTTTTGAATATTTGGCAACCTCTGCAATTTCAAACAACTGTAAAAAAATGGTTTGCTGTAATTTTTGAGGTGGATGCTCTAATACAGCAAGATGCCTTAATATAAACAGCCATTTATCAAAATGGGTTTCCAACTCTTCAATTGTTTTGGTAAACTTTGGCAACTCAATGTAAATAAATTTTAGCTTGTCATAAAATACTTCACAATTTTGATTTTTCAACTCTACTAAATGAACAAATTCAGGATCTGCTTTATGCTCATCAAATACAAAATCGAGAATGCCAATCGTATAAATTGGTGTTAGCTTAAAATTCCAATTCGTCTTTTTTGCTTGTTCTTGTATAGGAAAAGAAGCATAGTAAACACTACGGTCTTTAAAATAGTTTTGCTTTGCTTTTTGCACTTCAACTATAAATTTTTCATTAGATTTGCCAGTACAGTAAATATCGAAAATGGCACTTCTATCCAAATCGCTCTCTCCTAAATGTTCATTTTTAGTATACGTCAGGTCTTCTATTTGATGCCTTTCAGGTAAAAGCTCATTTAAAAAATCAATCAATAAATTTTTGTTTGGCTCAGAACCAAACAACTTTTTAAAACCGAAATCAGTTAAAGGGTTAATATATTTTTCTGTTATGATACTCATTTTTTAAACACGATTCTATACTCAAATTTACAAAAAAATTTCAACATATCAAGTTGGTTAAATAAGGGTCTACATATTTTATTTTATTATAATATTAGTAATTTAATTAGCCTAAGTTTTTAAAGTACTCGGGCAAACAAACACCGTAGTTTCCAAATCTGTTTTTAAAATCGCTCCAAAACCACCAGCTACATCAATTAAATTATGATAGCCTCTGGCCTTTAAAATAGAAGCGGCCATCATAGAGCGATACCCGCCGGCGCAATGCACATAAAAATTATTTTCTTTTGGAAAAGCCGCCAAATGGTCGTTCAGTTCACTTAAAGGCGTCGATTGGGCATCCATCAAATGTTCGGCTTCATACTCGCTCGTTTTACGAACATCAAAAACTGGCTTAGCTTTTGCTTTCATATCTATTTCAAATTTACTTGCTGCGATTGAAGTAACCGCATCAACCGTTTTACCGGCTCTTTCCCAAGCATCTATTCCGTCTTTTAAATAGCCCATCGTATTATCAAAACCTACTCTTGATAAACGGGTGACCGCCTCTTCTTCTCTTCCTTTGGGCGCAATTAAAATAATGGGTTGTCTTACATCTACCACCAACTCGCCTACCCAAGGGGCAAAACTGCCGTCCAAACCAATAAAAATACTGTTGGGAATATGTGCGGTCGCAAAATCGAAAGGCGTGCGAACATCTAACATTAAAGCACCTACTTCATTAGCGATGGTTTCAAATTCATTAACGCTTAAAGCCTTCAAACCGCCTAACAATACGGTATCAATACTTTCGTAACCTTCTTTATTTAAGCGCACATTTTCAGGAAAGTAAGACGGCGGCGCTTCTAAACCATCGGTAACTTCTTTAATAAATTCTGCTTTGGTCATATCGGCCCGCAAGGCATAATTCATCTTTTTTTGGTTGCCCAAAGTGTCCACCGTTTCCTTCATCATATTTTTACCACAAGCCGACCCTGCGCCATGTGCTGGGTAAACTATTACGTTATCGGGTAATGGCATAATTTTATTTCGTAGGCTATCAAAAGCAAAGCCAGCCAAATCTTCCATTGTTAAATCATCGGCTTTTTGCGCTAAATCTGGTCGGCCTACATCGCCAAGAAATAGAGTATCGCCTGTAAATATGGCGTGCTCTTTGCCTTGTTCATCTAATAATAAATAAGTGGTGCTTTCCATAGTGTGGCCTGGTGTATGTAAGGCACGTATGGTTATTTTTCCTACTTTAAACGCTTCACCGTCTTTAGCAATATGTGCTTTAAACGATGTATTTGCATTTGGGCCAAACACAATAGCTGCTTTCGTTTTTTCGGCAAGCGTTAAATGTCCGCTCACAAAATCTGCATGAAAATGCGTTTCAAAAATGTACTTTATTTTTACTCCATCGTTTTTCGCCCGTTCCAAATAAGGCGCAACTTCTCTTAGTGGATCAATAATGGCTGCTTCTCCATCGCTGCTAATGTAGTAAGCTCCTTGAGCGAGGCAACCGGTATATATTTGTTCTATGTGCATATTTTTTTATTTATTATTTGTTTGTAGGCTATAAGGTTGCATTACTTTTAAAGATGCCTTACTTTCTTTTTGCTGATGCTGCTGTAATGCTCTTTCTATCGTTAAGTAAAACTGTGCTTTCCCAGTTTTTTGGGTTAAACCAGCTTTAGCAAAAGCATCACGCACAGGACCAAGTAAACTAGTAAACATTATCTCAACATTAAGTTGTTTACATTCATCTACTATTTCTTCAATGCCATGTATAGCACTCGTATCAACATTACCTACACTTTGAAAATCTAATATTAATAGCTTGATGTTATTTTTTTCTTGTAATAATTTTTGGATTTCATCTTCAAAAAAATTAATATTTGTATAACAAAGCTGACTATCTACTCTTACAATTAAGGCATCTTCATCTATATCTAAATTACTAAACCTTTTTATATTTCGATAGGTGGTTGTACCTTTTATATTGCCAAGCACAGCAATGTGTGGCCTTGAAGTATTGTAAATTAAAACAACAAGTGAAAGTAATACTCCTAACAAAATACCATTTTCTATACCTAAAATAAGTGTTCCTAAAAAAGTGAGGAGCATTAAAGTAAAATCGTATTTATTAGCAATCCATAAAAACTTAGCTTCTTTTATTTGAATGAGCTTAACTACAGAAACAATAATAATTGCTGCTAATAAAGCCTTGGGAAGATAGTAAAACAAGTGTGTTAAAAACAGTAATGTAATAATAATAACAATAGCACTTACTATTAAAGCTACTCCAGTTTTGGCACCAGCTTCATCGTTTACCGCAGAGCGTGAAAACCCACCTGTTACCGGAAAAGATAAAAAGAAGGCCCCGCCAATATTACTCAAACCTAAAGCAATCAACTCTTGATTTGCAGAAATTTTATAATTTTTATGTTGATTACGTATTGTTTTTGCTACTGCATAACTTGCAATATAACTCATAAATGAAATAGCTAAAGCAGTAGGCAGCAATAGTTTTATAGTTGCAAAACTTACAGCAGGAATAGTAAAACTTGGTAAACCAGCCGGAATCTCTTTTATAATTGCTAAACCCATTTGTTGTAACTGCAAAAAATAAGTAATGGATATGCCAAGCAATAATAACACTAAGGCGCCTGGTATTTTTTTATGTATTTTTTTTATTAGCACGAGCAAAAAAATTCCGGAACAGCCAACTAATAATGTTATCCATTTAATTTCACTTATATTTGATAAGGTATTTATAAAAATTTCGTGCACAAAATTACTACGGGGAATATTGATGCCGAGCAAATGTTTTAACTGACTAAAAATAATTATTAAGGCTGCTGCTGATGTGAAGCCTCCAATTACAGGATGTGATAAAAAATTGGTGAGGAAGCCTACCCTAAATATACCCATCAACAACTTAATAATGCCAACCATTAAGGCCAGCACAATAGCCATTTGAATATACTCTGCTGTACTGCCTAATTCTAATTTTGTTAAACCAGAAGCAGTTAACAAAGCTAATAGCGCAGTAGGGCCAACAGCCAGTTGCCTTGAAGTGCCGAAAATTGCATATATAAATAATGGAATTGTTGCTGTATACAAACCATAAATTGGTGGCAAGCCCGCAATTACGGCATAAGCCATACCCTGCGGAATTAACATTGCCCCAACGGTAAAGCCTGCAACTAAGTCGCTTAAAAAAGTTGACTTGTTATATTTCGGCAACCAGTTTAATATGGGAAAAAATTGTTTCACTCTTATACGATTTCATATTTTTTCATACAATCAAAAATATTTAGGATGTAGCGGTTGGCGATACGATAATAAACTTGCTTTCCCTTTTTCTCAGAAGTTAAAATACCGTTGTCTTTCAGCTTAGTTAAATGATGCGACATCATTGAAATTTCACATTCGGCACCAATGCGTTGACAAATAGTTGAAACATCTAAAGGTTCTTCAGTTTCTAGTACTTCTAAAATTTCTAACTTTACTGGGTGAGCAATAGTCTTTAATATTTTGGCTACTGCTTGTAGTTTGCTGGTCGATAATTTACGCTTGGTTACTTTCACTACTGCAAATATATGAACATTTTAATAAATGTTCAATTGTTTAGATGTTTTTTTTAAGATAAATTTTATGTGGGCTTAGTATTAATATTAAATATGAAAGAAGCGCTGTAACAACCCTTATTTTAAAGACGAATTTTATGGACACCTTAGTGTTTCTATTACAAAAAAAAATTATTATGTTCTGATTAATTCACTAATATTATAACAAAAATAGCTATTTCTAAGCCGTATAAGTTGGTTTTCTATTCGTACTTTTTATTCTTCAATTTGTAGCGCGGTATTATTAGGCATGTTCAATAAAAAATGTGCTAACACAACTGTATAACAAGCCTATAATGCAACTTGATAATAAAATCTCTATCACTTTGACCGCCTGTTTCACTACTAATCCTCGGTGTTTTTGCGGGCTATTATTTCGTTGTAGGTTTAAACCTTATTAGGTTGATGTTAGAAGTTAAGCCAATCATACTTGGCACTACCGTTTCATAAACTGTCAAGTTAATGTAAGCAATAGCTCTTGCAATAGCATTTGATCTCATATTTAAAGCATATCGTTCCAATTCCAAAAACAGACTAACCCATTGCGTTACTACAGCATTATTAATAGCATTGCCATTGCCAATAGTTTCACCGTTTGTAAGTATTGGCGTAGCTGCTGCCTTTACATCTTTGTCATCAGCGCCCAATTCAATTAAATTTTGAGGCTGAAAAATATTAAAATCATCTTTAGTACAAAATTGTATAAGTAGAAAAAATAGGCTAATGATAAATAAAAATTTCGTTTTTTGATATAATATAAATTTTATCTTTTAATTAAATAAATAATTAAGTGTTGCTTTTAAAACATTCAGAAAACAATAGACCTACCCTATGTTGTTTATTTATAATTACTTAATTTTTTTTTATATTTAAATCATACTTTAAAAATAAATTTATATAATGAAGATAAAAAAACTAAAAAATGATACCTTAACCAGCAGTTTAATTTGTGAACTAACACCATTTGTTAAATTTTTTTAAAATTCTTTTGCCTATGTTTGTTCAATAACTAAAGGTAAGCATATTATGAAATTTGGAAAAGTCGATAATCCTGAGAGCATCAATTTTTTTCTTCCTACCGATCATAAATCAACTAAAAAAATATTGGGTGGTAAAGCATTAAAACGAACCAACATTTACATTGGTTGCGCTAAATGGAACAAGCAAGATTTAAAAGGTTTTTATCCACGTGGCACAAAAGATGAGTTAACTTACTATGCGCAACAGTTTAATAGTATTGAATTGAATGCTACTTTTTACAGAATTTTTCCTACCGAAACAGTACAGAATTGGTACAATAAATCTAGCGACGATTTTAAGTTTTTTCCTAAAGTACCACAAATTATTAGTCAGTTTAAACGGCTTAACAATTGTGAAGAAGCCTTAGAAATTTACTTAGATAGTATTGCAAATCTAAAAGAAAAACTGGGTATGATTTTTTTACAAATGCCTCCCAACTTTGCCCCTAAAAGTTTTGATGTATTACAAAAATTTATTGAAAATTGGCCTAAAGGTTTTCCACTTGCTTTGGAGTTAAGACATACCGACTGGTTTAATACGCCAATTCAAAAAGATGTTTACAAACTGCTAGAAAAAAATAAAATTGCCAATGTAATTGTTGACACTGCAGGCAGGCGCGATTTGATGCACATGAAATTAACTACAAAAGATGCATTTATACGCTACAATGGTGCTAACCACAAAAGTGATTATACCAGATTAGACGAATGGTTGGATCGTATAAAAATTTGGTTTGCGCAAGGTTTGAAAAACCTCTATTTTTTTGTACATCAAAACCACGAGCAGGCCTCTCCCTTATTGTCAAAATATTTTATCGAAAAAATGAACAAAGAATTATCACTAGAACTTAAAGTTCCTCAACTGCTAATTTCAGATAGTTTGAAATTGTTTTAGCGGTTTATTCTCTTAGCTCATTCAATTCCCAATTATAAGGTAAATGTTCTATGGCTGCATCTTCATTAATTTTTACTGGTGTGTACAAATTTAGAAATTCAATTAAGGTTTGTTCTTTTATAAAATCGTTTTTGAACCAACTAAATATTTTTGAAAGTTGCAACTCGTTTTCTGTAATAATGTTTCTGTTTTTATCGGCTAGAAAAGCTTTGCTCAATGCTGTTAATTGCGTTTCTAATTTTTCGGCAGTAAAAGCTTCATTTAGTAAAGGCGGGCAAGAAAAACTGGCACAATTAATGGCAAAATGAATACGTGGTTCAGCAAATTGTTTTCTTAAAATACCATGTTCCACTTCGTTTAAATCCATCATTCCATCATTAAAAGGAATAAACTCTACATCCCACACCGAGTTTACAAATGGAATACCTTTTTTAATGTCTTTTATACTTTCAACAGGGTAATTATCTACTACAATTTTTACGGTAAATGCATTATATACATTTATCCAATAAGCTAATTGTGCATTTTTGCTCCAATTGTCAGCAGGTTTATTATCGGTTAAGGTTTTTAAATATTTATTAAATTGCACACTATCTTTTATAAAGCCTTTGTAGTTAACAAAGCCTTCACTATTTACGTGTTGTTGCAATAAAGCAGTCCATTCGTTATGATGTAACGGACTATCTTTACCAAAATCATTTTTAAGTTTGTAATTGTTGTTACAACCAACTAATATTAGCGCAACAATTAGCAATAATAGTTGCGTATATTGTTTTATATTAAGCATTTTTTAAAGAAATAAAAAATTATAACAAAGCGCAAGTAATAATTGACTTTTATATTTGAGCGGTTAATCAGTAACAAATGATAACTTTAAAAGTAGGTGGTGTACCCGAACATTTTAATTTACCATGGCACTTGGCTATTGAAGATGAGGCTTTTAAAAATAAAGGCATTAATTTAATATGGACCGACCAGCCAGGAGGTACCGGACAAATGACCAAAGTTTTGCGAGACAATACTTTAGACATAGCAGTATTACTAACCGAAGGTATTATTGCTGATATTATAACAGGTAACCCCAGTTTACTGATACAGCAATATGTTCGATCGCCTTTAATTTGGGGTATTCATTGTACCGCTACTGCGTCTTTCAATACTATAAATGATATAAAAAATGCTCGCTTTGCAATAAGTAGGCAGGGAAGTGGTTCGCACATTATGGCCTATGTATTTGCAGAACAACAAGGCTGGGATCCTACCCAAATACAAACGGTTGTAGTTGGTAATTTTAATGGCGCTCGTGAAGCCTTAAAAAATGACAAAGCTGATATTTTATTATGGGAAAAATTTATGACTAAACCTTATGTAGATAGTGGCGAACTAAAACGAATAGGTGAAACCATTACACCCTGGAGTTGTTTTATGATAGCAGCAAATGAAAAGGCATTACAAGAAAAACAAAATGCAATTGAACAAACTTTAAAAATTATTAGAAAATATTGTAACGATTTTATGGAGCGTAAAGATGCAGTTGATTTAGTGGCCCAACGTTACAATATTTTACCAAAAGATGCAGCCGTTTGGTACCGCCAAACAGGTTGGAGTACCAATAACTATGTATCAGAAAAGATGCTGAAAGACGTGTGCAACACATTATTGGCAGTAAAAGTTATTAATAGTAAACCCAATGTAAAAAGCCTTTGTCACCCAATGCTTTGGTTTGATACTTTAGTGAGCTAAAATGATTATCACCTTACCCATGTTATTTAATTTTTTGATAAAGCAAAATGCTATTGCCATTGCGCTTTGGCCATTTATTTTTATTAAGTATGATGCTTTAAAACGAAATCGGCAGTTGGTAAATCACGAGCGTATACATTTAAGGCAGCAATTAGAAATGGGGATTATTTTTTTTTATCTGTTTTATGTTGCTGAGTTTTTATACCATTATATAAATTTTAGAAACATCAATTTTGCCTATCGCTCAATAAGCTTTGAAAAAGAAGCCTTTGCTAACGATAGAAATCTAAATTATTTAAAAGAAAGAAAATTTTGGGGTTGGCGAAAATACATTAAGAGGTAGGGTTTAGTAGAAAATTCTAACGCTTCTGTGATATGGAGCGGACGCAGCGATAGCAAGTCTGATCTCATATCACTTGTTGTCGGTAGTTTTCTCACTATTTACATTCTATTTCAATACCGTTTTCATCCCAACAATTTTCAGAGACCATGTGATCATTTTGAAAAGTTTGCTCTTTCCATAACTTATCTTTTGCATGTTCGTGATATATTTTCCATATCCCATCTCTTTTGCCGTTTTTAAAATTAGCATCTATACAAAATCCATTTTCTTGAATGTCACAAATTTTCCACTTTCCAACTCGTATCCCATCAACCATATTACCTTCTCCTGCAAGATGTCCTCTTTCGTGATACCATTTCATCAAACCATTTGCTTTTCCATTAGTGTAAAAACCTTCTAATAATAAAATTCCATTGTTTTCATATTCTTTATGCAGTCCATCTTTTTGTCCAGATACATAACTTCCTTCTGATTTTAATTGTCCATTTTCATAATACGTTTTCCATATTCCTACTTTTTTATCAGCCTTGTACTGATTTAATTTATCATTATCGTTGTTTTCTGAATCATTTTTAGTTTCTGTTGTAATTGGCTGCTTTGTTTCGTTATACTCTTTTGAATTTACTTGTCCACTGCAACCTATAAGGTGAAATAGAGTTATTAATATTAAATAGAATTTCAGATTAATCATCTTGAATAATTTTGTGTGTATAATGTCTTATGGGATTTTATTTTTTCTAATTACCGACAACAAGTCGCTATCTATTATTTTTACTAAAATGTAAGATATGAAATTGTTTTGGAATTGATCCTATCCAATAGTTTCAGTAAATTGTTCAGCCGTCAAAGTTGGCAATTTTGAGTGTTTAAAATCCTTAAAATTTCTGGATATAATGATCTCCTGCCTGTTTTCAATTACTGCAAAATATTGAAGTCCACCTTCAAAATCAGAGAATTTTTCATCATTTAAATCCAATCCAATTATTTTATCATCTCAAGGTAATATTTTAATTATCCGTCTAAGTTTTCTGAGTATGGCTTTTGTTTTATTAGCATTTATTTGTTGTAATAAAACATAACTTGTGTTTGCAATTGTTAATGAAGAAACCGTTAATTCAATTAGCTTTATATCAGCTAAAGTATAAAGAGTTGCTGCTTCTTCATAAAAGGGTTCCCTTCGTGATAATAAATCAATAACAATATTGGTGTATCAAAAATAGCTTTTTCATTTATACTTTTCCACCAAAAAATCACGATATTGTTTTCTATAATCAATCTCAATAGGCAAATTGATTACTCCACTCAAGCTCTCTACAAGTGGTGTTATTGAAATTTCGTTCTTATCTTCTTTTGG
>ENA-ORXT01003343-ORXT01003343.1-marine-metagenome-genome-assembly--contig:-NODE-3343-length-17828-cov-6.606726_pt1 | contig 17828 bp, 8 predicted proteins | sample MGYA00237868_ERZ511482 | MGnify/ENA metagenome assembly ERZ511482 | reverse complement strand
TGGCCATCGCAAAAAGAGCCGGCTGAAGCAATCGGTGTGACCACTGGGCGCATCGCTCAGGTGCTCTCTGCAGCCCGCAAGGAGTGGGCTGCGCAACCCGCTGTCGTCGCCGCCGGAAGTGTCATTGCCAATGAGCTCAATCGCGCCGGTGGACTCGCATCCATCGCTCAACTGACTGCGGCGAACGCCCGGGCCGAAGCCCCAGGTGCAGACGATGACCTAGGTCTACATCGCCGGGCCGCAGGTGCGGTGGCCCGTGCTGCTCTCTACGCCGAGTCCGTTGCCGAAAGTCCTCGCTGGTCAGTCCGCCGACGCGACGAGTTCGCTGTGGTCGCTGCCGAACCGGCTGATGGTAATAGTCAAGCGCCGTCTGCTCAGGCTTTGGCGGACTATGCCCTGGCTCTGGCCCAAGAAACCGACAAGGCCGTGACGGCGAGCGGCGTCGTTGACCGCCGGCAGCTGGCAGCAGTTCTCCATCAAGTCCCCACGCCAGCTGATAGCGCTCCTGTCGAAGACTCGCACCTGGTCGAGCTCGCCACCGACATCTCGGCTGATACCGCAGTGAATGCTCGGCTCGAGGTCTATCGCTCAGACATGACGGCTGGGCAAGCCTTGCAAGCAAGCAGGCGAAGCTTCGTTGGAGTCAACGAGATCCAGGCCGATGAGATCGTCGAACGAGTGCACAACCGGTTCCCCGAGGCCGAACGACTGCCTGGCCGTCCCGAACTCGACGCGCTGCTCAAAGCGGCGGGCATCGATCTGGTTTGGTCAGAGTCCGAGTACCGCTATCGCCAACCACTCCCCACACCAACCGGCTCGGCGACTGGGACCCAGTTCCATCGGGCCAAGACAGGCATGCCGAACAGTCGCCCGTTCACGGCGGTGGATCTCGACGAAGCCGACGAGTTTGAACGCTCGATCACCGGCTGGATCAACGACGGAGGCGTGCGAGTGCTGGTGACCACACCACGGCGCCTTGCCAACGCAGCTAGCGAGCTGCCACGGCTCGATGTAACTGTCCTCGACTTCGACGAACTACTGCTCGATCGACTGATCGCAGCGACCGCCAACGGTAAGCCCTCGTGGGAAGTTGTGACTCGTGCCGATGCCGGCGGCCCAGCCGGCGGTGAGTGGGCCAAGCTGCAACGGCTGCTCGATCGCGAGTTCCTGGCCCTGACCGACGAACTCTTCGCCAACCCCGGCACGGTCGTACTGCACAGCGTTGGCTTGCTCGCCCGATACGACCGAGTAAACGCAATCGCCGAATGGCGCGAGCGTCTGCACCAAAGCGCCGATGCGCTGCAAGGACTCTGGATCTTGATCCCGAGCACCGAGAACGCGCATGCTCCGCTCATCGGCACTCAAGCGATACCTGTGTTGGGTGCCGGCGAATGGTCACAGATACCCGCTACATGGTTAGCGAACGCCCACCGATCTGAGACACAAGGAAGCACATGATTGATCCGGCTAGTTTGACCGCTGAGCTGCGCACGGCGGTCATGGTGTTGCAAGATGACCTACGGGTGCGTGCCGATAGCGATGAGTCGGTGGCCCAGGTCGTGGCTGGGGAGTATTTGCGAGCGAAGGAGGCGGAGCGGACGGCGTTGTCTGAGTCTGCTTGGCGTGAGGGTTTGTTGACGCAGGTTGCGGTTGGCTGGGTCTTGACTGCGGTCTTTGTTCGTTTTTGTGAGGACAACGGGCTGATTCGCGATGCAGTGTTGTCTGGTCCTGGTGAGCGTCGTGCTCAGGCCGAGGGTGCACAGACGGTGTTTTTGCGGGGTGGTGCCGAGCTGGGTGAGCGTGACTATCTGGAACACGTGTTCAAGCAAGCAGCAGATCTACCAGGTCTCGATCAGGTATTGGGCAAGCACAACCCGGTGTGGATGTTTGGCCCCTCCGAAGATGGCGCTCGTCTGATTTTGTCGGTGTTCCGTGCCGAGGATGATGAGTCAGGTGAGTTGGTGTGGGACTTCACGGACCCGGCTTGGGGTACGCGGTTCTTGGGTGATCTCTATCAGGATTTGTCGGAGGCTGCGAAGAAGAATTTTGCGCTGTTGCAAACGCCTGATTTTGTTGAGTCTTTTATTCTTGATCGCACCCTGGACCCTGCGGTCGAAGAGTTCGGGCTTGATGGTTTGCGGATGATTGATCCAGCCTGCGGATCGGGTCACTTCCTGTTGGGTTCGTTCGATCGGCTGTTTGACCGTTGGCAAGCCAAGACGCCGCGTGATGGTGCGAGGGCGAACGCGGCGAAGGCGCTCGGGTCGGTGCATGGCGTTGATATCAATCCGTTCGCTGCAGCGATTGCGAAGTTCCGTCTGATGGTCGCTGCGTTGAAATCGGCCGGAATCGAGCGGCTGTCTGACGCCCCGGTGTTCGAACTGAATGTGGCAACGGGCGATTCCTTGCTGCACGCCCCGGTGCGGAAGAAGCTTGACGTTGGTCTTGCATCGATGTTGGCCGACGTCGACGCGCAGGGTCCAGCGGGCCATCTCTTTGCGACCGAGGACGCAGTCTTAGTGCGTCGTGTGCTGGGCCAGGACTATCACGCGGTTGTGGCGAATCCGCCGTACATCACACCGAAGGACCCAGCGGCGCGCGATGCATATCGCGACCGATTCGAGACCTGCTACCGCCAGTATTCGTTGGCAGTCCCGTTCATGGAGTTGATCTTCAAACTTGCTCGACCGGCCACATCTGATCAGTCAGCTGGTTTCACCGGCCAGATCACTGCGAACTCATTCATGAAACGAGAGTTTGGCAAGAAGCTCATTCAAGAGTTTCTCGCAGCGGACGTCGACCTCACTTATGTCGTCGACACCTCCGGTGCCTATATTCCCGGTCACGGCACGCCCACGGTGATTCTGTTCGGCCGCAACCGAATGCCCGTGGGAGCAACCTTGCGAGCGGTGATGGGCATTCGCGGCGAACCGTCATCACCGCAGGTTCCAGCGCAGGGCTTGGTCTGGTCTTCAATCGAAGAGCTGATCGATCAACCAGGCGCCGAAAACGACTACGTGAGTATCGATGACCTGGACCGCGACCGGCTTACAGAACACCCATGGAGCCTTCAAGGAGGCGGCGCAACTGCACTGCGAGAACTGGTCCAGTCTGCAGCGCAGGAACTTCTGGGAGCGCGGACTGACATTGGGTTCGGTGCAATTACAGGTGAGGACAATGCGTTCGTGCTGGGCACTCGAGCAACGGCTGCGAGGTCCAAGAGTGAAGGGTCTATTCCGCTAGTCCTGGGGGAGGATCTTCGCGACTGGTCCGAACCCTCGTCAGACCTTGCACTGTGGCCATATTCAGCAGAGATCGAGTTGCGCGAGCTTGACCAGATTCCAAGTATTCATCAGATGTTGTGGCCAAACCGCAGTCGTCTTGACGCGCGGAAGCGCTTTGGGAAGCCGATGAAATCGCTCGGTGAACCCTTCCACTCGTGGCGCGAACTGTATGTCCGGCGGGTTCGGGAACCGTTGTCGATTGCGTTTGCGTTTGTGGCTACGCATAACCATTTTGTGTTGGATCGGGGTGGGAAGGTCTTTAATCGGTCGGCGCCGGTGATCAAGTTGGAGGAGGGGGCGTCGGTTGAGGATCATTTGCAGTTGTTGGGGTTGTTGAATTCGTCGGTGGCGTGTTTCTGGATGCAACAGGTCTTCCACAACAAGGGCGGACCAGGCGGTGGCTCATCAAAGGACGAGAAGTGGCATGACTTCTACGAATTTGATGGCACGAAGTTGAAGCGGTTTCCGGTGGCCTCTGGTTCGGTTCTGGCGTGGGCTCGGTCGTTGGATGATTTGGCGACTGAGTTGTCGGCGGTGACGCCGGGGCATGCCGATGATGGTCCGTCGCCAGCTGTCTGGGATGAGCGTCGAGTGGCGGCGGCCGAGGTTCGTCGGCGGATGGTCGGGGTGCAGGAGGAGTTGGATTGGCGGTGCTATCACCTCTACGGGTTGACTAACGACGCCTTGTCGCTATCGCCGGAGGAGGCTCCCTTGTTGTCCTTGGGCGAGCGGGCCTTTGAGATTGTGTTAGCTCGCAAGGTGGTTCGTGGCGAGCTCGAGACGAAGTGGTTTTCGAAGTTGGGTGCGACCCCAATCACGGAGCTCCCATCGCATTGGACGGCTGAGTATCGGACGCTGGTTGAGCGTCGCATCGCTGCGATTGAATCGGATCGGAATGTGCGGTTGTGCGAGCGACCCGAAACCAAGCGGCGTTGGGAATGGCCTGACTGGGCTGACCTAGAACAGGAAGCATTAGCCGAGTGGTTGCTCGAGCGGCTTGAGGCTGAGCAGTTGTGGTCGGGCGGCTCACCGTTGTCGGTGGCGCAGTTGGCGGATCGGGTTCGCTCCGATGCGGAGTTCATGCAGGTTTCGCAGATGTACGTCGATGCGATTGATGTTGACCTGACAAAGATGATCGGTGATTTGGTCAAGGACGATGCGGTGCCGTTCTTGGCGGCGTGGCGTTACAAACCGTCGGGTTTGCGTAAGCGGACCGAGTGGGAATCAACCTGGGATCTACAGCGGCGCGAGGACGCTGGTGAAGACGTCGGTGAGATCCCGGTGCCGCCCAAGTACGGCTCAGGTGATTTTCGTAAGACTGCGTATTGGAAGCTTCGAGGCAAGCTTGATGTGCCGAAGGAGCGGTTCGTTTCGTATCCGGGCGCAGAGCGTTCGAGTGATTCGTCGACGCTGATTGGTTGGGCTGGCTGGGATCATCTTCAGCAGGCGCAAGCATTAGCGACCTTGTTTGGGTCTCGCCAGAGCACCGACGGGTGGGGCGCTGATGAACTTACGCCAATTCTGGCCGGCCTCGAGGAGCTGGTGCCGTGGCTCAAACAGTGGCACAACGATATCGATCCCGAGACTGGTGAGCGGCTGGGTGACTTCTACGACGGTTTCATCACCAGCCGATGCGCCCAACTCGGCATAGACCGCAGCCAACTCGCCACGTGGCAACCACCAACCAAGACCCGCAAAAAGAAATCAAATACATGACGCTGATCAACGAGCTCATCCACATCCCCGACCAAGTCAAAGACGGCGACTTCGTCCTCAAGCTGGCCGAAGGCGTCGAGGACGACCATGCGCGTGCCACCGTCGACGATTACGTCGTAACCCCGGGCATCACCGAATCGCTCGGCGAGGCACTCGGCTTGATCAGCGGCGCGATCGAAGGCGACAGTTCGCAGGCGGCTTATCTGCATGGCAGCTTTGGTTCGGGTAAGTCGCACTTCATGGCGATATTGCACCTGTTGCTATCTCGTAACGAACACGCACTGGCCAAGGCCGAACTGCACCCCGCCTACGCACCGTGGGCCGACAAGCTGGCAGACAAGAAGATCCTGCTGGTGCCGATGCACTTCTTGGCGGCTAAGTCGATGGACTCGGAGATCTTCGGTCAGTACGTGCAGCATGTGCAGCACGCTCATCCTGATGCTGCGCTTCCCAGTGTCTACCTGAACCAGCAGATACTCACCAAGGAGCTGCCGCAGCAACGTGAGCTCGTGGGTGAGGATAAGTTCCTGACCGCGCTCAACGGAGACGCCGAACAAGACGACGACTGGGACGATGAGTTCGTTCTTCACTGGACAAGCGAGATCGTCGACCAGGCCCTCGCCGCTGACGCAACCTCGCAAGAGTCGCGTGATCTGACGGCGGCGTTCATCGCTGCCTTTCGAGCTGCAACCCCTGCCGAAGCCCGTGCGACCGGTGACGGCTTCATCGACATCGACAACGGCTTGTCGGCGTTATCGCACCATGCGAAAAAGCTTGGCTACGACGCCATTGTGCTGTTCCTCGACGAACTTATCCTGTGGCTGGCGTCGAAGATCGGCGACATGACCTTTGTGCAGACCGAAACGGCCAAGCTCACCAAGCTTGTCGAAAGCTCCAACCACGACCGGCCGGTTCCGATCATCTCGTTTGTTGCCCGGCAGCGTGATTTGAACGAACTCGTTGGCGAACATGTTATCGGCGCAGAGCTCAAGGCACTGTCAGACAACCTGGCACTGCAGACCGGTCGCTTCGGCACTATCAACCTGGAAGACCGCGACCTGGCCGTCATTGCCAAGGCGCGAGTGCTCGCTCCGGTGAACGACAATGCTGGCACGCTGCTTGCTGGGGGCGCCGACCAGGCACTCGCAGGTCGAGATGAGATCCAACGAGCACTCGCTGGGTCCGACGCCGACCTCGCGCTGTTTCGAAGTGTCTATCCGTTCACCCCCGCCTTGGTTGAGACGCTGATCGCTGTCAGCGAGGCATTGCAGCGCGAACGCACTGCGCTAAAGGTCATGCTGCAGATGCTGGTCGACCATCGAGACACGCTCGAACTCGGCGAGTTCCTTCCGGTGGGGGATCTCTGGAATGTGGTGGCAGCAAAGGACGAGCCATTCTCGGCCGAGCTGCTCGCGGTCTTCAAGCGTGCAAAGAACCTGTACCGCACCAAGATCCGTCCCATGCTGTGCTCGGAACATAGCGTCGAAGACGACGCAGCTGACGAGAACAAGCTGTTCGTGCGCGACGACCGGATCTTGAAAACCGTGTTGCTGGCAGCCCTTGTTCCGCAGGTCGATGCATTCACCAACCTTTCGGCGTCCAAGCTGGTGGCCCTGAACTGGGGCAGCGTGAAGAGCCCAATTCCGGGCGAAGAAACTACCGTTGTCGCCAATCAGCTTCGCCGTTGGGCCACACAACTCGGCGAACTCACTGTTACCGACGATCCTCTCGATCCGGTTGCGACCGTTGCTCTGGTCAACGTCGACACCGACGAGATCTTGCGCAGCGCAGTTCAGAGCTTTGATACCACCGGCGCCCGCCGACGTGCCATAAAAGACCTTGTGGTGAATGGCCTGGGTGCCTATGTGCCCGACGGGCTCGAAGGTGAAGTTGCCGTGGTGTGGCGGGGCACCGAACGTCGAATCCATGTTGCGTTTGGCAACCTTCGCGACCCGAATGACCTGGCCGACTCGACTCTGAAATCGACACCGACCCGACCGAAGCTGCTGATCGACTTCCCCTTCGATGAACCGGGCTACGGGCCCGATGCTGACCTGGAGCGACTCGACTCGTTCCGGACAACGCACGAACCAACACCGACGTTGTGCTGGCTGCCATCGTTTTTGACCGAGGATGGACAGAAGCAGCTGCGGAACTTCGTAGCACTCGACATGTTGCTTACCGGCGAACGCTTCGATCAGCACACCACGCACCTCAGCGAATCTCAACGGCGAGAAGCCAAGCCGCTTCTGACCGAACAACGGAACCAACTGCGGAGCCAACTCAACGATGCGGTGCGAGCTGCCTATGGCGTGGTCGGCAACCATCCTTATGTCGACAGCACTCGTAGCTTGAGCGATCACTTTGTCAGCCTGGATTCCGGTATGACTGTGCGGCCATCCACCGCCCCGACGTTCGAAGGCGCATTCGAGCAGCTCTATGACCAGTTGTTCAGCTCGGTCTATCCAGGCCATCCGAAGTTGGGGGACAAGAAGATCAGCCGAGGTAACCGACAGAGTGCCCTGGCAGAGCTCATGCGTGCGCTCGGTGATCCCGAAGGTCGCGTCGTTGTCGACACACCGAAGCGCGCGATTACCAAGCTGCTTGCCGAAGAGCTTGAGCTTGGAACATTGGCCGAATCGAACCTGGTCATCAACAAGACCTGGTATCAGCGGCTCGAGCGTCACCTCAATGCTGCGGCTGAAGAAGGACGATCGCTTAATGTCGGCGATCTGCGAGAACTCATCGAGTCCGAGTCCGGCGGCCCCCGGGGCATGCCAGCGGAGATCGCCGATCTGATCATCGCCGTAGTGGCTGCGCAAGCAGACCATTCATTCGTGCACGCTGGGTTGGCAATTGTCGCCGACAGCGCCGGGGCGCTTCCGTCGGACACGATGTTGCGGCGCCAAGAGCTTCCCTCCGAAGACGCATGGACACAGGCAACACGCAAAGCCGTCGACCTATTCGGAGTGAATGGCTCTCAGCTCGTTTCGGCTCCCGAAGTGGCCCGTTTCGCCGGAGCTGTAAAAGAAAAGGCTGCGAGCCAGCTGACGGCCGCCGACGATCTCTATGTGCAACTGCAGAGTGCGGAACGCACCCTGGGTGAGATCGAAGACGGCGCGCGATTCCAAACCGCTGCCGCCGCACGAACACTGGTGCAAGACCTCGGCAACGCCAAGGAGCCGGTGGACGTGATCGATGTGCTCGTCGGGTTTAGCGCCCCATCGAGTGATCAGGCGGTCGCCAACTCACTGAGCACTGCGCCCGAAACAAGCGCAGCCCTAGCAGGGGCGAACTGGACATTGATTACTGCCTTCCCAGAGGGACCCGCAAGCGCCGCTCGTGACGCGCTTCGTAAGGACCAACTCACTGACGCACTCGGTGTTCGGTTGACAACTGCCGAGGCCGAAGCGACCCGTCTCGCTACCGAACGGACTCCAGCGAGCCCAGCGGCACCGGCAGCAACGCCCGTCGTTGAGACACTCACGAGCGAAGGCGGCGCAGAACGCCCAAGTACCGGGCGATCAACCCACCATGTAAAAAGTGTGGAAGAACTCGATGCTGTGGTTGCAGAGGTGCGCACCGCAGTCGAAGGTGGCGCAACCGTCACGATCGACTGGAGCGCAACCGACTAATGGCACCGATCGTTTCTAGTGCTCAGGTTCGAGCCGTCGTCGAAAGGGCGCTTCGTCGCGGATCGGGTCAGAACCTGATCTTGGTTAGCGGATCGCCATCAAGCGACGTTATGGCGGTCGATGTTGCTGATCTTTCGGCGCCCGCCCAGGTGCACGGCACCTCGTCACCGCTGGGTATCCGTCAACTATCGCGACAGGCAGAAAAAGCTGATGCCAAAATCGTGGTCGTTACCGACCTGACCAGCGCAGAGTTGGGCGACGATCTAATCGTTCGGTCCGTTGGACAGAAAATTTGGGCACCTGATCGCTGGGAAGCTGTTCGGGGCTTGCTGGGTGTGCGCTCATTCACCCGCGACCTGGCCGACAAACAGCACCTTGCCGACGCTCTCATCGAGGCCCAACCGCCCGAGGGCTATCCCAAGATGCGCAGCACGACACTCGACATGCAAGGTGCGCTCGCAGCTTTACTCAAGGCACAGCTTGGCATCAGCGATGCCGTGAACTCACTCGACCGCTTCCTCGCCTGGATCCACGAGACCGAAGGATCCGCCAAGCGCGTCGTGAAAGCTGCCGGTGCCGTCAACACCGAGACGACTGCGCTCTTCGACGAGCACCTGGTCTTGCGATTCGGCCAGGGCGTATTGCCGGTGCTAGCAATACTGCGTTCTGAGAATGCCGACCATCTCATGCCAATGCTGCTGACCGCTGGCGCCATCCACCATCCAGATGCCGAGGAAGGCAGAGGCGCATACGAGCTCGAACTCGAGACAAACCGAGTCGCCCTCGACCCCGAGTGGTGGCGCCAGGCAAGCGACGCCGCCCACGCAATGGCTTCGCCCGATGTTCTTCAGGATGAACGGCAACGACTTGCGTGGTCGACTGCGGGCTTTGATCGGCTTGACCGGTACAAGGTGCCACAGCTCGCCGAACGATCGCCAGCCATCGAAGCGGGTTTCGAACAACGACTGGCAACTGTCGGAAAGCTTCTTGCCCACGCAGCAGAGGAGCCGAGTGCTGCTTCTGTGTCAGATTCTCTTAGGAGGGCCCTGGCTGAGGCCCAACGTCACTGGTTCGCCGATCCGGTACGTGTCGACCGAGCCGAAATGGCCTGGCGTCTGATCCGCCGAGGAAACGAGTCAATTGTTTGGGGAAATCGGCTCGCCGACGCTGGGCAGGCATACAAGCGCGAGGGCGCATGGATTGATCGGGCCCGCAACGCCATCGCCCGAGGCGACAGCGTGCCCGAGCTTGCGTCGATCTACCAATCGCTCGGCCAGTCCTTCATGGCGTCGAGACATGAAGACAACCGTTCCTTTGCCGCGCTTGCGCAGTCGGCAGCCAAGCCACTTCCCGACGATGTGCTCGGTATTGAAGACCTGGTAACCAAGGTCGTTGCGAACGTTGCAGAGACCAACCCTGTTTTGCTGCTGGTGTTTGACGGTATGGGCTACGAGAGCTTCACCGAAGTAGCGCCGTTGTTCGAGTCGGTTGGCTTTACGGCGTACGTCGACCCGGACGGCATCGTGGACAAGCCATGTTTCGCAGCGCTCCCAACAGTGACCGAAAAGTCCCGAACGTCGCTCTTTGCCGGCACCGTACGTAGCGGAAATCAGAAAAGTGAAGAGCGTGCGTTTATCGCGATTCCTGTGTTAGTCGCAGCATCGAAAGCGGGCAATCCACCGCTGGTGCACCACAAGGCCGCATTGCGTGAGGGCGGGATCGACGGTCGACCCGAGACCGTCCTGGACAGCATTAGCAATGATCACCAACAGGTCGTTGCGGTGGTGGTGAACAACATCGACGAACGACTGAAAGACGTCGCCGGGCCTGTGTCGACATGGGGCTTCGCCGAGCTGCACCCCCTGCGACCGCTACTTGACGAAGCACGGGCTGCTGGCAGAGTCGTGATCGTTGCGAGTGATCATGGACATGTGCTCGATCGTGATGGAGAACAACGCACCATTGCGGGTGCTAGCGAGCGTTGGCGGCCCGCCGACAACGACCCCAGCGACGACGAGATCCTTGTGGAGGGTCCACGAGTCGTGACCACCGACCACCGGGCGATTCTGCCATTTAGAGAGCAGCTGCACTACGACTCGCGTCGCAACGGCTACCACGGCGGCCTGTGCCCGCAAGAGGTACTCATTCCAGTGGCCGTTTACGCCACGAGAGATGACATGTTGCCAGACTGGTCTGTCACGGCATTCAACTCACCAGCGTGGTGGGCAGGGCTAGATGAGCCAGAGACACCGGCTGCTGCTGTGGTTTCGGCACCGGCGCCCAAGAAGTCCAATCCGCCCAAGGGCGTGGATGAAGAGACTCCAACGCTGTTCGATACCGAGCTCGACGAAGATCCGCCAGCGAACCCGACTCAGGAAAGCTGGGTAACTACAACGCTTGCGGCGCTCGCTCCGTACCGCCGTCACCAGCGCCTCAAGGACGAGGAGATCGTAAAGCTGCTGACTGCGCTCGAGCAGACTGGTGACCAGGCACTGCCAATGGATCGTCTCGCAGCGATGACTGCGCTGCCGTCGCATCGCATGACCGGCTATATCACCCAGCTGCAATCGATCGTCAACATCGATGGCTACAGCGTGCTCTCGGTCATAGCCAACGAAGTCCGCTTCGAAAAGCAACTACTAAACACCCAGCTCGAAGCCAACAGCTAACCCCGACTCAGAACGAAATGGCTCTGTCCTCAGAGCCGCTTAGCCGGGAATGACGACCCGCCGAACCGGCGCGTTCATGACGAAGTCAACGGCAGGTTCATCGGCGAGCCTTCGCACGGCTATCTCGTGAGCCATGTCGTCGGTGAGCACCTGCGCAAGCTTCAGGCCTCGCACTGCCCATGGAGCGAGACGGATGAGCTCGTTCAGATCGCCTTCGCGGTCGAGCATTCCCACTAAGTCCGTCCCGGGCGGCAGCGTGCGTTGGTTGATGTTTATGTAGAGATTGTCTCGTTGGCCAATGTGGTCACGCATCGGCGACAACCTGGCGGCGAGCTCCAGGTTTGCTTTGAGTCCAGCGAAGGTCCACCAGCGGATCGAATCGTCGGCTTCGTCTTCAACGACGGTGGTCGAGCCAACCTGAATGCCCGGCATATCGGTGCGAATCTCGGCCAACTTGCGCTGTGCTCGTTGCGTGAGAGTCACGTCGGGATCGTGTCCAGCCAGGACTGCCTGCATTGCTTGGCAGAGATCAAACGACAGCGGCACTCCTCCACCGGGAAACTTGACCTTGCCCGGACCATCAGTCGGTTCGACCTGAACTCGGCGGCGCTTCCAGTCGACGTCGTTCACCTTCCATGACCGGCCGGCAAGTAGGAGCGCAGGTGGGCCATCCTTATTCTCGAAAACCGCAACCAGCGTTTCATCTGGCACGGAACCGATCTCTTGTCGACCTTGCAGCACGGTGTACATGCGCGACGATGTGAATGACGCCATCAACTCCATGAAGTGGCGACCACCCCACTTTCGTGACGACTGGTCGCCAATTGCGAGTAGGCCTCCGTCTTCGAACAGCCAGTTTTCTGCGAGCATGTGATCGAGCAGCGCCGGCGAACGAGCGAACACATCGGACCCGAGGCTGGGCGGTGAGCCGAACCACTCGCGCCAGGTATCGATGGGTAGGCCGCCGTCCGCTTCTTGGAGCGTGAGAGCGAGCATCTGCTGGGCCAGCAAGTGAAGCGGGAACGGCGGTGGGGTCGCATCCTCGACAAATCCTTGTTGCCACAGCAGAAGCAAACCTGCGGCCTGCAGTAGTTGATCCTCGTCGAGGGCAAGGAACAGCGCGTTTCGGCTCGCTCCTGCTCGTCGCCCGGTACGCCCGATTCGTTGAAGGAATGAAGCAACGGTCGACGGACTTCCGATCTGGATCACTCGATCGAGGTCTCCAACGTCGATGCCCAGCTCCAGCGTGCTGGTAGCGACGATCACACAATTGGAAGCCTCGGCGAACGCTGTCTCGGCTCGTCGGCGCTCATCTTGGCCGAGCGAACCGTGCGAGACGAAGACATTCACTTCAAGCTGACGTAGCTCGCTGGCGAGTTCCTCGACGCCACGGCGTGAGTCGACGAACACCAGTCGCTTCTCGCCCACGTGGAGCTGGGAGATCAGTCGTGCGGCGTTCTCCTGGCTGCCGACGTAGTCCAGAGTCACCTCTGGCTCGGCGACGGTGTCTGCCGGCGGATTCACGATTCGCTCGGTCGCAGGGCTACTGCCGGAAATCCATCCGAGTAACTCTTCGGGATTGCCAACTGTGGCGGACAGACCGATGCGTTGCAGATCGTGCCCGCACACACGAGTTAGCCGTTCAAGCACAGACAGTAAATGCCATCCACGGTCGCCGTCAGCGAATGCGTGTACTTCGTCGATGATCACCGCACGCAAGTTGGGGAAGAACCAGCCTTCGTTGAGCCGCCGAGAGATAAGCATCGCCTCGAGCGACTCGGGTGTAGTCAACAAGATGTCGGGTGGCTCGGCGATGATCTTCGTCCGGGCTGACTGGCCGACGTCTCCGTGCCACAAGGCAACACGGTGGCCCGTGAAGCCGGCGTACTGCTCGAGTCGGGGCAGCAGGTTGTTGAGCAAGGCGCGGAGCGGCGCAATGTAGATGACCGACAGTGGCCGCCAACCCTCGTTCGCAATGCGGGTGAGCATCGGGAAGGTGGCTGCTTCGGTCTTACCTCCTGCTGTGGGTGCCAGGAAGAGCCCATGGTCTCCAGCCAGAACAGGGTCGATCGCATCGGACTGCAGAGGCCGAAGCGACGGCCAGCCGAGCGTGTTGACGATGTGATACTGCAGCGACGGATGCAGTCGACTGAACGGCGACTCGTCAGACATCGAGTTCGATGTCGTCTGCTGACTGGCCAGCACGAGCACGGCGTTCGGCTGTTGTTAGGTCAGCATCTTCGACTGTCAGCTTGTAGTGCTGTCTCGGGTCGAACTCATCGTTGAGCTCGACCATGTCGAGCACCCCGGCGACGAGCTTCTTTAGATAGATGCGGGGGCTGACGCCGACATGTCCACCGAGTTGGCCCGTTACGGCCCGCGCCAAATCTTCGAGATACGAGTCGTCAACAACCGACATGATTCGGTTCGGATCGGGGGCTCCCTCAGCGAATAGATCCCTCACCTTGGTCCCGACTTCGACCAGAGAGGCCATGTCGAAGCCATGCAGTCGAATCTGGACTGCGCGAGGGTTGTCGAAACGCGGCTCAGTCCCGAAGTCGGTTTGCAATCGCTGAGCGAGCGGCGTGAGTCGTTGTACGCCCTGTTGGCCGTCGAAAAATGCAGGAGTGCCCGTGATGCACAAGTACAGGCCAGGGAAGCGGTTCTCGTAGATGTCGTCGATGAGTTTGCGGAGTGCTTCGAGGCCCTTGTCGCGCACATCGGTTCGCATGCGCTGCATGGTCTCGATCTCATCAAGGACGACTACGAGGCCGGGGTATCCGGCGTTCTTCAACAGGCTGAGGAGCCCTGCGAGAAAACCGAGCGCGCCATCGTGGTCGAGGTCGCCTTTGACGTTCGCCTTCCGTTTAACTGCGGCAGCGACATGAGGCTGCCCGCCGAGCCAGGCAAGAAGCCCGTCGGCGGTTGCACCGTCACCCTCGTTAGTTGCCTGGAGGTATGCGCGAAGCACTGCTGAGAAGGCGGGCGCCGTCTTGTTGATATCGCCAAGCCGCTGCTCGATGAGCTCACTTGTCTTCTCAGTGAGAAGCGTTGTGTCGTTGGGGTCGACTCCGGCAGCGAGTACGTCGTCTTCGAGGTTGAAGAACCAGGCATCGACGATTGACTTGAGCGCACCGCCTCGTTCGGTGGATGTCGACAGCTGCTCGACGAGACGCCGATAGATCGTCTGATACTTGTGTGGGGGAGTGTCGACCTCGGAGATCTGCACCTCGGCGGCTGCCATGCCTCGAGACTTCGCCTGCTCCGCAAGCCATCGCGTGGTGAAGGTCTTGCCGGAGCCATAGTCGCCCCGGATTGCCTTGAAGACAGCGCCACCACTTGGGAGACGATCAAGCTCCTCGCCAAACGTGGTCGAGATGTTGTCGAGGCCAACAGCCAGCACATCCAGACCAGCACCAGGAACAGCCCCGCGCCGCAGCGCATCTAGGATGTCAAGTCTTCGCTGCGGGGAAACAGTCATAGTGATCCCATTGTGGTTCATGGAAGCCAGTGAGACACATGTGCGGTCTAGCCAAATAACGCCGACCAACCGGCTGAAGTATCGGTATGGCTTCATTGTGACAAGAATGCTCGGGCGTGATGTCATTGCTGTTCCCGACAGGTTGTCGTGGCAAGAACGGACGAAGCAGATTGATTGCCAATCAGCAGGTCCTGCCATCGTGAACGCACAGGATCTGTTGTCAGAATGGCAGTCGCAACATGTGATGTTGTCTGAGGAACAACAGGCAAAGTTTCTTGCCCACCCGCAGGTCCGATTCATCGTCTTACACAGTGATGGCCAATCCTGGCGGCGCTGACCTTGCATAAAAAGCTGGAGGACACAGCGGACTATCTGCGGGGCCCTCTCACGTATGCCGGCGTCTATTGGACATTTGATAGGTCCTTCCTGCCACACCATCATGGCGTGACAACTCAGACCGCATAGCCCCTGGATCGATCTCAGGGGCTCATCGCACGTGCACGCTCTCGTACGCCGGGTCAGACCCTCGCCTGATGCGCAACTCTTGGTTTCCGCTCGATCGACGGATCTCCTTGTCCAGAGAAGCCAACAGGGTCGGCAAATACAGATCGTTGTAAGTCGGTATCGGAACCGGCTGTCCTGTCTCGTCACCCATGGTCAAACTCCGGATGATCTATCTCGATCTTCCAATCGAAACTACAGGATTAGCGAAAGGACGAGCACGACGAAGATGCCAAGTAACGAGCCGAAACTCAATGGAGCTGCGACAATCCAGTCGGGGCGCCGTACCGAGCACGTTGGCGCGCTTCGCGCATTGCTCCGCCCTAGATAACCGCCAAAACCGAGCAGATGGTGGCGCCCAACTCGGCGAATCGATCACCCAAGTGACAGGCGCGCCGACTCCAAAGGCAACCGTAGGTGGCATGATTTCATCGCTGGTTCAGACGGCGTCGTCTCGGACTGGGCGCTTGTATAGAACGCTCTTGGGATAGTGATCATCGCTCCAGCTGACAGCAGCGACCTCCCAGCCTTGCGCTCCATGTTTGCTCATGTTCGCCTGGTCGTAGTGCAACATGACCGCGACGTCGAGTCGATATTCCCAAGCTGTCTGGTTCGCCGCCAACGGGACTGGCGCCATCGCCTCTTTGGCTCCGTCCACAAGTTTCGCGAAACGCCCCTTCTTAGGTTCGTCCTCATTACTCATCTAGCTCTCCTCCGTGTGTCGTAGCTACTAGTGCCCTCTTGTCACTAGCTCTTGTGGTCAGTCACTAGGGCCGCTGCTATACGCACAGCGATCTCGCCACGCTGATGGCGTTGCCGATCGAGATCTTCAGACCATCGAAAGCTCCGTCGTTTCGCCATAGCTCTCGATGATCATCGATGTCTTCCCAGCCAAGTCGTTCCTGGTGTCCGCTTGCGAAGCCGTTGATTGCGTAGGTCGTGCCTCCGATTCGAACTCCAGCGGAAAGGCCTTCATCTCTACAAACGAGTACGGCTTCAGGAACCGTGAACGGCCATGGATCAACACAATTCGCGTTGGCGATCATCTCGCCAGTTCCGGGGATGCACGTGAGGTCTGGCGTTGCCACCGATTCGCCACCAGAAGCTTCGGCCATAGCTGGAAGCTCGGCGGGTGAACACGTGGCTATCTCGTCGTCCTTAACAGCACCAATCTTGGGATCGCCCCCGATTCGCTCTCCAGGGGCAGGTGACTGCTCCACAACGGTCCAGTTGCTGTCGATGAGTTGCGCGCGCCCGGCTCCGGAAGCGTCGTAGCTGTCGACGGCAAAGAACTGGCCGGTCAGCTCCTGCATTAGATCCTGGGCATCCTGCAGGTCCGAACACCGAAGATCCGGCATTGTCAGGTCATTGGTCGTCGGTTGGGTTGCTTGGGCTGGAGCCGCGGTGATTATTGGCGCAGCCGTCGGCGCACTTGTGGTCACTGGGCCAGACGTCGCACCTGGTGCGGGAGCTGGAGCTGTGGTGGCGACGGTGTTAGGCCGGTCAATCGCTGCCTCGGCAGCCAGACGTTCCGCCTGTTGCTCATCCGTTTCGTAGCCGGCCAGCTGCAAAACCGCACCGAGAGCTAGCAATGCGCCGAACACGGACAGCGTTGTGATTATGACGCGACGAGTCCACTTCCGGGGAGGCGTCGTCGATGGATGAGACGCTTCCGCTGGTGGATCGGGAAAGTGAACATTGCCGGAACTTGGCTCGGAGGCCTCGTCCCATCTATTTCTCTCAGTCACGACCTAATCTTCCACACGAGTGCTTCGAAGACGTTGTACGGCACACCTGTGACAGCCGAGGCCGAAAACGAGTGGGCCAGTCTGTTTGTCGCCCTACACAGCCTGCATTGCCAACGACACCCTTCCTTGATCTGGACACCGAACCGAGGCTCGCCAGCGTTGCTGGATTGAGAGACGCAGGACTATCAACGCGAATGTTGCGCCGTGTTCAGACAAGCGTGAATGGCATCAGCGAATCGAGCCGACAACATCTCAGGATGCATTGACCTGCGTCGATAATCCGCTCGGGAACGACCCAAGCGGTCCTGCGATGGCCCAAGCAAGATCGGCACGACGGTCGATCGAGTGAGATGACATCGTTGATCGGGAAACGGTCGATCTTGTTTATATTTGGCTGCTGTATGAGCCGCACGAGTTCGTCGAGCTGGACGTCTCGCCCCTGCGACTATGCGTGAGAAACAAGAGTCTCGATTAGCGAAAACTCGGATGAGAGCTTCTATCGGAGGCTGTTCCATCTCAGGGCGACCCCGGACCCTGCGAACAACAAGCCAAGGGCGTGTCTGTCAACTCGATTGGCGTCAGCAGCTGTGACAAATCACAATTATGTAATTAGTCTTAAGACGCACTACCCACTGCGTCAACAATCGAAAGCCACTGACCGTGTCTGCACCAACCACACCAGATGCACCATTGAGTGAATTTTTCGCTGCCTCCCTCAAGGAATTCGACTCGCCCAATACATCACCGGCGAACGTTTCGATCGAACGCGGTGCCGAATTGGTTCGAGCTGACCG
>ENA-ORXT01003342-ORXT01003342.1-marine-metagenome-genome-assembly--contig:-NODE-3342-length-17830-cov-10.155185_pt1 | contig 17830 bp, 29 predicted proteins | sample MGYA00237868_ERZ511482 | MGnify/ENA metagenome assembly ERZ511482 | reverse complement strand
CGCAACATGAACGCTGCCCGTGATGTGCCGTTGGGCCGCGGCGAAGAGATTCGTTTGGTGTATGTGAACGCTGACGCCGAGTGCGATGAAGCGTTACGAACTATCGAGGTGGCTTATGCCGAGCTGTTGGAACGTTACGAAGTACTGGCCGCAAGGGGCATCAATCAGCCGTCAAAGCATTATGCGGACATGAAGATGTGGCTCGAATATGCGCACGAGTACTTCAGTGAGTCGGGTCGGGTGGGCGTTATCGGGGAGCACTTGATTGACGACCTGTTTCAGGCGAACGCCATGACACGACCGCATGGATCGGAAGTTGACCCTGGTTTCGGCGGTTCTTGGGAGGAGGGAGGAACAAGCAATGAGTGAAGCGACAGAGCATATGAAGGGGTTCTTGGAGGAGTGGGAAGATGAGTCTTTCGATCATCGAGACGTTGATCCGTTGACTGAGCATGTTGAGGCGCGGGTTTTCGTCAAAGCAGCTCTACAGGGTCTAGAAGAGCCTGTGAGCCCTTACGTGCCTGTGAGTGTGCGTATGCGGCTGAGCGTGTGGAAGACGCGTTAGAGGACGGCATGGGCGACGCTACTAGCCGTATTGCTGATCTTGAATACATTGTGGCGTTCGCTGCTGCTCAGACGGCTAGGGCTGCTCAGGCTTCGGGGCAAGGCTTCATTTATGACGCGAGTCAGCGTAAGCCGGAATCTGAACTGCCGTCGTTTGCTGACATGCGCGGTTGTTCTCTGATGACGCAACAACAAAGCGTGAACTGTCACTAGGCACCTACAAGGGCAGGAACGCGTCTGATCTAGACATGGGCGACCGCATCAACATTGCAGGCTTCGACGCGACAGTCACAGACGTTAAGAACATAGGCATGGGTTGGCATCGTGTGGAGTTCAGGAACTCAGGATCATCGATCGGCTCAGTGGATTTCCGAAGCGACGCCGAAGTGCTCGTAAACCACCCCGAAACCCCCAAAACCACCAACAGCCACGACCACACACAGTGACGAGAGTGACCTTTCAACCCCTCTAAACCCCTTAACACCCTTTCTAGGCTTAAAGAATTGTCTACGGGTCTGGTATCTCACGTTGCGTGGTTTTTCGAGGTTTCGCTTGCAATGCGCTTCTAGTGGGGTCATTGTGGGGTCTCATCTATTTGGGGAGTCTTGTGAGGAAGCTTTTGTTGGCTGGTGTTTTGGTTGGTGGCGCTGATGTCGTTGCCTGAACCGTATTACTCAGATGACCACGCCACCATCTACCACGGCGACTGCCTCGAAATCATGTCTTCGCTCACCTATGACGTTGTAGTCACAGACCCGCCCTATGGAATCGACTGGTCTGTTGGGGATCATCGGAAGTCCCGCAGCAAGGCCCATGATGGGATAGCGAATGACAAAGACACATCGGTTAGAGATGAAGCGTTAGCCTTATCTGGTGATCGACCTATCGCTTGTTTTGGGTCTCTCTATCTGGCCCCACCCGAAGGCACAAAGCACATCGCAGTGTGGAAGAAACCTTGCGACGCAGGTGTAGTCGGCTCAACGATAGGGATGCGACGCGATATTGAGGCTATCTATTTTCTCAATGTTTGGCCGACAAAGACGGCTCGATGGTCGTCGGTTGTTGAGTCCGTAGCGACAGGCATGCGTTCCTATATGCCAGCAGGGGCGCACCACCCGCACGCTAAACCCGAAGACATAATGGCACGTCTGATCGAGATGTCAGAACATGGCACAGTGCTGGACCCGTTTATGGGCAGCGGCACCACCTTGCGTGCTGCGAAGGATCTTGGCCGCAAGTCGATCGGTATCGAGTTGGAAGAGAAGTATTGCGAGATCGCGGCGAAGCGGTTGGCGCAAGAAGTATTGGAGTTTGCATAAATGGTGGTGTTGTCTGTGTTGTGGTTCACAGACTTTGCAGATTGTGCTTGCAATGTTCTCAACATGTGGCCATTATGGGGTGTATGACGAATTCGAGCGTTACGATTGACGATATGCATGAAGTGTTTGCGAGGGCTGTGATGCGGCGTGAGGAGTGTGAGCGCATGTTGGCTGATGCTCGGGCGTTGGAGCTTGAAGCGAAAGTGATGTTGCAGGAGTCGTCTGCATGACTGCGATGTGCCATCACACGGGCGACAATCTGCCAGACGACATGGTCTTCTGTAATGAAGAGTGTGAGGTTGTTTGGTACGACCTCACACTTGCCAAGATCGCAGAAGGCGAACTCGGGCTAACCGGATTGTTCGATGGGGAAGCGTTCGCATGACAGGAATGGAATTAGCCCACAACCTGTGGGTCTTCATGTCTTTGCCTGTGCTCGCCGTGCTTGTTGTCAGGTCTCTGATACCACGGTTTCGTAGTAAGTGGTGGGAGTCGCCTCTGATCTTTGCAATCGTATTTGTTGGCGGTGTTATCGACGGATCAATGTTCTGGGCCGCGTTCGCTGCGTTCGGGCTCGGGTTGAATCTGGGTGTATTAGCGGTAAGCAGGTCGTCTCGGTGACGACTGCTTCTCCTGTGCCGTGGAAGCTGTTGCAGCATCTGTTTTGGTGTACGGCACCAGACGTTGCTAACGGGCATCTGGTTTCTAGGCAGACGGCCGGCGCTTTGTGTGGGATTCCGTTGCCTGATGGTTCTGGGTGGACTGCGCTTTTTAATGGTCAGCGTATGGCCGAGGACGGGCAGTGTAAGTCGTGCAGGAGTCAACTGTGATTGATTGGGTTACGGGTCAGGGTGGCTGGTTCGCTGTGCTGGTTGTCATAGCGTTCTTGTTCATGCTGCTCACAGTATGGGTAGACCGACAATGACGAAGCTTGATCAAGCGAAGCGTGCGTGGGATCGGATTAACGGCGAAGCAATCCCTACCCTTGAAGCCAACTTTCAAATGCAGCAGATCCAGGCGTTATCGCTGATGGACATTGCAGAGTCGTTGCAAAGAATCGCAGCCAAAATGGAAGCCGCCTGATGTCCGACTACGACAGCGAGCGTTGGCACGGGACGGCAAGCGGTTACACGAATCACAAATGCCGTTGTGTTCAATGCAAAGCCGCATGGGCCTCCTATATCGGAAGGGTTAAGGCAGTCCGCAAGTCGAAAGTGTTGGCGGCTGATGACCCACGGCATGGAACTACCAACCTGTACGGCAACTTTTCTTGCAGGTGTGAAGCGTGTACCGAAGCTCACAGAGTCGCTACTAAGCATCGACGTCGCCACCGCAGAGAACAGCGCATGTTGCAGGAAGCTTCTAAGTATTCTGCGACGGCCGCTTCGTTGTTGGGCGGTGAACGCTGATGGCTGGTCGTGGGCCGTTGCCTGACCCGGACGCGCTACGCAGTAACAAAGAAGGCGAATGGGCGACCGTTGAATGGGAAGGCGACGACTCATGGGACCTGTTTATTGAGTCTGACGCGATCCCTGACCCGCCCGCCGCGTTGTGGTCTGGCGATGTTGAGGGTTTGGGTCGGCGTGCTTATCAGGCGTGGGTTGGTGTGTGGTCTGGGCCGTTTAGGGGCGAGTTGTTGCCGCAGCATATGCCTGAGTTGGAGTTGTTGTGTGACGCACATTTTTATGCGCAGAACGCTGCTGTTGAGGATCGGCCGAAGTGGCTGGTGCAAGCAAGGTTGTTGGGTGCAGGGTTTGGGATGAATCCGGGTGAGGTGCGCAGGCAGCGGGTGAAGGTGGCGAAGCCAAGACAGAAACCAGCGGCGGCGGTGGCTGCTGGTGGGAAACCGAAGGACGACGGGCGCAGAAAGCGTGCCGCTAACACAGTGAAAGTACAGGAATGACGGTGGACGTGTTGTCTCCGTTGGTGAAGTTGCATTGTGACAGGTGTGAGACGCAATGGCGTGGCCGCGCGTTGTCGGTGTGCTGGCACTGCGGGCTGAACGACAAGACGATTAAAACCGAGGCGTATTACCAGCGGCTTGCGGTTAACGCACGCCGGCGACTTTCAAGGGAAGCAGCATGACAGAAACGATTTCACCAGAGCAGCAAGACATGTTGCGTAAGCCGTTCCCAGACAACCTGATCGAACGCAACCAAGACGGCATGGTTTTCGTTGGGCACTCCGCTGTCACAGACAGACTGTTGAAAGTTGATGCTGGCTGGTCGTGGGAACCGTTCGCTATCGGCGCTGATGGTTCACCGCTTGTGTCTTACCGAGAGATGGGGGAACGGACCCGGAAGAACGGTGACGTGTATGTGTGGTCTTTGGCGACGATGTGGATCAGGTTGACGGTGTGCGGTGTGACGCGGGTTGGTGTGGGTGAGACAGAGGTTTATCCGTGGTCTGATTCGACGGAGAAGAAGCTGATTTCGGATGCGTTGAAGAACGCGGCGATGCGGTTTGGTGTGGCGTTGGATTTGTGGGCGAAGGAAGATTTGTTGGCTGTGCCGCCACCGGAGCCGATCACTGACGCTCAGGTGAAGCAGGTGTCGGCGTTGTTTGATCAGATCGCTGATGAGGACGCTAGGCGTGTGGCGAAAGTGGATTGGGTGAAGACGCTACCTGTCGCTCTACCCGCTACGCCCGCTGATCAGTTTGATGCGGTGTATGCGTCGGCTATGGACGCAATCGAAAATCTCTCTACAGAAACGGAATCGGAGTGACCATAATTTGTGTTGCTAAGGACGCCAACGGTTTGGCTTTGGTTGCTGACGGTCAGATCACAGGCGGCGGTATTGTCATCAGTGACCAGATGAAGAAGATATGGCGTGTCACACAAGGTGGCAGCGATTGGCTCTTTGCAGGCACAGGTTCGGTTCGCAACATTCAAGTTGTTCAACACCAGTTCACGCCACCGCATGGTGACGAAACAAACCTTATGCGCTACATGGTCGGAACGTTTGTGCCAAGTCTGCGTACAACGTTGCAGGAGGCAGGTCAGGAGGCAACGTTCAACGGTGTTGCTCGGCCAGACAGCGTGGAAATGATTGTTGCACGAGGCCGTTCTGTTTTTGGTGTCCAAGCCAATTATTGCGTGATCGAGATAACTGCACCGAATTGGGCTGCAGGTTCGGGTTCATGCGAAGCGCTCGGCGCGATGTTTGCCACGGGTAAGGAAACTGCTGCTGATATCGCCACGGTTGGTGTTGAGGCGGCGATCAAGTTTGACGCCTACTGCTCAGGCGAAATCCAAGTCGAAATTCTCTCTACAGAAGGAGCCAGCTAATGGGTTTGTTTAGAACCGAGGAACAGAAGACTGAGGCCAAGCTTTTGCAGGGGCCGCGTCACCACCCGCTAGGCGTGCATTTGGGTACCGCTTACCGTGACACGATCACTGAGAAGGTCGGCAAGGCAACGGCAGTCGCCGAGTACTTGTATGGCTGCGTTTCGGTGCAGCTCACGTACACAGATGGCGACGGGAACATTCAGGCAAGCTGGTTTGATAAACCGCAGCTTGAGTTGATTGGCGATCCGAAAGCGTCGCCTCTTCCACAAGCGGGGGTGCCAGGCTAATGGACCGCATATGCACTCCTGCAGCGCAGGCCGACTGGGTTAACGAATATCTGAAAGTTATCAAAGAACTAGATATCAGCGGGTCGCTGCCGATACCGCTGATTGTGTCGAACCCGCAACAGATCGTTGCGTCTACGGAAGAAGAAGAATAAATGGCTTTTGGAAACACTGTGACCGTGGTTGGTAATTGCACGCGGCAACCGGAACAACGGTTTACGCCTGCGGGTGCGCCGGTAACAAACCTGAGTGTCGCGTACAACCGCAAATACACAAAGAACGGGCAGGACGTGGAAGACGTTTCGTTCTTCGATGTTACGTGTTGGGGCACGCTCGCTGAGAACGTGGCGGCGTCGATCAATAAGGGTGACCGGTTGATTGTGTCGGGTCGTTTGGATCAACGCAGTTGGGAGACTCCGCAGGGGGAGAAGCGTTCGAAGCTCGAGATCACGGCTGATGAGGTGTCGCCGTCTTTGCGTTGGGCGACCGCGCAGGTATCTCGCGCCACATCTGGCGGTACTGGTAACACTCCGCAACAGGCCGCACAACCCGAATACTCATACGACCAAGAGCCCTTCTAGGGATGCCGTGGCGTGGTCCTGAGTTTGAAGGCGAGTTTCCATCGCTTGGACCTGCCGCGGTTGAATGGGTTGAATCGCTCGGTTTGGATGTCCCGGCCGGCGAGAAGATCGGCCAACCGCTGATCCTCGCGGATTCCCAATTCTCCTACTTTGACAACTGGTATCGGATAGACCCGGAACGCGAGCGCAGGTATTACAGGCGCGGGCAAGACCTAGGGCCTAAAGGTGCGGCTAAGAGCCCGGAAGGTGGGGTGACATGTCTGGTTGAGGCTTACGGGCCTTGCGTGTTTGATGGCTGGGACGCTAACGGTGAGCCTGTGGGTAAACCGCGGCCTGACGCTGTCGTATCGATTGGCGGTCTGTCGCAAGGGCAGACGGGCAACATGTACGACTGGCTGTACACGATGCTGGTGGGTTCTGCCGCTGCTGACGAGTACGGCTGGACGGTTGAGCTTGGCCGCATCACGAACGGCTCTAAGGGCGGCTATGGGGTCATAGAGGCTTCTACGTCTTCGGCGTCTTCTACAGGTAAGCCGCAAACGTTCGTGGCGATGGAAGAAACGTGGCTTTGGACTAAGTCGTCTGGCATGCACCGGGTGGCTCGAGGCTGGTTGGCGAACGTGAAGAAGACGGGCGGGTCGTCGTGTGAGTACACGAATCCGCCCGAGTTGGGTAACAACACTTGGGCTGAGATGACGCAGCGGGAGGCGGCGAAGAAAGGCCGTCAGAAGATCATGTTGTTTCATCGCAGTGCCGATTTGCCGAAGGAGATCCGCAAGGGCGGTATCAAGTTGGCGAAGAACGAGAAACTTGTTCGTGCCGCTATCGATAGTGCTTACGGTGACACGTTGAAGCAGAACGGCGGTTGGATGGACGCGGAGGACGTGTACGACGGCATCACTGACGAGGGCACCCCGGAGGATGAGGGGTATCGGCTTTGGTTGGGTGTGGGCCGTGACGTGTCTGGCCGTATTGTTTCGCCCGAGGCGTATGACCGGAAAGACAGGGTGGTTGATCGGACGATCGAGCCTGGGTCTTTGGTGGTGGTCACGTTTGACGGGTCGAAGTCGGAGGATTCGACGGTGATCATGCTGACGACGTTGGAGGAAACACCGTTTCAGCAGATCCACGAGATTTGGGAGCGGCCGGCGGGCCCTAAGGGTGAGGGGTATCGGATTCCCACGGCTGACGTTGATCAGTCGATGATGGAGTGTTTGTCGACTTATCAGGTGGTGTGTTTGGGCGCGGATGAGGCGTCCGGTTGGGAATCTCTCGTTATGGACTGGGGGGTGAAGTTGGGGCGTCTTGAGCTGTCACGTATCGGTGATCCTGCTGCTCGTGGCTTGTTGTTCCCGGTTTGGTGGAATACGTCTAACAAGCTGGTGGACACGATGACTCGCCTTTATGACGCTGCTTGGCAGGATGAGGCAACAATGTTGACGCATGGTGAAGATGAGACGATGCGTAGCCACATTTTGCGGATGAACAAACAGTTGATCGGTAAGTATTTGCGGCCGATTAAGGATGAGTCTGATGATGATGGTGACACGGTTCGGAGGCAGGGGCAGGGTGTGCAGATTGACGCGGGGATCACAAGCATTTTCGGGTATTGGTTGGCGAAGCGTTATTGGGAGCAGTACGCGGGTCTGATTGGTTCAGGGTCGAAGACGAGCGGCGAGAAGAGTAAGCGTTCTAGTAAGAAACTCGACAGACTGAAAAACCTGTAGTGAGTAACACGGTTGCCTGGTGTTACAGGTGTGACACCATTTTTGAGGCGGGGTCGCGGGTGTGTCAGACGTGTCAGCCTGCCGAGGACGCCGAACGTAAAGCGGGCCGGTTGCATCAGACCAGGCAGCGTAAAGAAATGACCGCGGTCGCTGCGTATGCGAAAGCGCATCGTTCGGTGGTGTGTTGGCTGTGTGAGTCGCGGAAGCCACCGAAAGGCTATTCGGGTAGATGGTCTGGTGATCATGTTGACGCCGGGGTGTTGGGTTCTGAGATTCTGCCCGCGCATTTGGGTTGCAATAGTGCGCGTGGTAGCCGCAGTGTCGAGTGGTTCCGTGCTCACATACGAGACAACGGTTTGGTGTGATGTGACCCCAATATGGGGCTCTCGGCGTTTTCGAAAAGGTTGGCGTGATCTACGTGATGACACGAACGTATGTTCTGTCAACTACGGAACCAATGGGTACAATAGGGGGTGACCGCGACCCCAGGTGCTTGAATGGAAAACGTAGGCGTTCTGGTTGTCCGCTATCGGGGCGAGACAGAACACCCTGAGATCGAGTGTTCAGCATGTGAGGCTGGGCGGGTGGCGTCGGCGCGTGCTGTGCCGTTGCCTGCGGTGACGATCACCGATGTTGACGGCGCGGTCATCACGCTAGGTCTTGAACATGTGCTTTGGGCTGAGTGGAAGCCGAATAGTTTGGTGACAGCGTGAAGCTCACAAGCGCTGTCATGAAAGCCGGGTCACGGCCTTTGACGCCGACCCGCAACACAGGCACAGGACTGTCACGGTCACAGATCCTTCAAAACCAGATGCGCGGTTGCGGAGACAAACCCGACCCGTACAAGGTCATGTTGCAGGCGATGCGAACGAACCCGATCGTGCATCGTGTCGTTTCGGCACCCGCCGAAGTCGCATCAAACATCGAACTGTTCCCGATTGTCGGTATCAAGTCTGGTAGGCCGCGGCGTGCTGACCCGAACGGTACAGCGATGGAACAGTTCGCGTGGCAGGTGTGGTCTGGTTACGTTGACGACTGCGGTTCGCAAGACAACCTTGTAAGACGCCATTTTGAGGCGAAAGGTTCAACAGGTTCTGCTGTCCAGATCCGCTATCAGATCGACGGGCGCACCGCGTACGAAGTCGTTCAGAACGTTCCGTGGGTGATTGAACAGAAGAACGGTGTTTGGATCTGGCATCCCGAACCGGGCATGAACGTGATCGTGGACGAAGCCCGCGAAGTGTTCCGTAAAGGTTTCGATTACACCAACCGTGCACACTCCGCAATGATGCCGCTCGTTGACCTGCTGGCGTTGTGGGAACTCTGCATGAAAGCCCTGGGCGAAGGGGTGAACACTGACCTGTTGCTCGGCGGAATCCTTGCGATGCCGTCAATGAACGACGACTGGGCCGACGAATACTTTGATTGGATTGAAGCTGCCCGCGAGAAACAAGTACGCATACCGTTCCCGCTTTCGTTCCCGATGGCAGGGCAAGCCCCCGAGTGGATTGAGGGCGGCGGCACAATCCAAGAGAACATCATCACACTCGCGAACATGGTGTTGGAGAACATCGCCCGGTTCTGCCCGATGGACACGTCAATGGTCTTATCCGGTATTGGTGGCGGTTCACACTGGAACGGTATTCTCACACAACGCGACAATTTGCAGTCCTACATTTGGCCCACCCTGAAACTCGAGGTTTTGGCCGACATTGTGGCTTGGCCTTTCCGGCCGGCGTTGGCTGCGAACACGCTCGGCCTGAATTTCGATCTTGATGATTGGGGGATCGGGGGCGACTGGCAGAAGATGATCAACCAGCCCGATCAGGGTAAGAACACGATTGAGCTTGTGAAGTGCGGTCATCTGAAACCGATAGCGCTCACAGGGTTGGGCTTTAACGAGGACTTGCTGTTGACACCGGATGATCCTGAATGGGCTGACGCTGTTGAACGTCAGCGTGTGTTTGGCAGCCAGTCGGCTGAACCGGAAGACGGCCCAGGTTCGGAAGTGTTTAACGAACCGCCTGATAACGAAGCCGACAACTCTGATCAGCCTAACCCGACGCAACGCACGGGTTTGGTGTTGCCTGACGGTTGGGACGAGTTCGGTACATGGTGACTTTGACTTTCACGCCGGCGCAGCGCATGCGTGCGTGGCGTGCCCGCTGCCTGCTCGAGTCTGGTGTGGTGGAACGCTCGCAGATTAACGCTGTTGTGGCTGGCGCTAACAAGGCGATCTGTGATGACGGCCGGATCAGTGGCGGTGACCGGGTTGACAAGTATCGGGCGATGGCTTTGCTGTTCGCTAAAGATCCTGTCGTTGGGGATTTCTTGGGCGGCACTTTTCGGGCGACGCTCGCGGAGGACATGACTGCGCAGTTGTCGAAGATTGACGAAGACCTGCGTATCGAGATTATAGCGATAGCCCGGTTGGCTTTGGAGACGGCGGCGGAGAAGATCGCAGTGTCGGTTGCACGCCGCTCCCGCAGCGGTAGTAGTGACCGGCACGGGTTGAACAGCATTGAGCAGTGGTCGCGTGACAACGATGCTCCTGCCGTGTTTGTTGCCGGTTTACGATCGTCGGTGTCTGACGCGTTGTTTGCAGAACTCACTGCTGATGAAGAAGAACTTGCGTTGGCGGAATTGGATAACGCGGCTGCAGCTGTTGAAGAGGCTTTGGCGGTCGCATCTGCTGCGGTGTTGGCTGTGTTGCCTGGCGATGACCTGGCATCGGTTGAAGAAGGTCATGAGTTGCAGCGTCCGTTGGCTGTGTCAATGTTTCGTACAGCTATGGCGGCACTAGTGTTGGGCCGGTTAGGTCGCGCTACAGACAGCGACGACCGTGTAACGACCGAAGTCGAGGTGCCACCGAATCTGGCTAACGACACTATGACGGTTGCTGGCGGCGGGTCACCTTTGGATGACGGCGGGCTCGCGGTCAACAGCGACGGCAGGCCAATCACGGCGTCAGGTGATCAGGTGAAAGGCACACGCTTCGCGCAAGGCGACACCACATCGCAGCATTTAGAAACAGAGTTTGGTTTGTTGGCCGTCGACTATTTCCGGCACTCAGGCCAGCCAGACGGCAACCCGTTGCATGTGAACGTGGACGGGTCACGCCTAGACGAAATCAGTATCCGGCCGGGCGGTAAAGGGTGCCGCTGCTGGGAAGAAACAATTTATGAGGAACAAGCATTATGAAAACCACGACTGTCTACCCGACTTCTGTACCCGAATATGTGTTGGCACCGCAACCCGGTGACCGCATCCGGCTGCATAGCTGGCAGGTCGGACAATTCTTTGAAGTGTCAGAAATCGATGACCGGTACGTGCGCGGCGAAGCGTTCACCCGAGACGGCACAAGCCTGGGCAGTTGGACACAGAACCCTAACCGTGCATGGACCCGGGCATGAGCCTGAAACAACGCTGCCCCATCAACGATCTCATCCGCCAAGTAGACCGCGCTAAAGCCGCTCTAGACACGGCAATGGAAGACGACACATTGAAACCTGCCACGCGCAAGGTCGGACGCGTAATCCGACCCACCCTGAAAGAACGCTAATGACTACGGACGTTTCATGTTTGATAGGCGCACGTACCGACGAACTCGCTGAAGAAATCTTCGCGATGGATGTCGTACCCAAAGCTGAATGGTACGGGCCCCCGAGTGACGCTGAAGTGTTGGCGTTGGATGGCACTGTGATCGACGGCCGTGTTATGGCGCAAGTCGTTTTGTGTGGCGAGAACGCCGGCCAATTCCAGACGCTTGTTGCCGAGGACGGTGTGCCGTTCACGACCGGCTACGAAGACCTACCTGCCCCTATTTTGGCTGGCGCTGATTCCAGTTACATCAATGACCGGCTCGAGAACCCGTTGGCTGTGTTGCTGGCTGATGGTTCTACCGAGTCGATTGCTGCGGGTAAAGCTGGGTTCATGCATTCGCCTGGGCCGGGTGAGCCTGGCGCTGATGATATTGAGACGATTGACGATCTGATTCAGTGGCATGACCGGGAGTGGGCTACTGCTGCGATGGAAGGCGTGATGACGCGGTATCGGCTGCATGAGGTTGTGCAGGACGGTAAGACGTTGCTGGTTGCTCGTGGTTCGGTGATGCCTGGTTTGACTAATGGCGCGGTGTGGGCGATTGCTCAGTCTGAAGTGTCTCCTGAGTTCATCCCTGTTGAGCAGGATGGCGAAATCTTTCTTGAGTATGTGGCGCTCAGTCATGTGTTTCATGGGAATACGAATACGACTTTGTCAGCGAAGATCACTGCTGGTATCCCTACGGCTGCGGTTGCGGCTAAGAAGTTCTCTCTTGTGCGTAATGTCGCATCAACTATTAAAGAAAGCGGGCCTGTCATGGCTGAAACATTGAACACTAAGAAGGCTTGTGGTGCTACACCGTGCGGGCCGTGCAGCGGAATCGCAAAGGTGGTAATCGACGACATCGTTGACGTTGACGCGTTGACGGCTGAACGCGACGCACTACTTGAAGCCAACCGGGCTCTAATGCTTGCCGAGTTCAGCGGTATCGAAATTGATACCACGCCACTCAAAGCGACCATTAACCTAGCGTGGGAACTCCGCGATGCGTTAAGCAACGAGCTCCGTGCTACATACGATGATGGCGAGGGCAGCTACGTCTGGTTAGAAGACGTTTACGCAGATCAACCCAGAGTCCTTTTCTCTGTGGAAGACGCTTCAGGCGTGAAGATGTATCGCCAAGATTACTCGCTATCCGATGATCTTTTGAGCGTGTCTTTAGGCGGCACTCGTCAGCGTGTTGCGCGAGAAGTTGAATACGTAGATATCGACGAAGACTGAGACTTTGACCGTGACTGATTTCCGCAAACTGAATGCTCGCGGCGGGCAATGGAACCCGTTCGACCCGATCGAAGACATCACGCCGATTCTTGAACCGTTGCCTTACGAAGAACGGAAGCGGTTGCATTACGAAGCCGTAGCGGCTTTCAACGACGTGCAAGCGGGCCGTTCGGTTGACTGGCTGTTTGAAGCCTACGACATTGACCCTGATCCCGGCGACATCCTGAAACCAATGATTCAGGCGTCGCAAGAGCAGCATGACTGCACTTGGGCTCAGGCGCAGCAGCAGCTCGTGGGCATGGACGGCGTGTTCTCTGTAGGGCAACGCCTGCATGACTGGGCTAAGGAACAGCTTGCAAGTGGTGACGCTGAAATCGCGAAGCGTTACCGCCTGACTGACGACGGCATCAATGACGACATCGTGGCAAGAGAGTTCTGGCTACCTGGTTTCATCACGGAAGGTCTTTGGAAAACTGAGTATGTGGTGTTTGCTGAGAAGCGTGCGCAGGAAGAAGCGTTAGCTGCGCTCGACGAGCATGAAGGCTACGGGTTCCGGCCTGAAACGGTGATTGCTGCACAGTCTGGCGTTGATTGCGCTGTCAGTACCGCCTACGTTGCGGGAGCCCCGGCGATGGGTAACAACCCTCAAGGCCATTCGTCGTTCTGGGCGTTCATGTTTGAGCGTGTAGCGATGGCGTTGACCGGCCGTGGTATCGACAAAGTGTGTGATCATTCTGCGTTGCATGGCGGCATCTACCGGGTGCTAGCGAACGTGCACACGATGGACACTGTGTTTACCGGCAATGACATCGGCAAGCGCGGCGCGCACGGCGAGTTTGACGATCTGGTCATCCCATAGTTCTGGTGTCCCGGAGTGCCAGTCCGAGGGCCGTTAGCGGTCGCCTAGGACGGGAGCCGGGACACCATCACGACCCCATAACGTAGACATGACCTATACTTGTAGGTAAGCCCCTATCGGGCTGACAAATCTGAAACTGAATAACGCACTTTCTGACCGGCGACTGATTACAGGCTGGCAAGCATGACTACCTAACCCGTTTCATGCAAACAGAATTGCGCCGGAACGAAACAGACTTCTGTTGGTTCCCGACTCCCCGTACCTAACCCGTTCGGTCCAGAGCAGGCCACGCAAACCGGAACACGCCAAACGGCGTTTCCTAACGCAACCCTGCACGAAAGGACCAACACGATGTCGGGAACAAACACTATTGCAATCGATCTGGCAAAGGCAACCGCCGATCAGATCAACGAGAGTTTCACTGCTCTTGTAGCCGAGCTTGACGAGCTGAACGCTCTGGTTAAGGAATCGGGCGCTAACCCTGAGACGAACGCTCGGGCCGCTGAGCTTGACGCTGCGATCAACGAGCACCGTTCCGCTTATGTCGCTGCTACGACTGTCGCACCTGTAACCGACGTTTCACCGTTGGCCGCTCCTGCTGCTGAAGTAACCGAACTGACTGCTGAGCAGATCGCTGAAGCCGCTGCTGTTGTAGCCGCTTCCGATGACGCTCTGACGACTGGTGAAGCTATCGCTGCCGCCGCGAATCTGACGATCGAGTTGACTGACGCGCAGGTCGCTGAGATCACTGCCGCTGCCGAAGAACTGTCTTTGGACGACGAGCCTGAACTGACTGCTGAGCAGATCGCTGAAGACGCCGCACGCGCTCACAAAGCCTCAACCCCCGGCACTAAGAACACCCCGAAGCCTGCTGTGAAGCGTGCCTCAATCATGCGTGCATCACGTACGTCTGACGGCACCGGCAACGATTACGGCACCGCACTGGAAACGCCGCAGGCCCGTGCGACTCACATCAACAAGGCCAGCAAAAACCGTGGCCCAATTCTCGGTCACCAACAGTGGGACCGCGACATAGCCGAATCAAACGGTGTCCTGTTGAAGGCTGGCATGTCTGAGGTCCAGTTTGCTGAAGTGTTTGAGCGTGTCCGTCGTTGCGAAGTGCACGGTGTGCATCGTTCGTCTTGTGGCTGCGTTGACCCGTGTATGCCTGCAATCAACGAACAGCCGTTGATGTTCTGTGATCCGTCGTTCGACGAGATCCTCGACTGGATCACCGATGTGCCTATGGACGGCTGCATGGTGAAGCTGTGGCTGCCTGAGGATTACACGCCTTGGGATGTCAACCAGTGGGGTTACTGCGTTGATACCGGTGAGGTTGACGAGAACGGCGACCCTGTCTACGCAGGCCCCGGCCGACTCGACCCTGAGACCGGCCAGCTTGTTAAGGAAGGCGGTTGGGACCCACTCGACCCGACCACATTCAAGACCCCACAAACAATCGATGACCAGTGTTTCACTGCCCGCTATTTCCAACTGGTAGCCGATTACATCGCTGTGGACGTGTCACGCAAGCAGCGCTTGTGTAACGCAGCCATGACTGACCGTTTCCTCGGTTTCATGGGCCGCGACCTTCGTCGTGCGGAAGCCAAGCGCATCATTAACACGATGTGGCAGAACGCACTGACCACCGGTTACGCCTATGAGGGTGTAGGCGCTGGCCTCAACTTCGCTGACGGATTCCTTGGTTTGATCGCTGACGAGTCTGACGGCCTGCTCCGTGACAAGTGCATTGACCTTTCCCAGTACGACGCGTTCATCATGAACGGTTCCGAAAAGTGGTTGCGTCAAGAAGGCGCACGTTCACTCAATGAAGGCTTGGACGGCGTCGCTGTACTCGAAGAATGCTTCAACAGTGTCCGCTTCACCAGCTGTCTGCCTGAAGGCGTCGAACCTGCCGCTTCGTACACCGGAGCACCTGACGCTGTCACGGAGTTGACTCCTGCCGATTGCGAACGTGAACTCTGCATCCTTCTCGCACACCGCGACAAGTGGGCCCGTGGCCGTGGCGAAGACCACAGTCTTGTGTTGGATCGTGGCGACCGCCACACGGCACTCGCTAACGGCGAGTTCCATTTCCTTGAGACTGAGAACGTCACCATGCCAATCGACATGGGCGCATCACTCACCATGAAGTTCACGCTCAACAACAAGGGCATGTTGGCTGGCGTTGCCGAGCCTTGTGCATAAGGGCTGATCAAGAATGATTGCTTCACTGCCGCCGTTAACGCGTGACGAAACCGACATCGAGTTGGTAAGTCTGCACGCCGAGAACGTCAACCAACTTGCTGTAGCTAAAGCTGCGATCGCCAACGGCGACGTAGATGCTGCTGCTCTGGTTGATGTTCTGACGGCGGCAGTGAATGCTCCCGCTTCACAAGCGGGGTCTACAGGATCAAACTTTCTAACCTCTGCGTCGGACGGCCGTGCTGTCGGACGCATCCCTGCCGGATGGGAACAAGGCGGTGTGTGTTGGACGCCGTTCTGTTGCTCCGGTGTCAACTCGTTCCTGATCGATTGTGACGGCGACAACTGCCCTGACGACTTCAAAATCGCGGTTAACGAATCGGAACTGAAAGCGTGCAACCGACAGTCAGCGAAACCGTTCCTTATCGAAGTGGACGAACTCGAAACTGCTTGCACTGGCGAAGACATGGTCCGGTATGCGCGGGAGAACCTGCGCCGCTGGACACCGGTCGTGGTCGCACAGTACGCGCACGCTGCGGTGTCAGCTAACGCTGAAGACATTTCTGACGGCATCTGTGTTTGCCCTACTAAGGCCGCTGGACTGCTGTACGCAAACCGTCTGCTGTCTGGTGCCCTGTGGATTCCTGATGTAGCGGTGCCGTTCTTTATCCAAGACGGACTCATATCGCGTGGCCCTAACGGTCGCATTGTCGACGCTTACGGCACTCGTGCTTTCGTGGGTCCTGGCATGCCGAACGTCGGGCCTGACGGCAAACGACCGCCTGCTGGTTGCGCTTGGGTTTACATCTCTGCACCAAACGTTGACTACGCACTCACCGAAATCGAAGTGGATGAGAACCCGCAATACCGAGGCAACGCTAAATGCCCGCATGCGGAACGCAAAGGCATCGTCCGAGTTGACGACTGCGACGTGTTCGCAGTGCTTGTCTCTATTGAGTGCCCTGAAGATTGTGACGGCTGATCATGGCTAAGAACCGATACCGCTATCAGGGTTTCCCGTATGGCATTCAGCCCGCGGGTTTGTCTGATGACAGCGCTGAAGACGAAGCCGAAAACGTTGTTCAGGACGAAGAAGAATGAGTGGCCCTAACGGTCTTCTCACGGCTGGGGCGGCTACGGGTGAATGCCCCGCGCCGCCGATCAGTGGTGAGGAACTCTGCGACAAAATCGATGCGATCATTGACGCTCTCGGTGAGATTGATATCAACTTTGTCGGTGACGTAGCGCCCACGAAATGGTGCACGCTTGACGGCGAACCCATTTACATCTGTAAGAAAACCGATGTTGCTACCGGCGACTCTGTTTACGAATATCAGATCATTCCTGAAGGTTCATCTGTTGGCGTGCCGTATGACGGCGAGCGTGAATGCTGCGAAGTTGACACCGGCAAGATCCCTGCGGACGCATGTTTCGACGGATGCCTTAAGGGCCAGGTCTTCCTAGACGGTGTGACTCTCGAGCCGTGCGGGTTCTCCTATAAGGACGCTGACGGCGTGTTGCAGTCTGGTGTGGAAGCGCCGGCTATCGACTGGTGTTACGGGTCTTGTGACCTGCGCCGCGAGTGCGTAACCGTTTGGACGTTGAACTCGGCCGGAACTTTCTTTGAGTGTTCTGCCGGTTCGTACACCGCCGAGATTGGCGAAGACGGACAGATTAAGAAGTGGTTCCTTGGTTTGACTGAGATTGCCGATCCGACTGCAGGTTTGGCTTTGAATACGGATTACACGCTGCTGCCTTGTGACATGGCTGCTGTTGGTGAGATTGACACTGAGCAGACGGTTGTTGTGCCGTTTGATGTGAACACGCTGCCGGATGTCACCGGCAATGAGCTTGATGGTGTCGCTGTTATCGAGTCGGTTTGCACGCTTGAAATTAAGGCGTGTCTTGACTGCGAGAACTTGGATGCCGCTGTTGTTGTCGAATATGTCGATTGTGTGGGGAACCCGTTTACCGAAACGATTCCTGCCGGATGCACCCGCACATATCACTGTCTTGGTTCTGACGTGACTGTCACTGGCCAAGCCGTTATTTATGCAGCCGTTTCTACGTCGGTGCCTATCGAAGAAGAGGAATGCTGATGGCAGGAACCGATTGTTGCGGCGGCTGCGGAAGCGGCCAGAGTTTGCAGGTAGTACAGGTGACCGACGCTCCTGGCTC
>ENA-ORXT01003341-ORXT01003341.1-marine-metagenome-genome-assembly--contig:-NODE-3341-length-17837-cov-67.156475_pt1 | contig 17837 bp, 13 predicted proteins | sample MGYA00237868_ERZ511482 | MGnify/ENA metagenome assembly ERZ511482 | reverse complement strand
GCGCTTTTGCTATTATTCTATTTGGCACCAATAATTCAAGAAGCGACGATAGAAGCTGAAAAAGTTATGTAAACTACTATAGTTATTGAAGTTAGTATTTTACACGTGACCTTGTTCTAAAAATTAGAAGAAATAGGTTTCTTAAAAAACATAAAAACCTAAAATTTAAAACATACCATGGGGGACATTATCAGCTTGCTACCCGATTCCATTGCCAACCAAATCGCCGCCGGAGAAGTTATTCAGCGGCCTGCTTCGGTGATCAAAGAACTCATGGAAAATTCCATCGATGCGGGTAGTACGTCCATTAAATTGATCATCAAAGATGCCGGCAAAACTTTGTTACAGGTCATTGACGATGGTTGTGGAATGTCAGATCAGGACGCACGGATGTGCTTCGAACGCCACGCTACCTCTAAAATAAAAAAAGCCAAAGATCTTTTTGCTATTCGGACCATGGGATTTCGTGGGGAAGCCATGGCTTCCATTGCGGCGATTGCACAGGTAGAAATGCGGACGCGTCGACAGATAGACGAATTGGGGGTTAAAATCATCATCGAAGGGTCAGTAGTTAAATCTCAGGAGCCTTGTCAGTGTATGGTGGGAACGAGTATTTCAGTTAAAAACCTTTTTTACAACGTACCCGCTCGACGTAATTTTTTAAAATCAGATACGGTAGAGATGCGTCACATCGTAGACGAATTTCAACGGATTGCTTTGGCACATTCTGACCTTTTCTTTTCTCTACATCATAACAATAGTGAGGTATTCCATCTGCCAGCGGGAAATCTGCGGCAGCGGATCGTGGGTATGTTTGGTAGCAACACCAACAAAAAACTCGTACCCATTTCCGAAAATACCGATGCCCTTAATATGGAAGGCTACGTAGGGAAACCTTCTTTTGCAAAAAAAACGAGAGGGGAGCAATTCTTTTTTGTCAATCAGCGCTACATCAAAAGTGGCTACCTCAATCATGCCATCATGACGGCCTACGAGGATTTGCTGCCCAAAGATACTTTTCCGTTGTATGTTATTTTTTTAGAAATAGACCCTGCCAGAATTGACATCAACGTACATCCTACAAAACAGGAAATTAAATTTGAAGACGAACGCCTTGTTTATAATTATCTGAAAGTTGCCGTTCGGCACGCGCTTGGTCAGTACAGTATTACACCGACGCTGGATTTTGAGCAGGAGGCGAGTATGAATGCTTTACCGGGTATGAATCCCGGAGGGTTTGACCAAAACAGAACGGAGAAGAGATTTGAAAATCGCAGTTCGGCGGGTAATCCATCGACTAATAAAGGTATGTCCGGATCCAGTCCAGGATCTCCTTCTAAACTAGAATCTTCTAATTTACGCAACTGGCAAAAACTCTACGAAGGGCTCGACGAATTGGATGAAAACAATCCTGATGCAACCCAGCAGTCTGTCACTATCGAAAGCGCTGCCGGACAAAATCCTGAATTGGGCAGTGACCAGGATACGCCGTTGGCCGCATTGCGGGTGCCTTATCAGATACACGGAACGTACATCGTTTCACAAATTAAATCCGGTTTTATTTTGATCGATCAGCGGACCGCTCACAAGCGTATCTTGTACGAACGCTATCTCAGCGATTTACAAAATAATCAACAGGGTGTTCAACAAAAATTATTTACGAAAACCATCACCGTTGCTCCGGCCGATAAACCGCTACTCGACGAGATTCTACCCCAAATTCAACAACTAGGATTTGATATCGAAGATTTTGGTAACAATAGTTATGTTATTCACGGTATCCCCGCTGAGTTATCCAAAGGTCTTGATGAACAAAAACTTATCGAAGACTTGCTGGAACAGTATAAGGCTAATATAGATCTTAAAATGGGGCTTACCGAAAATATCGCTCTTTCCCTGGCTCGTGGCAGTGCCATCAAACGCGGTCAAAATCTGACCTCCGAAGAAATGCAGGGGTTGATTGATAAATTATTTGCCTGTCAGGCGCCTTACAAAGGACCTACCGGCGATCATTGTTTCGTTACTTACGAACTAGATGACCTCAAAAAACGTTTTGCTAAGTGATAAAGTCTTTGATGTCCTGTCAGAGGGACATAACCGGACTGTTTAACGTAAACTAATCTAACAATAAAACATATGTTTCCACCGCTAACCGACGTCGTAAAAAGTTTGATTATCATCAATGTTATGATGTTTATCGGCACCCGCATAGCCGGTGATGAAATTATTTATATGCTGTCTGTCTATTATCCGACCAGTGAATATTTTCAGCCATTTCAGTTGATAAGTCATATGTTTATGCACGCGAATGGAATGCATATTTTCTTTAATATGTATGGGCTGTTTATGTTTGGTGTTCCTTTAGAGCAAAGATTTGGACCTAAAAAATTCCTGATCTATTATTTACTAACTGGATTTGGTGCATTGCTCTTGTATATGCTGATCATGTATATTCAGATCAACCATATGGAAATGGCCATCAATATTAATACGCCGATGCTTGGTGCTTCCGGAGCCATCTTTGGATTGTTGGCAGGTTTTGGAGTTATCTTTGCCAACCAAACTATTCGACTATTGATTCCACCCGTCGCAATGAAAGCGAAATATTTCGTTCTGATTTTCGGTGCTTTAGAACTCTATCTGGGGTTTTCAGGAATAGATACCGGAGTGGCGCATTTTGCGCACGTAGGTGGTGCGGTGACGGGGTTTTTGATTATGGCGCAGTGGGGGATGTTAAAAAGGGGGTAGCTGGAAGCGAGGTGATTTCTTGGGAAGGTTGATAAATAAATTAAGCAGCCAAATGTTATAAGTTATTCTTTTATTGATCCTATACTTCCTCTTTTTTCATCACGCTTCCCCGCCAGACAGATTGTCAGATCGGGCAGGGTTACTAAAATGGTTATTATGCTATGCATAACGCCCATTTCAGCGCCTTGATTAATGAAAAAATATTTCGCCTTTTATCTCAATCTATTTTAGGAACGGTACATAAATAAATGATTCTCCATTTCCCTGGTGGTCTTGAGGCTGACTCCGAAACAAACCCCCCGTTTCATTGTTTATCCTGTTAGGGTTGCATAACAACCTACATCTTCTTAACTTTGAAAAAAATAGATACAGATGCTGAGCTCAATCTGGGATGATGTCAAACAACAATATAGTTATGGTAATATGATTGTCAGATTGATAATTGTAAATATATCTATCTTTCTGGTTATCAATCTAATGAAAGTCTTTTTGTATCATGGAGGTGCTCCAGATAACTGGTACGACCGCATTCTTGGTTGGTTCAAAATATCCTCTAATCCACTTGAAATATTAATCCATCCCTGGTCGATCTTTACGCATATGTTTATGCACGAAGGGTTCTGGCATATCCTGTGGAATATGTTATTTCTCTACTGGTTTGGGCGAATTTTAGGTGATTTATTAGGTAATAAGAGAATTTTACCTATTTATGTTCTGGGCGGATTAGCGGGCGCGTTGGCTTTCTTTTTGAGTGTAAATTTGCTGCCGTACGGCGCAGGCGGCACGCATACCGCACTTGGCGCTTCAGCTGGAATCATGGCCATTGTCGTAGCAGCGGGAATGATTGCGCCTGAGTATAGTCTTCGATTAATATTGCTGGGAGATGTCAAACTAAAATATATTGTCGTTGCCGTAATCATCATGGATTTGATCGGAACCGCTGGAAATATAAATACTGGAGGACATTTTGCCCACTTGGGAGGCGCATTGATGGGTTATATTTTCGTCAATCAATTGCAAAGTGGAAGAGATCTTTCCGAACCACTGAATAATTTCTTTGATAAAGTCACGAACCTTTTTCGCAGCGTCAGCGAGCCGGCGCTAAGACCTAAGCGTAAAGGCCCCAAAATGGTACACCGCAACGAAGATAAAATTAAAAGTCGTCAACAACGCAGCAAAACCGGACACCGTTCGGATCGTAGCAGTGCCGTGGATGAATCTCACCAGGATAAACTGGATGCGATTCTGGATAAGATAAAAAAAGAAGGATATGAGTCTCTTTCCGAAGCGGAAAAGGAGTTTTTATTTAATGCCAGTAAGAAGTAGTATTCCAAAAATCAAGAACCTTTGAAAAGCATAAATGGTTTGTCCCGCTGGCTGAACGTTTTGTTAATACTGAGCACCTTCATCGCCTACCTTTCTCCCTATATTTCCCCGACAAGCTTGTGGCCAGTCTCCATCTTTGGTTTGGCTTTTCCGCTATTTTTTATCCTGAATTTTCTCTTTTTTCTTTATTGGGTATTTCGTCGTAATAAGCATTTTTTACTTTCACTTTGCTGTATGTTACTTGGCTGGGGGCATTTCAGTAGTAATTTTGGTTTCGGTGGAGGTAGTTCAAAGCCTGGTAAAAATCAAATCACTATTGTTAATTTTAATACCAGAAATTTGAGCGAAGTTTATATTCATAAAAATGAAAAACAACAAGCCAGACAAATAAAGGATTTTGAAAATTGGTTATCAGAAAACAAAACAGATATCTTCTTGTTTCAGGAAACGGCCAAGTACCGAATTAAGGATATTAACAAAATAGTCAACCTTCCACATCTTTATCAACCCAAGGATAAAAGAGTCGCCATTTTATCCAGATACCCTATCAAATCTTCCGGAATTATCGAACTAAACAGTATTAGCCATCTGTCGCTCTGGGCAGACCTGGAGGTTTCGAAAGATAAAATAATCCGATTTTACAGCCTGCATTTTAAATCCTCCAATCTCGATCGAAATGCGATTGATGCAGTAGCTGCTGGCAAAATGAGAGAAAAAAAAACCTGGTCGGGCGTCTGGGGTTTAATCAAGGTATACAAAAATCATGCTTACACCAGAGTAGGGCAATCTGAAAAAGTATTGGCGCACATACGTAAAAGTTCCTATCCGGTGGTAGTTGGCGGAGACTTTAATGAGCCGCCTAGTTCTTATGTTTACCAACAATTTCACACACACCTAAATGATGCTTTTCGGACCGCAGGCAGTGGATTTGGTTCTACTTATGCTGGCAAAATACCATTGCTAAAAATAGATTACCTTTTTTACGATCCTCGCCTAACCGTTCTGGAACATAAAATTGAACGAAAACCATTTTCTGATCATTATCCGATACGAACACGCCTAACCTGGTAGTCCTGTTTTAGGCTTTGTCCGGGAACAAAATCTGCTTTTTTTCAGTATTATACTTGTTACCCTTTTACAAATTGGCTCTATAAATAGCCTTTTGTCCTTATATTTCGTCTATTTTTTGCCCCATAACTAGTGCTTCCGGAACTAAATTTCTATGTATAAAGGTTAAGGGTGCTTGATAGATCTGATGGTGTGTTTATTTCATGGTGTTTAATAAAGTAATTTAAAATTCATAAATAAATATACTATTTGTAAATAATTGTTAATCAGTTTATTGGTTAATCAGTAGTCGGTCAAATATTAGGTAATCCTGATGTAAGAGCGCAACCAAGATGGTCACGTTCGCATTGCGTACTATGTGACTGATCCACCGATTAACTAATCAACAACTTAGTGCCGAAGGGACGGGAAGCAAATGAGACTCATCTAAGAACAAAATTCTTATTTCTGGATCTTAATTCTTAAAGGGTAATAAGTCTATTAATAATAGTCTTTTAAAAGGGCGGTAGTATTTGTCGATAGCAGACACGACAGCGCTCGTTAGTTTACACCTAAATTTGATTATTTTTGCCGTATGAAAAACGAACTTAAAATTCACAATAGCTTATCGCGCTCCAAAGAAGTTTTCAAACCTATAGAACCAGGATATATCGGAATGTACGTTTGTGGCCCTACGGTCTACAGTGATGTCCATTTGGGCAACTGCCGGACCTTTGTCAATTTTGACGTAGTGTATCGTTTTTTAAAATATGCGGGCTATAAAGTTCGGTATGTTAGGAATATCACCGACGTAGGTCATTTGGTTGGCGATGCTGATTCTAACGCGGAAGATAAAATTTCTAAAAAGGCGCGTCAGGAAAAACTGGAACCAATGGAGGTAGTCCAGCATTATACCAATGGTTTTCACGAGATGATGGCTATTTTTAATACCCTGCCACCAAGTATCGAGCCGCGGGCGACCGGACACATTATGGAGCAGATTGAAATGGTACAACAGATTTTAGACAACGGACTGGCCTACGAAAAAAATGGGTCGGTTTATTTTAATACCGTAAAATTTGCCAACGAAAACGACGTATACGGAAAACTTTCTGGTCGTGTAATTGATGATTTACTTTCTGAAACCAGAGATAACTTAAAGAATCAGAGCGAGAAAAATCATCCTTCCGATTTTGCTATCTGGATCAAAGCCGACCCTTCTCATCTAATGCGCTGGAAAGCACCATGGTCGGTAGGATTTCCCGGTTGGCACCTCGAATGTTCGGTCATGAGTACGAAGTATTTAGGTAAAAATTTTGACATCCATGGAGGTGGAAATGATCTGAAGTTCCCACACCACGAAAACGAAGTAGCCCAAAATTTTGGTGCTTGTAATTGCGCACCTTCTAACTATTGGATGCACGCAAATATGTTGTTGATGAATGGTAAGAAAATGTCTAAAAGTGACGACAACAGTATTACCCCCGATGAATTATTTACGGGCAACAGTCCGCACATCACAAAATCTTATAGCCCGATGGCAATCCGGTTTTTTATGTTGCAATCACATTACCGCAGTACGCTCGATTTGACGGACGAAGCCTTAAAAGCAGCCGAAAAAGGATTCCGTCGATTGATGGAAGGGAATAAAGTATTGAATGAATTGGTCAGTACGCATCAGGACGGCCCTGCACCACTGGATACAGAAATCAACGAATTAATAGATCAGGCCATCGAACATATGTACGATGACTTCAGTACACCGACTTCTCTTGGAAAACTCTTTGAACTGGTTCCAAGAATTAACGGACTAAAAGATGGTCATTTGTCATTAGCCGAGGTATCTGTAGAAACTTTAGAAAGATTAAAAACAATTTTTCACGATTTTATTTTTGATATCTTTGGATTACAGGACGAACTGGAACAAAGCAATGGCGACGGAACGCTGGATGGATTGATGCAATTGGTAATTGACTTGCGTCAGAATGCCAGAGCAACAAAAGACTGGGGAACTTCCGACAAAATTCGGGATGGTTTGGCTGCGTTGAAGATTCAATTAAAAGACGGAAAAGATGGAACGGACTGGAGTAAAAATTAATGCTAAAAACATGCTATGAAATCAATAAATCTTTTTGGATTTGCAAAACGAATCGTTCTTCCGTTCGCATTAGCGATTTTTGTCAATGTAGTTTTCTCCTTTGTCTTTTTAGGTGGATGGCTTAATGGTGCTACGTTGGCAAATACGCCCATAGCAATCCTTATTTTTGGAATATTCTTATTCGTATTTCCTGCGGCTTACGCGTGGACGCTCAAGTCTTATACCTTTGATCGGGGAATAGAGTTTTTGTATAAAAACGCCAACCCGGTTACCGGAAAAGTAATTGATAAAGTAGTTTCTTCGATCGTGTTGGGAAAACAAACCATCGACGAAAGTCCCGCAGTAGTTGGCAATGCAATAAACGGCGCTGCTGATTTTGTGAAAAAACTAGATGATCCGTTACCCAAAAGTTTTAAACGGATATTGACTATATTACTCGACCGAGCACCGATTATCAGTACGCTTCGGGATATTCAGGTCACCACCGAATTTACCCCCCAAAATCTACCGCTTATTCAAACGGAAGTGAAGGCGAGTGTCAATAACTATGTGGAAAACGAACTATTGGGTAATTCCAACATTTGGGTTTGGTTGCTGGTTATTATAAATGTTTTAGCGATGGCGAGTGCCTGGTATTATTTTGCTTAAAATCTAAATTTTTTTACCTTGAAAAATATTAATCTTCTACTATTAATTACTGCAAGTATATTGTTCTTTGCGCAATGTAAATCTGACCCCAAAGTAATTCCTCCGCCACCAATTAAAAACGTGGTCGTTCCTAAATTTGAAAAAGATTCCGCTTACCAATATATCGCCCGACAAGTAGCATTCGGGCCACGGGTACCAAATACAGAAGGCCACCGCGCTGCTAAAAATTATTTGGTAAATACGCTAAAATCTTTCGGAGCCACCGTTACGGAGCAGGATTTTGTAGCTACTGCTTATACTGGAACCAAGCTAAACGCCACCAATATTATTGCCAGTTACAATCCCGATCATCCACGACGGGTGGTGCTGGCTGCGCACTGGGATTCGCGCCATGTAGCCGACTACGACCCCGATAAAAGTCGTCAGGATCAGCCGATCTTAGGCGCCGATGATGGCGGTAGTGGCGTAGGGATATTGATGGAAATTGCCCGAACGATTCAAAAAAATCCAATTGATTTAGGAGTAGATATTGTTTTATTTGATGCCGAAGATTATGGAGAAAGTCAGGGAGATGATATTACGACCTGGTGCCTGGGATCGCAGTATTGGAGTCGGAATCCACACGTCAAAGGCTACGGTGCCGACTTCGGAATACTACTGGATATGGTGGGTTCAAAAGGAGCCAGATTTACCAAAGAGGAAGTCTCCCGGGCCTTTGCTCCAAAAGTACTGGACAAAATATGGAAGCTCAGTCAGAACATGGGCTACGGAAACTATTTTGTAAACGACAACACCAGCCAACTAGTCGATGACCATTTATTCGTCAATAAGATTGCCGGAATTCCGATGATTGATATTATCAATCGACCCACTGATACCAAAACCGGTTTTGGGCACTACTGGCATACCCATGCGGATGATATGAGTGTGATTGACAAGCAGACCTTGCGAGCAGTAGGACAGACGTTGCTGGCGGTGATATATCAAAAATCGGCAGGGCGGTTTTAGAAATACTGTATAATTAAATGTGTCATTTATAGTTAATTAGTTAATCAGTGGAATAGTTAATCAGTCTCTTGTTACGCAATGCTATCGTAAAAAATAAGATACAGACTATTAATACACTCCCAAAAGCCCTCACCAGTCGAAGCGTTCCCCGAAAGAAGAGCGCCCACTGAAAGCCCTCACCAATTGAAGCGTTCCCCGAAAGAAGAAAGCCCACCGAAAGCCCTCACCAATTGAAGTGTTCCCCGAAAGAAGAAAGCCCATCGTCCGCCCTCACCAATTGAAGCGTTCCCTGAAAGAAGAAAGCCCACCGAAAGCCAAACACGCTAAAAGAGAAAAAAGCCCATCGTCCGCCCTCACCAATTGAAGCGTTCCCCGAAAGAAGAAAGCCCATCGTCCGCCCTCACCAATTGAAGAGGTCCCCAAAAAGAAGAAAGCCCACCGAAAGCCAAACACGCTAAAAGAAGAAAAAAGCCCATCGTCCGCCCTCACCGTCCATCCGGATCAAACTCAATAAACTCCTCTTCCTCTCCCAAATCAGGCTCAGGAATAGCAAATTTTTTCGGTTCCGATTTTTTCTTTGGCCCAGGTTTATCCTTTGCCTTGGCAGCCTTGTCCCCTGGCATGATGACCGTCTCTTCCAAAAACTCTCCATTCTCCGTAAAGCCTTCGATAAACTCCGGATCATCCGTTGTCTCATCCAAATCTTTTTCATTAGGCGACTTGTCTTCCCATTCTTTTGGTTCTTCGACTTTCGCAATTTTTTTACCAAAAGCAGCCTCCAGTTTTTTCTCGATTTTTCTTTTTCTACGGTCTGATTTAGTAAAGTTTTGTTTCACACTTTTCTTATCTGATTTAGTTTTGTACTTATCAATATTACCAAATACCCGATAGTACAAGTTGAACCATCCTTTTCGTTTTGCTTTATGCGGTCGCTTGTCAGGATTGTATTTTTTAAATTTAGAAAACAAGACCTGGCCCGCGTTGATCTTAATATTATAATTAAAATTATTATCGAAACGATGTTCCCCACTCAGTGTCAAATTCAGCGCGTTAGACTGCATAAACATCGCTGGAATGTACAACCGACTTTTTCTAATTTCAAATAAATTATGCAATCGTGTAAACTTGATATGCTTTAAATCCTTCAATTTTACGTAAGTCGCAAAATCATAGAATAATTCAAAATTATACATCTCGCCATTCTCAATATCGACATCGCCGTAGACCCGAAGATCGTCGTACAGGAAAGTTCCGTCGGGCGCCCACTTGGCGCTAAACGCCAGTTTAGCATTCATGTCGCCACGTACATGTCGGTACTGTAAAACTTCCTGTCCAAAATTTTCGGCTTGCCGAAAAAACTCCTGTACGTCTACTTGTTCACAAATAAATTTTCCTTCGAGGTACGGCTGATTTTTAAAAAACATTTTTCCGTCCAGTACGAAACGACCATCCATCGCGTCGGTACTTCCCTTGATACTCATCTCATTATTTTCAAATTCAATCACTCCTTTGAAGTCTTCTCCTTTGATATAATTGTGATTAAATTTTTTGATATCTGCGTTAAAAGATCCTTTTAGTAGTTTGGTGAATCTTTCGAGGCGTAAGTTTTCTTCTACGTGAATGGAGTCTATTACACTACGCGAAACAATGGATGCTTCTACTTCAGTTTTAGTCATTCTGATCAACCGATCCAGGTCGAGAGCGTCTGCCTTTAGATTACTTTGAAAGATCAGTTTTGCATTTTTGGTGTTTTCTAAATCAGCAAACAAAACGGGCAGGAAGTTGACAAACTTACCATCTAGTTCCAGCTTGCTACCAGCCCCTTCTATTTCTACGTCTTTTAAAATCATACTGTTGTCAATCAGCTTGATGATGCCCTTGTCAATCACCATTTTTTCTTTATTGATCTTTAACTCTGCGTCGTCAAACTCAATTACACCGGAAGTTTTAACCCGTCCGATTCGATTGGGGTTGATCATGTCGTTGTACTTTCCTTTCAGTCTGAAATTTTTTATTTCAATTTCCCCGTCTCCATCTTTGATAGCAGGGTGATTTAATAATCCGTGCACGGAGGCAAGCGGTAAAACACCATCTACGGTAAAGTCGATATTTGGATCGTCAAGATTAGAAACCTTTAATTTAGACTGGATTAGTTCACGGTTGAAATAACCTTTAAAGTCGGCAATCTCAAAAATAGATTTGGCTTTTTTACTATTATCAAATGCGGCGGTAAAATTGACATCCTTTAGGGAGTGCCCCAATCTTGGTCCGCTGATACGTCCGTCGGTGAGTTTAAAATCCACCTTCATATCTGGTGTTTTTTTCTCGTCGAGTACACCATCAATTTTGGCTGTGACCACAAATTTTCCGGAGCTTTTGAAATCTTTTAAGTAATCTCGGTAACCCTCAGGTAATAGTCCAATCATCGTTTTTAAACTACTCTCCTTGCTAACCAAATTCAAATCAAAATGAGTGCCTTTCTTTTTAGTGGTAACGGTTCCATCTACCCTAAAGCGATTTTGTTCAATGCCTACATCTACGTTTTCCAACTCATAAACTCCCGTAGCCAGATTTACTTTTATTTCTGCATCGTAATCCAGGTTTTTTCCGGCGAGATAGCGACCGTCGGATAATTCAACAAATTCTGATTTTAAATTAGCAAAACTGACCAACGAAAATTCTTCACTTGAAAATTCTCCCGAAGCCAACGCATCTTTGACCAGCAATTTTATTTCTTGCTGCGCACGGTCATCAATATAAATTACTTCTACATCCCGTAGTTCTGCTTCGTTGAGTGAAATAGATAATTTAGATCCTTCTGCTGCTGCTTCGGCGGGTTCTTCAGTTCCTTTTTTTAGAATATCATAATTAGCACGTCCTCTTTTGTCAATATGAATAAATAAAGCGCCGTCTTCAACGACGACAGAGTGCACCTTGATATTAGAACCAAAAAGGCTAAACAATCCAAATCTGAATGACAGGTTTCCGGCCTCCATCAGCGTACCTTTACGATTATCATCTAATGTTACGGTATTCAGGTTGGCGGAAGCATTCGGAAATCCGGAGAGGAGGGAAAGCTCAAAGTCACTGACCGCCAGTTCGGCATCGAGTTGTCGGTTGATCTCCGTAATTAATTTACGGCCGATCTGTTGTTCAAAAAAACCGGCAATAATAGCGGCAATACCAATCAGTAACGCGAGCGCCACGATTAAGAAAAGGAGGAACTTTTTGAAAAAACGCTTCATGAATCAATAAATAAAACGGTTGGTGAAACCGCTATGGGTGAATTGTGGTTAAAACACGACGCACTTCTGTTTAAAACGCGTGGTCTTTTGTCGGCAAGGTTATCCAATTTCAAAGATAAGCCTTTAGAACGTAGCTTAGGGATAAAATATTTTGATAATTTTAACAAAAAGACTTGCATTCCTATTAGATTGAAACTATATTTGCAGCCGCTTTAAAGGGCATTCATTTGTTCTACCTTTTCAAGGGCGATTAGCTCAGTTGGTTCAGAGCACCTCGTTTACACCGAGGGGGTCGGGAGTTCGAATCTCTCATCGCCCACAAAAAATTAGTCTTTACGTTATCCTTACGTAAGGACTTTTTTTTACCTTTCCACTTCTATCTCGGAAATCTCCATTTATTTTGTCAACCTTCCTTCATTACCGCTGAATCTTCTATCATGATCGACTCCATACCTGAGTTTTTAGAAAAAAATTATCAGCTATCCGGAACGCTCATCCCGCTAGTCGGAGAGCTGGATCTTAATTTTCGATTGCAAACAGCTACGGGAGTCGAGTATATTCTCAAAATTGCTCATTTCGACGAAAGTCAAAAACAACTTGAAATGCAAAACGCGATCATGACTTATTTGTCTGATCGGGTATTAGCGGTTCAACTGCCACGCATCGTCTCCGCAAAAAATGGTCAACAAATATTAACTATAATAGACGAACAGGGGAGGGAACGCTTTGTTCGATTACTCACCTGGGTACCCGGACAATTACTCGCTCGTATCAATCCGCATTCACCCGCGCTGCTCGAAAGTACGGGCCGCCTCACGGGAACGATCACCAAAGCCCTGGAAAATTTTCAACACTCCGATGCGCAACGAACCCTGCGTTGGGACCTCGCACAAGCGGACTGGTTATTGCCACACACCCGCGAATTAAAATACCCGGAAATTGTCCAACCGTTTTTAGAAGATTTTGCTAAAACAATAAAAACACAAATAAAGGACTTGCCCTGCCAGGTAATCCATAATGATGCCAACGATTATAATATTCTCGTTGATCCCGTACAACAAAAAGCGACGGGAATAATTGATTTCGGTGATGCAATTTACACTTTGCGAATTGCGGAGCTGGCTATTTTGATTGCTTACGCGATAATGAAAAAACCGGATGTGCTAGCAGCAGCGATGGAGGTAACCAAAGGATTTAATCAGGCTTGTCCATTATTACCGGAAGAAATAAAAGTGATATATACTTTAGTTGGATTGCGACTGACGACGACAGTAACAGCTGCTGCCCTTAACCGGAAAACATTTCCTGATCATGCTTACCACTTTATCAGTGAAGCACCCGCGTGGAACGCACTAAAAAAGTGGAGTGCCTTACCCGAAAATCTCGTACACTATACCTTACGAAACGCGGCTAACTTACCGCCGTGTCCACAACGGATATATTTCGACCAATGGTTGGTAAAAAATCAGGATCAACTGGTTCCAATGTTTGAGATTGATTTTTTGGATACTCCCTTTTTAAAACTGGATTTACAGGTGGATAGTCTGGAACTGGGAAACAACCAGAACTTTGAAACCATCGAAAAGTTTGCGGAAAGCATCAATCGTATGTTGGCCGAAGCAGAGGTTGATTATGGACTTGGTGGCTACGGAGAAATCCGACCTTTTTATTCTACGGACGCTTATCGCGTGATGGGCAACGCCGGACCACATTGGCGTACGGTACACTTGGGCGTAGATGTGTGGGCACCCGCCGGTACGAATGTATACGCGCCGCTGGACGGAACTGTTTTTAGTGTAAAAAACAATGCGGGCGAACGGGATTACGGACCAACGGTCATTTTAAAACATCAGGTCAACGATCAACTTACATTTTATACGTTATACGGTCACTTGGGATTATCCGTTATTCACAAAATAAAAAAAGGAGATGTTATAAAAAAGGGAAGTCTCTTTACTCGGATTGGGCCTCCCCCCGAAAACGGGAACTGGCCACCACATTTACATTTTCAAATAATGCTGGACCCACTGGAAAGTAAAGGTGATTTTCCGGGCGTGGCTTTTCCAACGCAACAAGAAGTTTGGAAACATATCTGTCCCGATCCGGGCATTTTTATTACCGAAGAAAATATTTTACCCCGAGGTTTTCCTTCCGTAGAAAAGTTATTAAAAGAGCGAAAGAAAAATTTGGGAGCCAATCTAAGTGTTGCTTACGCCGAGCCAATTGCGATGGTGCGCGGCTACAAACAATATCTTTACGATCAGACGGGTCGACGATATTTAGATACTTGTAATAATGTGCCACATGTCGGACATCAACATCCACGGATCGTGCGAGCGGCCCTGCGACAAATGGCTTTGTTAAATACCAATACTCGTTATCTTTATCCACAACTCACCGAATATGCTGCTGCTTTGGCCGCTAAATTTCCTGATCCGCTAGAAGTTTGTTTTTTGGTCAATTCCGGAAGCGAAGCCAACGAACTGGCATTAAGGATAGCGCGTACCTGCACGGGACACCGTGAAATGCTGGCCGTAGAAGTAGGTTATCATGGGAATACCAACGCGGCAATTGATGTGAGTGCTTATAAATTTAATGGAAAGGGTGGAGCAGGTGCTCCGGCGTCGACACATCTTTTACCATTGCCGGATACTTACCGTGGAAAGCACCAAAACCTGGCGACGGGTGGTGCGGATTACGCCGCCTACGCACAAAAAATTATTGACCAGTTGGCAAATGAAGATAAAGCACCCGCAGGATTTATTTGTGAAAGTATATTGAGTTGTGGCGGTCAGATTGTGTTGCCGGAAAATTATTTAAAAGAAGTTTTTAAAATCGTACGAGCGGCGGGAGGACTTTGTATAATGGACGAAGTACAGGTAGGATTTGGACGGGCAGGAACGCATTTTTGGGGTTTTGAACTGCAGGGCGTGGTACCGGATATTGTCACCCTGGGTAAGCCAATCGGGAATGGACATCCACTCGGAGCCGTGGTGACGACTCGAAAAATTGCGGATGCTTTTGCCAATGGAATGGAGTATTTTAATACCTTTGGTGGCAACGCGGTATCCTGTGCGATTGGCCGGGAAGTACTCGCCGTGGTGGAGGAAGAACAGCTACAAGAGAATGCGCAACGGGTCGGGAATTATTTACTGGAGAGACTAAAGAAATTACAGCAGCAATTCCCGATTATTGGGGATGTGCGAGGACATGGATTATTTTCAGGATTTGAGTTGGTTAAAGACCGGGAAGCGAAGACGCCTGCGCCGGAGCAAGCTAGTTATCTCTCCAATCGGATGCGACAACGGGCTATTTTGATGAGTACGGATGGTCCGCACCATAATGTAATCAAGATCAAACCGCCGATGTGTTTTACCATGGAGAATGTTGACTTTTTGCTGGAGCAACTGGAAATTGTGCTAAATGAAGATCAGATGCAGGTCTAGTCAAACTCTTTTTAGTTATTAGTGTTTATAATAAAAGGTATTAAACCAATACTTTTAAACTGTTGGAAGAACAGCTTTATTCACTTTTAAATAGAAAATTATGTTTGGATTATTCAAAAAAGACCCAATTAAGGAACTGGAAAACGAATACGATGCAATTTTGCTCAAAGCAAGAGACACCCAACGGGCGGGAGACATCAAGGGATACGCTAAATTAATGGCCGAATCGGAAGAAATTATGGACCGAATTGAAACTTTACGTAAGAAATCTTAAATATTTTTTATCTTGTAGAAATAGTAATTAGGATATTAATCGAGACAGAACAAAACAAAACTTAGGGAAGTATGCTACATTTTGAAACTCATACGCATACCGACGGTGCCCCGTGGGTCGTCTTCGTACACGGGGCGGGCGGCGCCATTGGCAGTTGGCGCTATCAGGTGGAAGCATTCAAGCCATATTTTAATTTGCTCTTGCTGGATTTGCGGGATCACGGATTGTCCAAAAATATGAAGCCAGGTTTTGATTCTTACAATTTCGATATTGTCTGTGATGATATTCTGGAAGTGGTGGATCATTTGGAGATTGACAAAGCCAGTTTTGTATCGTTATCGCTGGGTAGTGTGATCTTGCAACGGATTGCTGTCAAGCGACCGCAGTTGGTAGACAAGATTGTGATGGCGGGAGGGATTTTCAGGGCTACCCTAAAGATGCGCTTTTTTGTACACGGTGGTAAATTTTTCGATCATATTTTTCCTTACGAATGGATTTACCGGATTTTTTCATGGGTAGTTTTACCAAAAAAGAATCACCAGTTTTCCCGTGAGATATACCGCAAGCAAGCTAAAAAGCTGACTAACAAAGAGTACATGAAATGGGTTGGTTTGTACGGTGAGTTTTTTAAAATACTGGATGAGTGTTTTAATGCCCCAATGCTCAATAAAAGCCTGGTCGTGATGGGTGCACAGGATCATGTTTTTTTAAAAGCTGCGCAGCGATTTGCCCAAAAACAAAAAGAAACCAGGCTCGTCATCTTTGAAAAATGTGGCCACATCTGTAATATCGAAAGGTGGAAAGACTTCAATCACGTAGCGGTACAATTTTTACGGGAAGCCACCGCAAATGATTTGGAGAATCAACCTTTGGAGATGGGGATGAGCTAGGAGGGGAGAGCTTATTTAACGGTGTTTAGTCAATTAACCTTCCTTATTCTGCACACATCGACAGCTCACCGCTCGGTTTTTATCCGTATCCGTTGAAATCGTCAGATCATATCCTTTTCCTTGTCGCCTGATTTTAATGGTTGCCCAGCCATCATCCGTAGCAGTTGAAGTCATATAATGTCCTTCTTTTCCCATATTAAAAAAGAATTTGCCTTCGTGCGAACGAAAACCACCAAATTGTAATTGTGCATAATTTTCAGAAATGTGATAGATCAACCTTCCTGTTTTATTTCGTTTTACGGTAGGCTTCATACCTAAAATTAAATATTCCCAATCTGCCAGGGTTGGAACACGCCAATCTTTTGGGCAGATATTGTTTTTTAGATCTCCTGTAGCATCGACCAGAGAATGATAATTATAGAGTTGCCCGAAATGTTTGCAGTAGCGTTCCAGATTGTCATAACAATAAGCAGACTCGTTTTGAAACTGTAAGTTATTGGTCATGATCTGTAAGTCTCCGATCGTAACTGCTGCGTAACGAATGCCATCGCGCGTATCCGAAAATTTTGTGGTAGGTAATGTACTGGTAAATCCGCACAGGAAAATAATCCCGAGCAGACCAAAGTAGAATGATCTCATAGTGTAGTTTTGGTTAAATACAGGATTTTAAATCCAGCGTACCTACCGATATTCATTTAAGAACAAGGCAGCTACTTTAGATGTAAAAAATCGTTGGGGAGATCTATTATTGTAAGTTGTAAGTATCAAAAAAAGGGGGGATTGCTCTGGGGAAAATGACGGGGAGGGATTATAAATATATTTGAATTATATCTTTAAGTCAATGGGTATGAGAAAAATACCAGATTAAGGGTAGGTGGGAAAGGGCAGAGGCTAATCCTGCCCTCTGCAGTCTTTTTTAAGTTTTTCAAATACTTTAGAGTGCGATACCTATGCGTTAGAAGGACCGATTAACTAGTGCCTCATCCCGTAAGTAAATAACAAGCATAGATTGGTATGGATTTACGGGATGAGGCACTAGTGCTTCCGGAACTAAATTTCTATGTATAAAGGTTAAGGGTGCTTGATAGATCTGATGGTGTGTTTATT
>ENA-ORXT01003338-ORXT01003338.1-marine-metagenome-genome-assembly--contig:-NODE-3338-length-17845-cov-4.640140_pt1 | contig 17845 bp, 12 predicted proteins | sample MGYA00237868_ERZ511482 | MGnify/ENA metagenome assembly ERZ511482 | reverse complement strand
GAGGCGGACTACCAACGGATCAAACCGCTGGTCTACGGAAAGGACATCGTGAGTATTCAACGGCAGGTGGCCGGCGGTCGGTTGACCTATGAGCAGGTGACCAAGTGGTTCCTCTACCGCATCGTCAAGTTTGAATCTAACCGGGATACTTACCTCAACGCCGTCATCTCCATCAACCCCAACGCCGTGGCCGATGCCGCCAAGATGGACCAGCGGCCGCCGTCTACCCAGTACACTATTTACGGCCTGCCCGTGCTGCTGAAAGACAACGTCGACTTTGCGGGCCTGCCCACCACGGCCGGCGCCCATGCCCTGCGCGAAAACCGGGCGGCCGACGCCTTCATCACTTCCCGTCTTAAAGACAGCGGCGCGGTCATCCTCGGCAAAACCAACTTAAGCGAGTGGGCCAACTTTCTTTGCGACGGATGCCCGAACGGCTACAGCGCGCTCGGCGGGCAGACGCTGAACGCCTACGGCCGCAAGGTCTTCGACACCGGCGGTTCCAGCTCCGGCAGTGGGGTGGCGATGGCGGCTTTTTATGCCGTGGCGGCGGTGGGTACCGAGACGTCCGGCTCCATCCTTTCACCTTCCAGCCAAAGCTCGCTCGTCGGCCTGAAACCGACCGTCGGCCTGCTTAGCCGCTCGGGCATCGTGCCCATCTCCAGCACCCTGGATACCCCCGGGCCGATGACCCGATCGGTGTTGGACAATGCGCTTATGCTGGAAGCCATGGCGGGGAAGGACCGCGACGACCCCGCAACGAACCTCGATCTGCCGGACGTGGTCGCCTACCAAAAAAACCTCAACGGCGCGTCGCTTAACGGCAAGCGCTTCGGCGTCCTCCGCCCTTTTCTCGATAATCCGCTTTACGTGGCCGCCGTCGGTAGGCTCGTCGCCATGGGCGCGGATACCGTCAGCTACGTCGCGCCGGAGGTCGACCTGAGTGGCTTCCTCGCGTTGCTTAACGCCGATATGCGGGAAGACCTGCCCGCCTACCTGGAGGCACACGCCGGACCGGAGGTGAAGGTGACCGACGTAGCCTCCGTCATGACCCACAACCTAGCCGATACCACCAACCGCATTCCTTACGGGCAGGCCGTGTTCGCCGGCATCATCGACGAAGAGACGAAAGGCCAGGCGCACGAAGACCTGATCAAACGCCTGCGCGGCGAGGGCGTCCGCTACTTCGAAGAGCCGATGACCGAGCACCGCCTCGACGCCGTGCTGTCGATCAACAACTATTCCGCCGGATACGCCGCCGTGGCGCATCACCCCGCGCTGACCGTACCGATGGGCTACGATAAGGACGGGCAACCCTTCGGCCTGACCTTTATCGGCCGCCCGTTCACCGAGGACAAGCTGTTGCAAATGGCCTACGTTTTCGAGCAGGGAACCAGTAGCCGCGTCGCCCCCGAATTGTTCCGCTAATGGCTTTCGAGATTGAACGCAAATTCCTGACGGCCAACGAAGGCTGGCGCGACCAGGTCACGAGTACGACCTCGCTGTGGCAAGGCTACCTCAATTCGGAGAAGGCGCGCACCGTCCGCGTCCGCATCGCCGGGGAGAAGGGCTACCTGACCATTAAGGGGCCGTCCGTCGGCATCGTGCGCAAGGAGTTCGAATACGAGATCCCGCTGGCCGACGCGCGCGAACTGATGACGCTCTGTGAGCAGCCCATCATCGAAAAGACGCGCTACCTGGTGGCGCAAAATGGCCACGTCTGGGAGGTGGATGTTTTCGCGGGCGCGAACGAAGGGCTGGTGGTCGCGGAACTGGAACTGGATTCGGAAGCGGAGACTTTCGTCCGGCCGGACTGGCTGGGGGAGGAGGTGTCGGACGATGCGCGGTACTTCAATTCCAGCCTGATTAAACTTCCGTTCGGGGAGTGGGGCAAAGGCGGGTAGATATGAAAAACGAGATTTCTTGATCCTTTCGTTGCATCCCGCGTCCGCGCCCGGATTAGTTTTGTAGCGGGTACTGCATCACTACATTACTACCCGATGCATTACTACCTTCGCTCCATGACCAACAAACAACAAATTCTCGCCCACCGCCCCGTCGGTATGCCCACCGCCGAAACCTGGACGCTAACGGAAACCGAAGTGCCGGAACTCAAGGACGGAGAGGTGCTCATCGAAAATCACTACGTCAGCCTGGACCCCGCCATGCGCGGCTGGATGAACGACGCGCGCTCCTATATCCCGCCCGTGCAGATCGGTGAGGTGATGCGCGCCGGTACCATCGGTAAAGTGGTGAAAGTGAATAATCACCCCAAATTCAAGGAAGGCGACGTGCTGACCGGCTGGGGCGGGGTGCAGGAATACTCGGTTACCGACGGCGAGAACTACTATACCGTCGATACGAATCTGGCACCGATGCCCACCTACATCGGTACGCTCGGGATGCCGGGCATGACGGCCTACTTCGGCATCCTGGAAGTCGGTAAGATCAAAGAAGGCGACGTAGTGGTTGTTTCCGGCGCGGCGGGCGCGGTCGGCAGCGTTGTCGGGCAGATCGCAAAAATAAAAGGCTGTACCGTCATCGGCATTGCCGGTGGGCCGGAAAAGTGCGCCTACCTGACCGATGACCTCGGCTTCGACGGGGCCATCGACTACAAAAACGATGACGTGGCCGCCGGGCTGAAAAAGCATTGCCCCAAGGGAATGGACGTTTATTTCGACAACGTCGGTGGCGAAATCCTCGACGCCTGCCTCGCCCGGCTGAAACTGCACGCCCGCATCGTGATCTGCGGCGCGATCAGTCAGTATAACAATAAGGAGAACGTGCAAGGGCCGAAGAACTACCTCTCGCTGCTCGTCAACCGCGCTACGATGCAGGGCATGGTGGTGATGGACTACGCCCCGAAATACCGGGAAGCCGCCATGCAAATGGGTATGTGGATGATGGAAGGGAAGTTGAAATCGCGGGAAGACATCTACGAGGGAATCGAGAACTTTCATGAGACGTTCACGCGCCTGTTTTCGGGGGAGAAGAACGGCAAGCTGGTGCTGAAGATTAAATAAAAAATCCCCCGAGACACCATAAAGGCGCCCGGGGGTAAACACACTAAACAGGTAATTGTAAAAGAGTACCTGGTCGTGCAACGCGCCCTAAAGCGCGCTCAGGTCGAGGTCTGGCGGCAGCAGTACGCGATCGATGAGGTAGACCGTACCGTTGGTACAGTCCAGACTACGGGTAGCGGTAGCTTCGGTGTCCCGCAGTTTTCCAGCGGCCGCGGTTGTGGGGGCGCCCTCGGCGTCGGGTACGAGGTGGTACATCAGCAGTTCCCACAGGACGGCGGCGTTTTCGGGCTGGAGCAAGGCCTGGACGGTGCCCTTCGGCAGGGCCGCGAAGGCGTCGTTAGTAGGCGCCAGCAGCACGAAGTCGCCCTCGGCTTTCAGAGTGGACGTCAGTTCCGCCGCGTCGAGGGCGGCCAGCAGGGTGGAGGCGGTACCTTCTTCGGCAAGGGTGGCACCAATGGTGGCTTCGGATGCTTCCGACTGGGCGTGCAAGCCGCTGGAAGCAAAGGTGAACACGCCGGCGAAGGCCAGCAGTGATAAAAGAATGTATTTCATTTCGGTTGGTTTAACAAAGATTAAACCGGGGCGGTATCTAAAGAATTCGCGAAACGATAAAAACGTAGTTCGGGGGTTAAACGGACTTTTTTAAAGGATAGTTGTGAAATATCGGGTGGGAAAGTGTTAAGGTGGGACACTTTAACGTTTGGCGGGGCGGGGCCGGCCTTCGGCCTTTGCGGACTTCGCGCAACGGTGGCCCACAGCGATTCACAGAGGATAGCACGGAGTCTCGCGGCGCATAGCGGTATCACTCATTTTTTTACGCGCTTATTCGCTTTTAGTGAAAACTGATGTTCCACCGAGGCTGAGCAAGCGAAGCGTTGTGAACGGTATGACGGGCATGCTCCGCGAGACTCTGTGTAGTCCTCCGTGAAACTCTGTGGGCTAAAAGATCGCGAAGCGATCCACCGCGAAGCGGGCCACCGCGAAGCGATCCACCCCAAAGCAATCCCCACAAACCATCAAATATTACCTTTAGCCTTCCAAAATCGCCTTGCCCATGACCCTCCCCGTCGCCGACCATTACAACATCGAGATCGGTCCCATCACCGCCGACCATTTCGCCTGGCTGGAAGCGCGGAAGTACGCCGGCTGGATCGTCTTCGCCGACGAGAACACGGCCGAACTGTGCCTGCCGCTGATCGAGGAATACCTGCCGCGAGACACGCCGGTCATCGTCGTGCCGCCGGGCGAGACCAACAAGCATTTGGGCACCTGCAAGGATATGTGGGAAGATATGTTTGCCGCCGGCGTCGGCCGCCGCTGGTGCGCCATCTGCCTGGGCGGCGGGGTACTGGAGGACATGAGCGGCTTCGTGGCCTCGACCTATAAGCGCGGCATCGACTTCCTGCAAATTCCCACTACGCTGCTCTCGATGGTCGATTCTTCCGTGGGCGGCAAACTGGGCGTGGATTTCAACAACCTGAAAAACAGTATCGGCCTGTTCGCCAACCCGATCGCCGTCTGGATCGACCCGGTGTTCCTGCAAACGCTACCCGCCCGCGAGGTGCGCTCCGGCTACGGGGAGATCATCAAGCACGGCCTGATCGCCGACGCGGCGCAGTGGCAACAGCTAAAAACGGTGACCGACCTGAGCGAACCGGACTGGGCCTCCATCATCCCCGCCAGTGTCGACGTCAAACGGGCCATCGTGCTGGAAGATCCCTTCGAGAAGGGGCTGCGCAAGGCCCTCAACTTCGGCCACACCATCGGCCACGCCATCGAATCCTACTGGCTGGAAACCGACCGACGGCTCTTTCACGGCGAGGCGATCGGCGCGGGTATGATGATGGAAGCCTGGCTGTCCGTCAAACTCGCCGGGCTGACCGAGCCCGATCTGGAGGAGATCACCGACTACTGCCTGGCGATCTACGGCCATCAGACCATCCCCGACGAGGCGTGGGAGGAACTGCTGGCCCTGATGCGGCAAGACAAGAAGAACGAGGACCACCGCATCAACTTCACCCTGCTCGATGCGCCGGGCAAGGCGCGGATCAACGCTACGGCGGAGGCGGCGTTGATCCGGGAGGCGATCGGGTGGTATAATGAACGGGCGTAAAAAAGCCCCGGCGTCACGAAGACAACCGGGGCGGAATCACTCACCTATAATTCTTGACGACGACGGAATACCGAGAGAGGTCACCACGTACGTTCGCTGATGGTAGAACGGGGCCCGCATCCGTCCTTGTTCGGTCTGGAATCACGATTTTCCGGAACCGGCCGGATAACAAAGTATTTGCGTGGCCGTGCGCCGAAAAACGGGTTGTGGGTGGCTTGCGTTAAAGAAAGCCTTTGATGCCGTCCGCCCGTAAACCATCGGCCCGCCTCCGGGCGTTACCTTTGCGCCACCCAAGCTTCCTACCGTATGATGCGTTCGCTTTCCTTACTATTTTGCCTGCTGTTCACCGTTGCCCTTTCCGCTCAGGACGGGCACCGGATCACCGTTAAGATCGACGGCTACGAGCAGCCCACCCTCAGCCTCGCCAACAACGTGCTCGACAAGCAATACATCGTCGATACGGCCGAGGTGAACGACGCGGGCGAATTCGTTTTCACCAGCGATACGACCGCCCTGCCCAAAGGCATTTACCTGGTCGTGCTCGCCCCCGACAACAATTATTTCCAGATGGTGATCGGAGACGATGAGGACCAGGAATTCACCCTGTCCACTTCTACCGAGAACCTCTCCCGCGTGCGGGTAAAGGGCAGCAAGGAGAACCAACAATTCTTCGATTACCTCGGCTACCTCGATAAGCAGCAAGAAGCCGCCGCGCCGGGCCGCGCCAAAATGCGGGATTCGACGCTGACCGATGCGGAAAAAGCTCCCTTCAAGAAACAACTGGACGAGATCACCGATGCCGTAACGGATTACCAGAACGACATCGTAAAGCGGCACCCACAATCCTTCGTCGCCGCCATCATAAAAGCGAATCAGCCGAATAACCCGCCGGCTTTCGAAGACGCGCCGGAGGAAGAACGGAGATTAAAGCAACTGGAATGGCTGCGCGAGCATTATTTCGACCCCCTGAACCTGAAGGACGACCGTCTGCTGCGTACCCCCTTCCTGTTCTCCCGCATCAACTATTACGTTGATCGGCTCTTCGTACAACACCCGGATACCGTCGCCGGAGCGGTGGACAAGGTGCTGGGCCGGATGGATCCGATGAGCGATATGTTCAAATACTACGTCGTTCATTTCACCAATAAAGCGGCGAAAAGCAAGATCGTGGGCATGGACGCGCTCTATATCCATATGATCGACACGTATTACGCGACCGGCAAGGCCTTTTGGACCGACCCCGAGCAACTGGAAAAGATGATGAAGGACGCCGAAAAGACGCGCCCGCTGCTGATCGGTAAGCAAGCACCCAACGTAAAGATGAAACGTCGCGACGGTTCACCCGTCGAGCTGTATGACGTCAAGGCCGACTACACCGTGCTCTACTTCTGGCAATTCGCTTGCGGTTCCTGCAAGAAGTCCACGCCGGTCATGAAGGAGTTTTACGAAAAGTGGAAGCCTAAAGGCGTCGAGATCTTCTCCATCTGTACCAAGCAGAACGAGATCGACCAGTGCTGGGACTACATCGACGAATCGGAAATAGGCGACTGGCTCCACGCCACTGACCGCTACATGCGCTTTTATAAAAACTACGACATCACTTCCACGCCTACTATTTTCGTACTCGACGAAAACAAGAAGATCGTCTCCAAGCGCATCGGTGCCACCCAGCTCGACGAACTGCTGGAAGCCCTGGAAAAGCAAAAGGAGCTGGAAGAATCCACGCCCTCAACCGGCCAACGCTAATGGAAACCACCACCTTCAGCCCGCAAATGGGCGACGTTTATACGATGATGTCCGTCTGCGGCGCGATCTTCGTGCTGTTGATCTTCCTCGCCTTCCGGCTCAATAAGATCAAGAACGTAGACCCACGCCGACGCGTGCTGCTGCCCATGCTGTGCTACTTCATGGCCCTGCTGGCCCTGATGGGTTTTCTCGGCTCCTTCTGGTCGCTTTTCAAATACCCGACGCTGGAGATCACCAACACCAGGATGATCATCGGCGGCGAGGAAAACCCGCTACCCAGCGTCGCCAACATCCGTTTGGAGAACTACGCGAGCGGCGGCCTCGGCGGCAGTTCCCGTATACTGCTGGTGCAAACGAAAGACCGCAAGACCTGGGCTTTCCCCGATGATCGCTACCCGGTCAATGACATGATGCGGTTGTTGCGCAAGGAGTAATTTCCTACCTTCCGGGCATGAATTATTGCTCCCACTGCGGCTCGAAACACATCAACCTGGCGATACCCGAAGGCGATAATCGCCCGCGTTTCGTTTGCGGCAACTGCGCCACGATCCATTACCGGAACCCGAAGATCGTAGCCGGTTGCATCCCGGTTTGGGAAGATAAAGTACTGCTGTGCCGCCGCGCCATCGAGCCCGCCCTTGGCTTATGGAACGTGCCCAGCGGTTACCTCGAAAACGGGGAGACGGTAGAGGCCGGTGCCATGCGGGAGGTCCAAGAAGAGGCGCTGGGCAGGGTCGAGATCGACTACCTCGTTAGCCTGTACAGCCTCGAAAAGATCAGCCAGGTCTACCTGCAGTTCGTCGGCACCCTCGTCGGCGGCGAATTCGGGGTGGGGGAGGAGAGCCTCGAATGCGCCCTGTTCACGGAAAAGGCCATCCCCTGGGAGGAGATGGCCTTTACGTCGTCCACGTTCGCGCTGAAACGCTATTTCGAGAACAGGCGGGCGGGGACGCGGGTACTGCACCGTGGATCGTATCCGATGGTCTAGGAGCAGTGGTTTGGGCCAGGAGCTGAGAACTGACGCGGGCTAATTCCCTAGCTCCTAGCTCCTAGAACGGAAACATTACGCCACCGTTGACCCCGATGGAACGTTGCCGGATGTCCTTACGGCTGTCGTCGGATTGGTTGCCGAGGCTACCGTTGTACCGGCCCTCGACGAAAAACTTCAGTCCGGCGTTGAACGTAAGGCCGGCCACGCCGGCGAATTGCAGTTCGCCCCGGTTGAGGCGCTCGGCGTCAAAGTCGACATCGCGTTCGCCGAGCAGGTCGGTACGGGAGCCCGATACGGCGTAGGAGTACTGGGGGCCGGCACCCACGTAAAAGCCCAGACCGTCGTCGGCTCCGATGTTGATGCGGGCCAGCACGCCGAGATCGACGTAAGACAGCGTGCGATCAAAGGCGACCAGATCACCGAAGTCTGCGCCAATGGAGTATCCCCGGTTGAGGTAGGTAAACTCCGGCTGAATACTGATCAGGTCGGTAAGCAGCGGGAGGTTGGCGAATACGCCGAGCATGAGGTTGGTTTCCCCCTCGGTTTCCACTTCGCTATTGTCGAAATCGTACTTGGCGTCGGTGGCACTGACCCCGACCCGCAAGCCTAAAGATTGAGCGGACAGCGGGCCGGCGACGAAGAAAACGGCCAGCAGGGGAAGGATAATGAATTTGCGCATTTGAAGTTGGTTTTGATTAGGAATACGCCCGTAGAACGGAAGGTGAAAATGGCGTGTTCGGCCGGTAGGGGCCAACGACGTTTTTTAACAAACCGTTCATGGCACCCGCGTCCCCGCCCCAAAATACCGGGTGGTTGGCGACGGGTGACCACACGTGGAAACCACCCGCTACTTACCATCACCCACCAACCTGTCTACCGCCTCCTTCAAATCCTCCGGCGTATCGATGCCGATGGCCGGTAAGTCCGTCAGCCCCACGTGAATGGCGTAGCCCGCCGCCAGCCACCGCAGCTGCTCCAGCGATTCATCCGCCTCCAGTTGCCCTTTGGGAAGTACGGTCAATTGCGGCAAAACACCCGCCCGGTAAGCGTACAGCCCGAGGTGCTGCAAATGTTTCTTCCGGTCGATCCACTGCCCCACCGGCACGTCCCGCAAATACGGGATCGCGTGGCGGCTGAAGTACAACGCCCGCCCGTTGTCACCCAGTACCACCTTGACCACGTTGGGCGAAAGCAGGGCCCGCTCGTTCGTGATGCGCCGCGCCAGCGTGGCGATGGCCACCTCCGGATCGCCGAAGGGCGCGACCACCGCCGCAATCTGCGCCGGGTCGATGAAGGGCTCGTCGCCTTGCACGTTAACGATGATCTTTGCTTCGGGGTATTGCGCCGCCACCTCCGCTACCCGGTCCGTACCACTGGGATGGTCGGCCCGCGTCATGATGGCTTTGCCGCCGAAGCCGAGCACGTGTTCCAGGATGCGCTCGTCATCCGTTGCCACGATGGCCGCGTCAACGGTCTCCGCCCCGATCACCCGCTCGTACACGCGCTGAATCATCGACTTGCCCGCCATCTCCGCCAGCGGTTTACCGGGAAAACGGGTGGAGGCGTAGCGGGCGGGGATGATGGCGAGGACCATGGTAGTGTAGTTTTGTAGTAGTGTATTTTTGTAGTACCGTCGTTGGAGGCATTATAGTGTAACCGAAGTTATAGTTCGCCCATCACGCCTGTCACGCCTGTCACATGCGGCAGCACTACATTACTACAAAACTACACTACTACATTACCAGTACCCCAGTATCTTCAACATACTCTCCGCCGTCTGCTTTGGCGCCAGCACCCGGTCCGTCAGATTCCCCGCCTCGTCGAGGTCGATGATGATGTGCTGGGGGCTGGGGATCATGCAATGCTTGATGCCGCCGTAGCCGCTGATCTGATCCTGGTACGCGCCGGTGTGGAAGAAGCCGAGGTACAGCGGCTCGGTGTCGGTTGCCTTATTCTCGGGCAGGTAAACCTGACTTTCGTGAATTTCGCTGTTGTAGTAATCGGAGTTGTCGCAGCTGAGGCCGCCGATGTTGACGCGGTGGTAATTGTTGTCCCACTTGTTGATGGGCAGCAGGATGAAACGCTCGCCGATGCCCCAGGCGTCGGGCAGGGTGGTCATCAGCGAATTATCGATCATGTACCAGCGTTCGCTATCGTTTTGCTGCTTCTCTTCGAGCACGGAGAAGATCGTCGCGCCGGATTCACCGACCGTATATTTGCCAAATTCGGTGTAGATGTCCGGCTCGGGCACCTCGATCTCCTCGCAAGCCTCCAGCACGTTGGAGACGATCTCGCGCACCATGTATTTGTAGTCGAACTCGAAGCCGAGACTGTTCCGGATCGGCATACCGCCGCCGATGTTGAGCGCGTGCAACTGCGCGCTTTCCTGCTTAAGCTCACCGTATAAACGCACCGCCTTTTTCAACTCGCCCCAGTAATAGAGCGAGTCCTTGATGCCGGTATCGACGAAGAAGTGGAGCATGTGCAGTTCCAGCTTCGGGTTGTCCTTGATCTTCTCGTTGAAGAGGGGGATGACGTCGATGCCGCGCAGGCCGAGGCGGCTGGTGTAAAACTCGAAGTTCGGTTCTTCTTCCGTTGCCACCCGAATGCCGATCTTGGCTTTCTCCCGCACGTGCTCGGTGTAATAATCCAGTTCGTGGGCATTGTCGACCACCGTAATGACGTTCTCGAAACCGTCGTTGATCAGGCCGGTGATGGCCGCCAGGTAGTTCTCCGGCTTGAAGCCGTTGCAGACGATCGTGATGTCCTTTTTGATCTTGCCGCGTTCCAGTAAGCGACGAATCAGATCGACGTCGTAGGCTGAGCTTATCTCCAGTTGAACGTCGTGCTCCAGGGCTTCCTCCACCACGTGGGCGAAGTGGCTGCTCTTCGTGCAGTAGCAGTAGTGGTACTTGCCGGAATAGCCCTGGCTTCGCATGGCGCGACGGAACAGGTTGCGCGCCTCCTTGATCTTCCGGCCGATGCTCGGCAGGTAGGTCAGTTTCATCGGCGTTCCGTACTTCCTGATCAGGTGGATCAGCGGAATATTGTTAAAAGTCAGGTACCCGTTTTCCAGATCGAATCCGTTCTGCGGGAAGTAGAAAGTCTGATCAATAAGATCAAAATACTTGTTGGCCACCGGCGTGAAATTTTAGCGAGGGCGAAGATAGCTTTCTTCCGTCGGCTCCGACGAAAAAAAGCCGGTTCAGCATTTGCGACGAAAAGCGGAGGTTACGGCCGGATGCGGTTGCGTAGTACCATGAAATTTTCCCGGGCGGGGCCGCGGGTGCAAAGAAAAGTGGGAAGGGCGGGGTGGGCGCTACCGCATCCCCGTTAAGAACAGCGGCGTCCGTTCCCCCAGCAAACCACCACGGATGAAGTCGCCGTCCTCGATCAGCAGAATCTCACCCATAGAGCCGAATTTTATGCTGCTGTCTACGGCAATCAGTTTCCCGTCGAAAAAAGGCTGGATAGCCGTGAAGGAGGTGTGGCCAACGATCATGCGGTGTATGCGCAGCTTCTTCAAAATGCGCGCCATGTCTTTAGCCTCGAATCCTTTATCCATGAAATAGCCGCGGTACCAAAGCGGACCGCTTCGTCCTTCCAGTAGTTTGATGCGGTGGGTGTTACTGATCTCCGTTCCGTACTCGTTGTCAATTACGTTGTCGTGGTAGAGGTTGTTAATATCCGTCAGTGTACGCACTACCCGTATCAGGTCGGTACTGATACCGCCGTGAACGAAGGCGATGCCGTTGATCTCCACGGCTAACGGTCGCGAACGCAGCCAGCGACCGAGGTAAGTACCCGCATCAAAGAACTTCTGATAAGGCGTCCGTAGCAAACCGCCGGTTACCAGGTAGCGTTCATTGATGTAACGGACATCACCATCCATGATCATCGTTTCGTGGTTGCCCAGCAGGAAGTGAACACGGCCGCCGGCTTGTTCGGCCTCCAGTTGCAGGTTGTGCACTAACCACAGTATTTCGGTGACCTGCGGGCCCCGGTCGAAAATATCCCCCACAATCACGAAGTGCCCCTCACCGAAGGCCCAGCGCTGGTGTTCGTCCATTACGCCGTGCGTCGTCAATAACTTCCGGAACACGTCATACTGACCGTGAATGTCACTGACCACGGCCAGTTTTTTCACGTCCTTGAAACTGATTTTGCTTTCCCGCTGAAAAACCCGGTCGGCTTGTATCATCTCCGGCCGGAAAGTGCGAAAGGTGGGAAGAGCAACAGTGTCGGCTGAAAAGACGGCACTTCCCCGCCGCCGCTCTTCCGGCCAGGCCCACTGGGCCAAAAGCGTTCCGTCTTCCTCGTAGCTCAGGTACGGTCCGTCCGCTGGTACGAGGGTATCCGGCTGAGCATAAAGCAGACCGGTAATCAAAAGAGAAAGTAGTGTAATTGAGTAGCGCAAGATCGACGATTGAGTAAACTTAACGTGACGAAGGTATTAAGTGTTGGTGACCCCGTCCGGCCTTAAGGTGCTTTTAAACGCGAATAGCTTAGAAAAGGGAGGCTAATCCAACATTTAGGCATACTTTATTTTTGAATAGTTTGGTAAAATATAAAATTGGCGGCATTTTAATTGGTATTTGGTGAAAATTCTTACATTTGTACTGACCGCTCGTTCGGCCTTTTTACGGTCAAAACCTTAGCCATCGGCTAAAAAGTAAATCGCGAACGCTGCTTGTTTTCCCTAGCCGCAACAACGCTTTACCTTGTTTGTAACACTACCGAGCGTCAAGGACTGCCACCACCTCGATTAGTCCTCTCTCAGAGCTTTTAACCAAATCCTGCCACGTAACTGATTTTTTCTCCTCCGGGCTCGCGTCCGGAAAGCGATCACCTTATATATATACAAACTACGTCTATGCGCTACTTTGCTGATACGCCTCGTCACGAAGGACTTTATACCGAGCACGCTGAATCCGACGCCTGTGGTACCGGATTCATCGCCAATCTGACCGGTGTGCCCACCCACAAACTGGTTTCCGACGCCCTGACGATGCTGATCAATATGGAGCACCGCGGTGCCTGCGGTTGTGAGCCCAACAGCGGAGACGGTGCCGGCATCCTGGTGCAGATCCCGCACGAATTCTTTACGCGCAAGCTGGAGGAAGAAGGCAAGACGCTTCCCGAAAAGGGCAAATACGGCGTCGGTATGATGTTCCTGCCCCAGGAAAAGCAGCTGCTGGAACGTTGTCTCTACCTTTTTGAGGATTACGCCGACGAGATGGGCTTCGACCTTATCCACTACCGCAAGGTGCCCACCGACCACGAAGAACTCGGCGTGACCAGCAAAAGCGTAGAGCCCCGCTTCCAACAGGTTTTCGTCAAGCCCCGCGTCGAGATGGAGCCCAAAGCACTCGAGCGCAAACTTTACGTACTGCGCAAGTACGCCACCCACAAGATCCACTCCACTTACCCGGAGACGCGCGACCAGTTCTACCTGGCCAGCTTCAGCTACAAAACGATCGCGTACAAAGGCCAGCTTACCACCTGGCAGCTGCCCGGCTACTACAATGACCTGCGGAGCAAGGATTTCAAATCCGCCATCGCTCTTGTCCACAGCCGCTTTTCCACCAACACGGTACCGAAGTGGAAACTTGCCCAGCCTTTCCGGATGGTCGCTCACAACGGGGAGATCAATACCATTCAGGGCAACGTCAACTGGTGGAAATCCAAGGAAAGCCTGATCCGGGAAACGGCCTCGTTCACGGAAGACGAGTTGGATAAGATCTACCCCGTCTGCGGTACCGGCCTGTCAGACTCCGGCAACTTCGACAATGTGCTGGAGTTCCTGACCCTCAACGGCGTCAGCATCCCCCACGCGCTGATGATGATGATCCCCGAAGCGTGGCAGGAAGACCAGCAGATGCCGGATTACAAAAAGGCCTTCTACCAGTACACCAAGGCCCTGATGGAGCCGTGGGACGGCCCCGCCAGCATCTGCTTTACCGACGGCATCCTCGTTGGCGCGACGCTTGACCGAAACGGTCTGCGCCCCAGCCGCTGGTGCCTCACCGAAGACAACGTCCTGATCGTTGCTTCCGAGGCCGGCGCCCTGCCGGTCGACCAATCTACTATTGTCCAGAAAGGACGCCTCAGCCCGGGCCGTATTCTCGTCGCCGACCTCGAAGAACACCGGGTGATCGGCGACGAGGAGCTGAAGGAAACCATCTGTAAACGACTGCCCTACCGCGAGTGGCTCGATGAAAACCAGATCAGCCTCGAAGACCTGCCCCTGAACCGTAAGGCCGAGGTGTCCATGAACCAAAAGACGCTCTTCCAGCGTCTCCAGCTTTTCGGCTACACCAAGGAGGACCTCAGTTTCTTACTGGAGCCCATGATCAAAGGCGGCAAAGACCCCATCGGCTCGATGGGGGCCGATACGCCCCTCGCCGCTTTGAGCCTGCAAAGCCAGCACCTGGCCAACTACTTCAAGCAGTTGTTCGCCCAGGTGACCAACCCGCCGATCGACCCCATCCGTGAGCGCGGCGTGATGTCGCTCTTCGCCATGCTCGGCGGTTCCGACAACATCACGGAGATGAAGCCGGAGAACGCCCGCTACATCCACCTCGACAGCCCGGTGCTGACCAACAACGAACTGAAGAAGATCAAGGAAATTCACCACCCCCATTTCAAGGCGGGAGAGGTACGTTCCGTCTTTCAGGCCGACGGTCAGGAAGGTCGCCTGCACGCCGCCATCGAGCACATCAAGGCCCAGGCCGAAAGCCTGGTGCGCAGCGGCTACAACATTCTCGTTATTTCCGATCGTTCGGCGGACAGCTACAACGCCCCCGTGCCCAGCCTGCTGGCCACCGGCGCGGTACACCATCACCTGGTCGAACTCGGCCTGCGAGCCAAAACGAGCCTCGTCGTCGAATCCGGCGACGTGCGCGAAACCCACCACTTCGCTACCCTCATCGGTTACGGTGCCAGCGCGGTCAACCCCTACATGGCCTACGCCGCTCTGGCCGATCTCCACTCCGCCGGCACCTTCGACGAGCAAAAGATGGAGCGTGACTACGTGCTGACTACCTTCCGCAAGGCGATGGGCAAAGGCCTGCTCAAGATCATGTCCAAGATCGGCATCTCGACCCTCCAGTCTTACCAGGGCGCGCAGATATTCGAGGTGCTCGGCCTTAACCGTAAGGTCGTCGATGAGTGCTTCCGCGGCTCCATCAGCCGCATCGAGGGCATGGGCTACGATGGCATCGCCACCGAAGTGCTCGTCCGCCACAAGCTCGCTTTCCCCGAAAAGGCCGTCCCCAACCCCCGGTTGGAAGTCGGCGGCGTCTTCCAGTGGAAGCGTCGGGGCGAGGCGCACATGTTCAACCCCAAGAGCATCCACTATCTCCAGATCGCCGCGCGCAAGAACGACGCGGACGCCTACGAGAAGTACAAGAACGAGATCAACAACCAGACCGAGAAAGCCCTGACGCTACGCGGTCTGCTCGCCTTCCGTAAGGGCGACCCCATTGCGCTGGAAGAGGTCGAACCGGCGAGCGAGATCATGAAGCGTTTTGCCACCGGTGCCATGTCCTTCGGCTCCATCAGTTGGGAGGCGCACACTACGCTGGCCATCGCGATGAACAAGATCGGCGCCAAATCCAACTCCGGTGAGGGTGGGGAAGACGTCGTTCGCTTCGAGCTCAACGAAAAGGGCGAGAACATGCGCTCGGCCATCAAGCAGATCGCCTCGGGCCGCTTCGGCGTCACGAGCCACTACCTGACCAACGCCGACGAACTTCAGATCAAAATGGCCCAGGGCGCCAAGCCCGGCGAGGGCGGCCAGCTGCCCGGCCATAAGGTCGACGACTGGATCGGCCGCGTGCGGAACTCCACGCCCGGCGTGGATCTGATCTCCCCGCCGCCCCACCACGATATCTACTCCATCGAGGACCTGGCGCAACTGATCTACGACCTCAAGAACGCCAACCGCCGCGCCCGCATCAACGTCAAGCTGGTGTCCAAGGCCGGTGTCGGCGTCATCGCCTCCGGTGTCGCCAAGGCTAAGGCCGACGCGATCCTGATCGCCGGTCACGACGGCGGAACCGGAGCTTCACCACTCTCTTCCATCCGCCACGCTGGCCTGCCGTGGGAACTCGGCCTGGCTGAAACCCACCAGACGCTGGTCCGCAACAAGCTCCGCGACCGGGTCGTGCTGCAAACCGACGGCCAGATCCGTACGGGCCGCGATCTCGTGATCGCTACGCTGCTCGGCGCGGAAGAATACGGTGTAGCCACCGCCGCCCTCGTCGTCGAAGGCTGCATCATGATGCGCAAGTGTCACGTCAACACCTGCCCGGTCGGTATCGCTACCCAGAATCCCGACCTGCGCGCCCGCTTCACCGGCGACCCCGAGCACGTCATCAACTTCTTCCGCTTCATGGCCGAAGACATGCGTTCCATTATGGCCGAGATGGGCTTCAAGACCGTCGACGAGATGGTCGGCAAAGTGGAACATCTGAAGGCCAATCGCGACGCCGAACACTGGAAGTACAAAGCCCTCGATCTCGCCCCCATCCTCTATAAGGAGATCGCGGACGAAAACGTAGGCCTCTACAATCAGACGGTACAGGACCACGGCCTCAAAGAGGTCCTCGACCGGCGTTTGCTCGAAGCGGCCAAACCGGCGTTGGAAAGCGTGGAGATGGTCACCGAGGAGTTCCCGATCAAAAATACCGACCGGGCAACCGGTACGATGCTTTCCAACGAGATCAGCCGCCGCTTCCACGCCGAGGGCTTACCCGACGGGGCGATCAAGTTCAAGTTCCGCGGTTCCGCCGGTCAGAGCTTCGGCGCGTTCGGCGCCAAGGGCATCGAATTCCTGCTCGAAGGTGAGTCCAACGATTACTTCGGCAAGGGCCTTTCCGGCGGCCGCTTGATCGTTGTTCCGGACCGCATCTCCAAGTTCGATCCGCACGAAAACATCATCATCGGCAACGTGGCGTTCTACGGCGCGACGGCCGGCGAGGCGTACATCAAGGGTACGGCGGGTGAGCGTTTCTGCGTTCGCAATTCCGGCGTCAAGACCGTCGTGGAAGGCGTGGGCGACCACGGCTGTGAGTATATGACGGGTGGCCTGGTGGTCATCCTCGGTAATACGGGCAAGAACTTCGGCGCGGGAATGTCCGGTGGTATGGCGTACCTCTATGATCCCGAGTCCAGGCTCACCACCAACCTGAACGACGACATGGCCGATATCGAACCGCTGGAGGAGTTCGATAAGGCACTCCTCCAGCAAATGGTGAGTAACCACCTGGCGTACACCAGCTCCCGTACGGCCAAGCAACTGCTCAACGATTGGGCAACGGAACTCGGACACTTCGTCAAGGTGATGCCGCGGGATTACAAGCGCGTGCTCAAGGAGAAGAACATGGCACCGAATCTTGAAGTGAAGGTGGCGGTTCCCGCTTAGGCTCCGCTACTTCCTTTGCACCCGCGTCCCCGCCCAGCAGGCTTTTGCGCTTCGCGCTTTCTTTTGGAACACAGAGTTTCACGGAGGTAGCACGGAGTTACACAGAGTTTTTCACAGCTATTCTCTCGCTGCGCTCGCTTACAATGAGCAGAGATTAACCGAACTAAAATGAACTGTAATGTCTGATAATGAACTATCGCAGCTTATTCTTAAATGTGCTTTCAAGGTACACACTAACCTCGGCAGCGGACTTTTGGAACGCGTCTACCAGGTTTGCCTGAAACACGAGTTGGAGAAAGCGGGCTTGTTCGTAGAGTCTGAGGTTCATGTTGCCATCATTTATGACAGTATAAAAATAGAGAAGGCTTACCGGATGGATCTCGTAGTAGAAGGCAGGTACGTACTTGAATTGAAAGTAACTGATAAGATTCACGAGAACCACGAAGCGCAAATGTTGACCTACCTGAAATTTTCCGGTGTCAAGTATGGCTTGATTCTGAACTTTATGGAGCGAAGTCTCAAAAACGGTATCATGCGTAAAGCCT
>ENA-ORXT01003336-ORXT01003336.1-marine-metagenome-genome-assembly--contig:-NODE-3336-length-17861-cov-10.585358_pt1 | contig 17861 bp, 11 predicted proteins | sample MGYA00237868_ERZ511482 | MGnify/ENA metagenome assembly ERZ511482 | reverse complement strand
TGAACTATTTTTTTAGGAAGTAGAATGGAAAAAGAGTCCTTCACAAAGTGACGATTATTTATGATTAGGTACTTAAATAAAAGATAGGACTTAATAGATACCTGCTTCTTTAAAACAACAAACATAAAATATTATAAATTAAATTATTTATGCAAAATTTTACAACTATATTATTATCAAAATCAGATAATATAGCCACCATCACCTTAAATCGCCCCAAGTCTGCCAATGGTATTAATCCAACGCTAGCGAAGGAATTAGCAGAAGCAGCTCTTATTTGTGATCAAGACCCAACAGTTCGTTGTGTGATTCTAACAAGTACAGGCAGGATGTTTTGTGCAGGAGGTGATTTAAAAGCAGTGGGTGGACAACCAGAAGAAGCGGCTAAAAAAATCAAAGGAATGGCAGATGACTTGCATAAGTCGACCTCCACTTTTGCAAGAATGGCCAAGCCGTTTGTTGTGGCAGTGAATGGAATAGCTGCAGGTGCTGGCTTTAGTATGGCTATAGCGGGAGATATGGTTATTGCTGCCGAATCTGCTAAATTCACGATGGCTTATACAGCTGCTGGGTTAAGCCCCGATGGCAGTTCTACCTATTATTTACCTCGCATAGTTGGCATTCGTAGGGCAATGGATTTAATGCTAACCAATCGATTATTAAAAGCACCCGAAGCTTTGGAATGGAATCTAGTAAATCAGGTAGTTCCAGATGAGGACTTACAAGAAACTGCTTTGAAATTAGCAAAAAAATTGGCGAATGGACCAACCGATGCTTTTAGTACGGTAAAAAAATTATTGCTTTGTAGTTTTGATAATAGCTTAGAAACACAGATGGAATTGGAAGGTAGAGCTATCGCTGCTTGTGCGGGTTCTGCGAATGGACAAGAAGGCGTTCAAGCTTTTCTTGAAAAACGGAAACCCCAATTTTCTTAGAAGTCAGAAGACAGTATGCTACTTAGGAATTGGATAGTTTTTGTCTGTTCTTTTAGACAGAAAAAACTAGATTTTCTTAGAATCTTATTGTAGAATTAACAAAAATTAAAAATTAACATCAATGATACCTGCAAATGAAACTTTTGGTGGTACGTTCCCTTTCCAACCTAACTTTTATGAAGGTAATGGATTTAAGATGCACTATGTAGATGAGGGGGAAGGCGATGTCATTATTTGTTTACATGGACAACCCACTTGGGGTTATTTATATCGAAATTTTATTCCTGCGCTTTCCAAAACGCATCGGGTGATTGTACCCGATCATAAAGGCTATGGTAAAAGTGAAACACCCCAAAATCAAGAATATACGTTCAAAAATCATGTAGAAAATTTAGCTGGACTAATTGAGCATTTGGGCTTGACCGACATCACTTTTGTCTGTCAAGATTGGGGCGGTCCTATTACAGGTGCTTATACTTTGCGCTACCCAGATAAAGTGAAGCGTATTTGTATGATGAATACGATGATGGGCTACGGTTTTGCAGTTAGAGACCTTCCTAAACCCAAAGTAAAACCTCCATCGCTACAAGAATCACCCTGGTTTCAGTGGGTGTTAAAAGCCCATAATGAAGGATTCTATCGCTCCTCTATGGAACGATTAGGCGATAATGTGATGGCGAATATGAAGAAACTCTATTTCCATGATTCTTCTGTGGTGACAGAGGAATGGATACGTGCGTACTCCATGCCTTTTGCAACGCCTGAAGAAACTATCGCAGCTATTGAATTTCCTTTAGACGCTGCTTTAGGAAGAATTAAAGATTATGTGGTGGAAGGAATTAAAATGGGTAACTTAGAAAAATTACGTTCGAAGCCTGCTATGCTTGCAGAAGGAATGGCAGATAAAGCCATGCTACCTGCTATGGTCATGGATGATTTTAGGAGATTGTTCCCGAATGGTCCGATTGTGGAATTGGAAGATGTGGGGCATTTTTGTCAAGAGGATGCGCCAAAAACCTTGGTGGCTTTGATACAGCAGTTTATACAGATGACTTAATTGATTAATAATTATTTACTAGACTTAGAGCCGTTCTCTGTTTTTTTTTTGAAATTTTAATAATCTTTATTTCTTCGTTCTACTTTTCCTTACGCTACAAATCAATCAAAATTGAACAAGAAGCAAGAAAGTCCCAATTGGGAGAATCCCCAAGTTTTCAATATTAATAGATTACCTGCTAAAGCACATTTTGAACGCTATGTCGATATAGAAAGTGCATTGCAAGAAGCTCAATCTAACAATCCATACCTATTATCTTTAAACGGAAAATGGAAATTTAATTGGGTTAAAAAACCTGCGGATAGACCTATTGATTTTTATAAAAAAGATTATAGTACCGCAAAATGGGAAACAATAAAAGTACCTAGCAATTGGGAATTACAAGGGCATGGGATTCCTATTTATACAAATATTGAATATCCTTTTCCTAAAAATCCTCCTTTTATTCCGCATGACTATAATCCTGTGGGCAGTTATGTTAAGCAAATAAACATTCCAGAAATCTGGGAAGGTCGAGATATATTTCTATCTTTTGGGGCGGTTCGTAGTGCTATGTATCTTTGGGTGAATGGGCAAGAAGTGGGTTATAGTCAGGGGTCTAAAACAGCTGCAACTTTTAATGTTACGCCGTATCTACAGTCGGGCAAAAATAAAATAGCAGTAGAAGTCTATCGCTGGTCAGACGGGAGTTATATTGAAGATCAGGATTTTTGGCGGCTTAGTGGCATGGACAGAGATGTCCTTTTATATGCCACGCCTAAAGTGGCTATTGATGATATAAAAGTAATTGCCAGCTTAGACCCAAGGTATAAAGATGGGTTGTTTCATTTAGAAGTTGTACTTCGTAATACAAATGATTCTCCCCCAACAGTGCATCAAGTAGCTGTTGAATTATTAGAGAAAGACGATACGCTATTTAAAGAAGAAATAAAAGCGGAATTCGGCAGTTCCAACACCACTCAATTGTCTTTCCAAACGACCATTCCTACTGTAAAAAAATGGACAGCAGAAACTCCCAATTTATATCGCTTATTAGTCACTTTAAAAAATGAACAAGGTGAAGAATTGGAAGCAACCGTCCTAGATGTAGGATTTAGAAAAGTGACTATTGAGAATGCCCAATTACTTATCAATGGCGTTGCCGTACAATTCAGAGGGGTCAATTTACATGACCATGATCCTAAAACGGGGCATGTAATTAGTAAAAAACTCACTTTGAAAGATTTGCGTTTGATGAAAGAAAATAACATCAATGCCATTCGTTGTAGCCATTATCCCAAGGATAATTATTTTTATACCTTAACAGATAGGCTAGGTTTTTATGTAATTGATGAGGCGAATATAGAAACACATGGCATGGGTGCCTGTTTTCAAGGCGATTTTGATACGAGCAAACACCCAGCCTATTTACCAGAATGGAAAGCACAACATTTGGATCGAGTACAACGGATGTTTGAACGGGACAAAAATTATCCTTCTATCATCACTTGGTCACCGGGGAATGAAGCAGGAAATGGGAAAAATATGATAGCCGCTTATCATTGGTTAAAAGCAGCTGACCCCACCCGACCCACTCAATATGAACAAGCCACCAAGTTCGAAAATACAGATATATATGCACCCATGTATGCTCGAATTCCTGCCTTGCGAGAACATGCCACTTCCAATCCAACTAAGCCAATGATACTTTGTGAATATGCCCATGCAATGGGTAATTCGGTGGGTAATCTAAAAGATTATTGGGAGGTGATAAAAGCCTATCCTAGCCTTCAAGGTGGGTATATTTGGGATTGGGTAGATCAAGGTTTGCAAACGAAAGATGCAGCAGGGAAATCCTATTTCGCCTACGGAGGAGATTTGGGTGGGCAGGATTTACAAAATGACCAAAACTTTTGCATCAATGGTTTAGTAGGTCCAGATAGAAAACCTAATCCGCATCTGTGGGAAGTCAAAAAAGTTTATCAACCTATTCATTTTGAAGTCATTCATTCTAACAAAGGTCAAGTTAAGATTCAGAATAATTTTGATTTTATAACGCTTGATAATATAGGTTTCGAATTTAAAATTTACATTGGTGGAGAATTGTCTAGCTCAAGTAGTAGTAGTAAAAATGGGATTTTCCCAGGGCAATCCTTTATTGTAGATTTAAATAATGATTTTACGACTAAATATAACGTAGACTATTTTTTGAATGTAACCGCTTTTATTGTAGAACCAGAACCCTTGCTTCCTACCAGACATATCGTAGCAAGAGAACAATTTATATTTAAACAAAGTCGACCACTTGTTTTTCAGCCAACTATAGATCTCCGCCCAAAAGCACCAAGTCCTACTTTTACTATTCTTAATAAACAAAAAATCATTCAAATCAAAAATGAGGCTTGTACAATTAAGTTGGATAAAGTTAGTGGTGCAATTATAAGCTATAAAATTAATAGTCAGGAATTATTGCATCAAGCTATTTTGCCCAATTTTTGGCGAGCACCTACAGACAATGATTACGGCAATAATATGCCTGTTGACACAAAAGTATGGAAGGAATCAAGCTATAAACGGACGCTCACACAATTTGCTATAAATGGAACAACTATAGCCAATTTACCTAAAAAATCCGAACATCAGCATTTACAAATAAGTACCCTTTTTACTTTTCCAGCAGAAGGCATTAACTGGGAATTAAACTATCAATTATTTAAAAGTGGCGATTTATATGTTAGCAATAAAATAGCTTGTACCAATGCAACGCTACCCTACTTACCACGAATAGGGAACACCCTAGCCTTCAAAGGGAATTTCAATAAAATTGAATGGTATGGTAGAGGACCTTATGAAAATTATGCAGACCGAAAATCTAGTACGTTTTTAGGTAGGTATAAAAAAAGTGTTGCAAATATGCACTTCCCTTATATTCGTCCACAAGAAAATGGTTATAGAACAGACACCCGTTCGCTAGTATTAAAAAATAAAAACAAAGACCGTATCACTATCGAAGGTGGTACTCCTTTTGGATTTAGCGCATTACACCATAGCATTACAGATGTAGACGAGGGTATGGAAAAAACCAATCGCCATAGCATAGATGTCCCTCAGCGTCCAGAAACTTATTTAAACATAGATTATCAACAAATGGGTATTGGAGGGGACGATACTTGGGGCGCGCCTGTACATAATGCATATAAGATTTTTCCTGGGGATTATTTTTTTGGGTATGTGGTTCGAACGAATCTTGTAACCCAACTGTAACTTCAAATCCTTTCCTTTGTATTTACGTTGCGTTGAAGTTAAATTCAAAAACTAAAAATCATTTCTTTGATAAGGTACGAAGGAAAAATAAAATATACATTTTATTTTTAAAAACCCTTTTCTCAGAAGGATTTCCAAAAAATAATGGTCTAATTTACGACAAGTTTATCTAGTCGGTTGATATATGGAACCTTATTACACGGTCGCTTCCCGCGACCCTGTAATTTATCTGACTGGAAATTAGCAGTTTAAATTACAGGGTCGCGGGAAGCGACCGTGTAATAAGCTCTCGAACTGTCAACTACTTTCGTACAATGGATAAACTTGTCTAATTTACTTTTTCTTTAGCTTGGCATCTGGTAAGCTAGTCTTGAATAAGCAGGAGGGGTTAGCAAAAAGTTAATAAAAATCAATATGACCGAAAAGAAAATATTAAACGAAGTCATCCTAGCATATCGGAAATTAATAGAAGAACGATACCAATATGCTGTTATAAAAGAACAATTTGAAATACCAGTCTCTTTCAATGAAGCACGAACAAATATGGTTAGAGACTATTTTTTAACGCATATTTATCCACTACCTGCTAAACGACAGGAACTAGAACTAGCTTTTCAGAGCTTAGATAATTATATCAAGCATCCAGAAAAATTATTGCGGATTTTACTAGATTCTGGTAGTCTTATTTTTAAATATGGCAGGCATTTACCAAAAATACTGACTGCGGGTATGAAAGCCTTAAAATCTTTCCGTAGCGCAACTAACTTTGAACAGAAACTGGTTCAAAAAGCAATTGATTCTGAATTAGTCCCCCCCTACTCCACCGAACAGGTGAAGCAATTGGTCGGTGGTTTATCCAAAAAAGATATAGAAAATTTTATTGAAAATAGTCAATCTTTATTTAAAACCATTCAGGATAGGAAGCTGGTTAAAAAAATAGTAGAAATTGTCAATCACTTAATTGCAAAAATGGAAAAAAGGCCTAACGTCTATTCCGAAGTAGAAGTAAACGCACTAAAGATAGGGAGAGATATAATTAAGGAAGGTGATTTATTATTTGCAAAATTATCTATATCCGAACAAGAACAATTATTGGCGGTCGTTTTGGAAATAGAACGAAGTGCTTTGGAGGAGGTGTTTTAGGGAGTTTAGAATGTTTACTTGTTTAGGATGTTTATTTGTTTACAAAAACCGTTAGCACGTCAAATAAACACCCTAAACAAATAAACACCCTAAACAAATAAACAATTACTTATAGATCAACAGCTGCATCATTTCAATAGCGGAAGTTGTGCCTTTAACCTTAATTAAATCTCTGGGTGTATCATCTCCAATTTCGTAGGTTATCCCTTCGGCATCTAATTGGGTCAAGAACCAGTTTTTGGAAACAGGACCACCAATATTTGAAGGTCGTTCTTTTATTTCTAGATTACTAAGTGCATTTTTAATACCCCCTATCCAATAGTCTTTGAATTGTGGTAAATTTTTAGCCGGCTGTTTGTTCGTGTAAAAAATATCGTACCAAGTAGAATGAAAATCAATTCCTAGAATCACTTTAGCTTTATTGGTCCGAGCAATTTTCACGATAGAATTAGCGACTTGTAAATTTTCTGGTTGATGATAATACGCCCAATCTCTATTCAAATCTATCCCTCCTGCACTATGTCGCCAATGCCCTAAATCTACCCCATCAGGATTCATTAAGGGATACACTATAATATGGTATTTTTTTCTAAAATTATTACTGAGTGGTTTATCGGCTAGAATTTCTTCGATAAAAGCCTGCATCGCAAAATACCCAGTTACCTCTGGTGGATGTTGTCTACTAAGTATTGCAATTATCTCTTTTCCTTTCGGGCTGCCTTCTACTATCTCTAATATAGGTAAGGGTCTACCTAATTTACTTTTGCCTATACTTTGAAAAGTTACATCTGATTGTTTCGCTTGGTCTTGACACCATTGGGTTACATGCGTACTTGTCTGTAATTCTTGGGCAGCCACCCAAAGCGTATCGGTGTTTAAAGAAAGTCGGACAAAAGCATTAATACTATCGGTAGCTAATTGCACCTGCAGGCTATCAATTACTTGCCAGTTCTTCCCATCTTTACTAATTTTAGGAGGATAGCGATGAAACCCATAAGTATACTTTAATTCAACCACTATTTCTTTGGGTGTACTGGACCATAATCGAAACGCATAATAAGCACTCGGATTAATAGGCTCATTTTCAGGAGAAATAGTCGCTTGAAAAGTATCTTGATTTAGGTGTTGAAAATTATTTAACCTTGCCCCATCAAATAAATTGTCCGCATATATGTCCTGCTCTTTAATGTGATAAACCTTTTTCTCTTGTAAAGAAATAGCCTTCGTTTTTGTATCTACTGGATTAGGAAAATCATAAGGTTTTGCATTATAATTAGTACGACAACTTATGAGAAAGAGTAATAGGCTAGTAAAAAGTAGTAGTTTTTTAGGCATTAAATTTTTTGTTTGTTTGTTACAATCAGTTACGTGTAGTTTTGATAGAATAGAGAAGCGAGAGCAGAGAAAAGAGAAAGATTTCGTTTATATTCAACGAGATTTCATCGTTTGTCAAAGGGTTCCATCTCTGCTCTCGCTTCTATTAAAATATCCAGTAATTTAAATTGAGATTGATTTTAGATTGAATAGTCTTTTTATTTTCATTAATTAATTTCCCCAGCAACCGCCCCTTCCCAATCTGGATCTGCGCAGCCAATCCATTGCTGCTTTATTGGATCAAATAAGACGGCATGAACTCTGCCAAAGCGTGCTTTGTCGAAGACTTCCTTTATTTCAAAACCTTCTTGAATTAATTCTTCTGAATAGGCACTTTTCCATCCACTTCCCTCGTGGTTTTCAATATGTAACAAAGTACCATCATGATAAACTCTTGATACTGCCAATGCTTGTGGAAGAGACATTTTATGATCAATTACTCGACTAATAACCGCAATAATAGCGGTCGGAATTCGACTCCCCCCTGCTGCGCCTAGTGCCATAAAAGGTTTTCCATCTTTAGTAATGATCATTGGAGATACATGAGAAGCTGAACGTTCCCCTGCTTTATACACGCCTAAATAAGGTCCTAGTGTTACAGCATATAAAAAACCCAAACCTGGCGTGGCAACCTTTGAACCCATATTGGGACCGATGGTTTGCGTTAAGGCAACCATCATCCCATTTTCATCCGCCACAGAAAGATGCGTTGTATGCCCCATTTCAGCAGTCCAACTTTCGGGCAAATCTTGCTCTAGGTAACCTGTTTCTGTGCTGCCATTGATAGCAATCTTATTAGCTAAAGTAGCCGCATAAGATTTGGAAGTCAAAACATTAAGAATAGAATCCGTTTGCGGTATCCGTTGTTTTTGTCTATCTTGATAAGCCAAGTCAATTGCTTGTGCAACTACACTCGCCCAGTCCGCATTTTGTAAATTTGCCATAGGTAGATTTTCCAGAATATTCATAATTTCAATAGTGATAGCCCCAAAAGACGGCATCCACAAACCATGTATATCATATCCTCTATACGTACCATGTAATACCTTACTTGATTTTGCTTCATAATTTGCTAAATCTTCCATCGTCAATAATCCCCCATTTGCTTCAAAATCTGCTACAATTTTTCGAGCAATTTCTCCTTTATAAAAAGCATCTCGACCTCCTTTAGCAATTAATTCTAAGGTATTACCCATATCTTTTTGCACCCATTTTTCTCCTGCCTGATAAGTTCGACCATCTTTTAAAAAATATTGCCGACTTCCTTCAAATTCTCTTAATAATTTCTTGGCACTTGCTTGTCGTCTTGCTTCGCCTTTTAATATAGGGAAGCCTTTTTTTGCATATTTAATAGCAGGCTTCATCACTACCTCTAATGGTAGCGAACCATGTTCTTCTAGTAATTTTGTCAATCCAGCTACTACACCGGGAATTCCAATGACCCCATACCCATAGCGCACAGGTGGAGAAGTAGCTGTATCATAGCGCATCGGTGCTTGGGTGGTACCATCTATGCCGTGTATGTCTCCATTTGGTAATCTCACTATCGCTTGCATTCGACCACCTATACCATTCATACTTGGCTCCACAACTGCTAATGCGAAGGCACTTGCAACGGCTGCATCTACTGCATTACCGCCTTGCTCTAGCATCTGAGTTCCAGCTAAAGTGGCTAGGGGTTGCCCACAGGATACCATTCCCTTTGTGGATGTTCCAGTCTGTGTAAAGTTTGGATATTTTACAGTTTGGCAACCAATTGCTAGGGCTAACAAAAAGAGAATATAACTTAGTTGTTTTAGTTTTATGGTATCCATTGTTTTGTTTTATTTTATTACTCAAATATACCTTATAAGGTACGAGTAAACCAAAGGTACAACAAGAAATAATCTTTTTATACTTGTCCCTTATATAAATAATTATTCCTTACCTTACGTAAAAATTCTAAATCACAAATTAGAGTTGTTCAGAAAAATGCTTAAAAACTATTTTCCTAAACACCCCTAATCACAAATTCTAAATTCCAATTCTCGAATAAATGACTTATACTGCTATTATCATTGGCACAGGAATCTCCGGTATCTGCATGGCCATAAAATTAAAAGAAAAAGGTATCCATGATTTTTTGCTACTCGAAAAAGCAACAGATATTGGTGGTACTTGGCGAGAAAACACCTACCCTGGTGCAGAATGTGATATTCCCTCTGCCTTATACAGTTTTTCTTTTGAACCCTATCCTGATTGGGAATATAAATGGTCTCATCAACCCCAAATTTTGGAATATTTACAGCAGGTAGTCATGAAATACGACCTACGTAAACATATCCATTTTCAAAAAGAAATGCTTAGTGCCAAATGGCAAGAAGAAGAAAAATTATGGTCTGTACAAACGAAAGACAAAACTCGCTACGCAGGAAAATCTTTAATCAGTGCCGTTGGACAATTGCATCATCCCAGCACGCCGAACTTTAAAGGAAAAGACTTATTTAAAGGAGCTAGTTTTCATTCAGCGCAATGGGACCATACAGTACCTTTAACAGGCAAAACGGTAGGGGTAATTGGCAATGCGGCAAGTGCGGTACAGTTTATTCCAGAAATTGCCCAGACCGCAAAAGAAGTGGTTGTTTTTCAACGCTCTGCCAATTGGATGCTACCCAAACAAGATCGATTATATAAGGAATGGGAAAAAAAATTAGTTAAACGTGTTCCTTTCTTATTAAAAATATATCGAACAAGATTGTGGTTGACTGGTGGTGGTCTTTTCTTAGTGATGAAAAATAAAAATAATTGGCTAAGAAAAGCATTACAAAAGAAGTCGATTGACTATATTAAGGAACACATAACGGACCCTGCAATAGTAAAAAAATTAACACCTGAATATCCTTTAGGTGCGAAAAGGGTATTGTTTTCAGACAATTACTATGCAGCTTTAAGTCAACCCAATGTAACTTTAGCTACGGGTGGGGTTCAAAAAATAACAGAAACAGGCGTAATCAGTGGCGAGGGTACGGAGGCTAAAGTGGATGTACTCATATATAGCACTGGCTTTAAGACTAACCCGTTTTTTAGGGGCTTAGATATATCAGGCAAAAATGGTCAAACAATAAAAGAAACTTGGAAAAAAAGTCCTGAAAATTATTTAGGTATCAGTGTGCATGGATTTCCTAATTTATTTATGCTCTATGGTCCTAATACTAATTTAGGACATAATTCAATTATTCTTATGAGTGAAGCACAGGCTAATTATATTACACAGTGCATAGATGGTTTACAAAAAAATAACTGGCAGTCTTTAGAAGTGAAAAAGACCGTTATGCAAGACTATTATAAAAATACACAAGAGCGATTAAAAAATATGATTTGGGCAGTCATTGAAGATAGTTGGTATAAATCCGCTGATGGTAATTTGCCCAATAACTATCCAGGAAGAACGATGGAATATATTCGGATTACTAAAAAGGTAGATTTTGATGCTTACGAGGTAACATAAAAGAAGTCAGAGGTCAGATCGGGCTTATGTAAAAAGTGAAAATTTGAATTTTATTCAAATTTTCACTTTTTACATAAGCCCTGTCAGAGGTCAGATTTATGACGTGTTCAACGCGTCATAAGTCTGACCTCTGACAGAAAAATTTATTTTTCGATCTGACTTCTGACTTCTTTTCACTTCATATCCGCAGGAAATACACTAGGGTCAAATCCCCACAACAAAGGCAATACAAAATAGACAAACATAGTCAACAAAATAATAGATAAAATATTCATCCAAATTCCTGCCTTTACCATATCTGGAATACGCAAATATCCAGAACCAAATACGACCGCATTTGGGGGCGTTGCCACAGGTAACATAAATGCACAAGAAGCAGCCACTGTTGCCGCTACCATTAAAATATAAGGATGTACATCTATAGTCAATGCCATCGGGGCGAGTATGGGTAGTAACATAGCAGTCGTTGCCATATTAGACGTAATTTCTGTCAAAAAATTAACGGCTACAATCATAAATAAAACTAATAATAAGATGGATACTCCTTGCAACAAAGTCATTTGTGAACCAATCCATTTTGCTAAACCACTTTCATCAAAACCAGCTGCTAGTGCCATTCCTCCGCCAAACAATAAAAGAATACCCCAAGGTAACTTTACCGCCTCTTCCCATGTTAACAATTTTCTATCGCCCTTTTTGGTAGGTAATAAAAAAATAACGAACGCACTAATTATCGCAATAATTGTATCATCTATGGCAGGTATGAATTTTTTAAGAAAAAAGGATCGACTAATCCAAGCAATAGCGGTGCAAACAAAAACCGTTAGCACCAATTTTTCTTCATAAGAAATATTCCCTAATGCACTTAATTGTTTTTTGATTTCGGTTCGTCCCCCTGGAAAACCTTTTTGTTTAAATTGAAAAGCAAAACGAGTTAAATATTGCCAGCAAATAAATAATAAGATCATAGAAATCGGGAACCCAAACATAAACCATTGAGCAAAAGTAATTTCAACACCATAGGTTTTTTCTACTACCCCCGCTAAAACTAAGTTAGGGGGAGTTCCTATTAGCGTTCCCATACCTCCAATAGAGGCACTATAAGCAATTGCCAGCATTAAAGCTTTTCCAAAGATTAAATTCTCATCTTCTACAGTATCTGGGTTATCTCTTAATTGCGCAATAATCGCCATACCAATGGGCAACATCATAACGGAAGTTGCTGTATTAGAAATCCACATAGACATAAAAGCAGTCGCCAACATAAAGCCCAAAATAATTCTACTCACATTCGTACCAATAAAATTGATAATGGTCAAGGCAATGCGTTTATGTAAATTCCATCTTTCAATAGCAATGGCAATGATGAAACCTCCAACATATAAGAATATATATTTGTGTCCGAAAGAAGCCGTTGTTTCAGATAAACTTAATGCACCTGTTAATGGAAACAGTACAATTGGTAATAAAGCGGTTACTGCAATAGGAATGGCTTCTGTTATCCACCAAATTGCAATCCAAAATGTAGCGGCTAATACCGCATTTGCCTGTGGATTTAAACCTTCTGGATGAAAGAAGAGGAGGGTTAGTATAAAAGCAAGGGGTCCTGTAATTAAGCCGATTTTTTTTGAATCCATTAGCGTTTTATTCTGATTTTTTTTTCTTGTTCCTAATCTGGCAAAGCCAGTACCATAATTTTGAATCTGCACCCCATTCAAAATTCAAAATTCATCATTCATCATTCATCATTCAAAATTCATCATTCAAAATTCAAAATTCTGCCATGTTTGCGCGGAATATTATTGATTAGAAACTAATAAGGTCTACTTTTGAAGTTTTTTGGATAAAAGTAGCCTTAATAATACCTCCAACCAAAATTCTTTTTAAATTTAGAAAATTTTTTAAAATGGAAACAGATAATTCCTTTATAATTCCCCCTGAATTTAGCGAGAAAGAACGAGCATTGACATTACAAGTACATGAATGGCATTTTCCACAAATGCGAAAATCAAGTAATGTACCTTATGTAACCCATCTTATACGAGTTGCAGCCATAGTAAAAGGAGTGCTTCAACAGCCTATTTTAATTGCTGCTGCTCTATGTCATGACTTATTTGAAGATACGCAAACGGGAGAAGTAACGCTTGCTAAGCAACTAAAAGAAATTGGTTACCCAAAAGAAGAAATTCCTAAAATCGTACAATTGGTATGGGAATTGACGGATGAATTTGAAAAAAAGAAATATCCACAATGGAATAGAGCTAAAAGAAAGGCTCATGAAGTTAAACGACTTTCCAAAGTAAGTGCCAATGCCGCAAGTATTAAATTAGCGGATTTAATTGATAATACAAGAGATATTCTTACGCTAGAAAATTTCGCAAATACTTATCTTCGAGAAGAACGTGCTTTACTAAAAGTGCTAACGCATGGAAATGAGGAGCTAATGATTTTGGCAAAGGAAGAATATGAATATGCGGTTGCTAGTTTAAAGAAATTATAACCTACTTACTTTTCGCTGAAATTAAATTCAAAAAATAAAAATAATTTTTTTTTATAATTAGATGGTTTTAATAGTTTCTGCTTGGCATCTGGTAAAAAGTATATTTAATAGTTCTCTTTAGAGGGAGCAAATGTAAAAATGATTAAATGGAGTCGTTCATCTAGGAAAATAGTTCACTTTGCTAGAAATCTGCTGGCCTATTTACTCATTTCTTCATTTTATCATTTCTTCATTTTATCATTGAGTATTTACCTTATAACTACTTCTGCTATTGCTAATACTTAAATGACTAACTTATACAAAAACGTTTACTTATTAGGTATTTTTAAACCATTGATTGTAATTTTGCGTATAGTTTATACTTAACTTAGCCATTTATAATGCTAGAGGCGAGGAGATTTTAGGGAAGTTTATTCCCATTACAATTTACGACCAAAACCACATCTGACATGTATGATATTTTAATAGTTGGAGCAGGAACTGCTGGAATGGCTTGTGCTATTACCGCTGCTCAAAACGGCAAAAAAGTAGGTGTTTTAGAAAAAGCAGCTCATATTGGAGGCACCTTAAATTGGTCTAGTGGCTATTTAAGTGCAGGTGGAACTGCTCAACAAAAAGCAAAAGGAATTGACGATAGTCCACAACAACATTATGAAGATATTATTAGAATCAATGAAAATACAGGGGATCTAAATCTTATCAAATTAGCAGTTGAAGAAGCACCCAAAACTATTGATTGGTTAGAAAGTATAGGTTATCAATTTGCAGAAGATTGCCCAATTATCCATCCCGAACATATTCCTTATAATATACCTCGTACTTATTATGGAAAGCCCAAAAGTCCATCTATATTAGAGGTGCTGCAACCATTATGGGACCAACAAATAAAGAAAGGAAATATCAAATGTTTTACAAGTCATCCTATGGTTGAATTACAAATCGAGGAAGATCATTTTTCTAAAGTAGTTGTATTTGTCAAAGGCAAAGAAAAAACATTTAAAGGTAAAAATATCGTTCTTACCACAGGAGGCTACGGAAGTTCTCCCAGATATTTTAATAAAAAGCATCCAAATACGTCATTAATGAGTGCGACCTATCCTACAGCTATAGGGGATGGGCAAGAGATTGCAGAAGAGGTTGGTGCTTCGTTTGATTATGCTAAATATCATCATCCAAGCGTTGGTGGCCTACAATTATTTACTGGACGAAGTAACTATGCAGATGCATGGGCTTCCGTTACTACTGCTATCAACCGCCTTCCAAGAGAAATATATATTAATTCCGAAGCCAAGCGATTTATGCGAGAAGATGAAAACGATCCCCATGTTCGAGAAAAAATAATTGCACAACAAACAAATGGAAAGTTCTGGGTAATCCTTGATGAATCTGCACTTATGGAGAAATCCAAAAAAGAAAAATACAAAAGTATTGTGAGAAATTGGGATACCAAAAAGATAAAAAAAGCTGCAGCAAAAGAAAAATTTATATGGACAGCTCCTACCCTTTCCGAGCTTTGTAAAAAGATAAAGCTACCAGAAACGCAATTTTTAGAGACTATTACTAATTATAATAAAAGCGTATCAATTGGCAAGGATGAAGATTTTAATAGAGTTTACTTAAAAAATGAAATTCGAGAAGCCCCTTTTTATGCAATTGAAGTACATGCAACGGTAACAGCAACATTCGGTGGGATTAAAGTTAATGAACAATTACAAATTCTTGATACTAGTGGAAAACCATTAAATGGTCTATATGCTGCTGGAGAATTACTCGGATTAGGTGCAACTACTGGTCAAACTTATTGTAGTGGCATGGCTATTACACCTGCTTTGAGCTTCGGCAGAATACTTGGTAGTAATTTATAGTAAGTGAATTGCTTTATTGTTTTATTGTCTTATTGTTCTCATACTAGACGCTGGCAATATAACAATATAACAATTTCAACAATCCCTCAAAATTTCAATAATTGCTTTTTTAAGAATTTAATTTCAGCCTTATATTTCTCTTCAATTCCAATAAAAGACGCTGGAAAACTCTTTTTAAAAGAATTAATAAAAGCACCTTGAATAGGGGGCTTTTTTAAATTTTCTGCTTCCGATTGCGTATCATCATAAGAATGGCTGGCTAGACGATTCCGTCTTACAGCCTTCATAGCATTTTCTTTTGTCTTAGGATCTTCCTTAATTATAGCAGAAACTATTGCTTTTTCCTCTTCATAAATCCTACTAAATAGCTGTTTTAGTTTTAATTCAACTTGCTTCTTTTGTTCTTGTTGTTCTAATTGGATTTTCTTTTTAGTGATAAATGTATTTTTCTGCTCTTTCTTAGAATCAATAATAGCTTCTTGTTTAGACATGTTGACAATATGCCCGCCTATATTTTTAATAGATACTCCTTGCTTCACTCGTTCTAAAGTGTATTGTATCGCATTCCTTACCTGTGCTTCCGGATGTTTTTTTAATAAACTATTTAAAGCAGATTTTGTCATCCACTTGCCAACCAACAAATGTAATTCCTCCACAACAGCGTTTACAACTATATTCTTCTTTTTTGGGACTTCCGAAACAGGTAAATCAATCACCTGCTGATTCATAAAAGGGCTAGACTGATTTTTCTGAATGAAAAATTTAATTTTATCTACACCTCTACCCTTTTTTATTTCCTCAAAAGTGAATTTTATATCCGTAAATTCAGATAAATCATTTTGGGCTTTTTGAATAACTCGTTTTTTAAAATGCCCATATAGTTTATATTTATCTTCAATACCAAGTATACTTTTTAACTCCGATAGTTTAAACAATCGCCAACCAATTTTTTCATATTGTTTTAACAACTCATATATTCGAATAGAATAAGTACTTGGTAGTTTTAAAATATTACGGACATCGTACATGGTAAACTGCGATTTCAATTGAAGCAAGTAAGGTTTCATCTTAGGATGAAAAGAGATGGTCAAGTACAAATGATCGGCACCAGACAATCCTCTGCCTTCTGTAATAGCACTATCTAAACCTGATATAACTGGTGTCTCAAATTGTCTTTTAACCCCGTCCAATTCGTAAGGAATGTAGAAGGTCTTAGTCATTAATTTTTTAGCACCTCGTCTCAATAATTCATAAGCCTCTTTATTCTTGGCAAGTTCAAAATCATTAACAATATCTTTTAGATAAATCTTATAATCCTTGAAATCTTCATCATCTCTTCGGATCATTGTTAACATCTTTGTGAACAATCGCATTTCCCATATATCAAACTTATATCTCGCTTCTACTAGGTTATTGGATTTTCTAACAAATTTTACTACTTGCTTATTTCCGTTGGACTGATTTGGATTCATGAAGAGTTTGTTTAATTCTCATAGTTTATTGGTGGACCTACCCCCTATTTTTGTGATAGTTCTATTGTTTATATACTACCGTAAATATCCTCTATCATACACTTTTTAGAACAGGGAAGCAAGAATGCAGAAAAGATATAGATTTCGTTTAAAAAACGACGAAATTTCATTAATTGTAGATGAGATTTATCTCTTTTCTCTACTCTTGCTTCCCTATTCTAAAAAGTATATAGCAGGGAACAGAAAGTGTTTCTAGATTTACGAATTTCTTAGGCTCTTAGCTATTTTTAGGTAGCTATCCCTAAAAAAGAGATAGTTCACCCTAATTTTGTGATGTTTATCCCTAAAAATGGGATAGTTTCACCTAGATTAGTGATAGTTATCCCTAAAAAAGAGATAGTTCACCCTAATTTTGTGATACTACCTGTATCTAATACACTGCTAATCAATAATTTATGACCTCCGAAAAGGTATAAAAGGATATAAAAGGATAAAACAACAACAAAGAAATAGACCCTAAATAGGTGATAATTCCTTTAAATGTCTTTTGTTGTTGTATCTTTTTTCTTTTTTGCCATACTATTCTTCTTTACCCTTTATGCTAAAAAAGCAGATAACAACTATACATCCTAAATCAGTGATAAGTACCTAACTATAAATAATCGTCACTTTATGAAGGACTCTTTTTCCATTCTACTTCCTAAAAAGATAGTTCAATAAAGGGATTATTCAACGATTTTTTTTTGTATAATGAAAAAATAGTCTCTTCAAAAGTGACGATTATT
>ENA-ORXT01003334-ORXT01003334.1-marine-metagenome-genome-assembly--contig:-NODE-3334-length-17866-cov-7.532801_pt1 | contig 17866 bp, 12 predicted proteins | sample MGYA00237868_ERZ511482 | MGnify/ENA metagenome assembly ERZ511482 | reverse complement strand
GGGAGTGCGGTCGGCACGAGCGACGGCGGGCGCGGGGGGGGGGGCGCCGCCGCGGCCGGCGACGGCGCCGTCGGCGGCACCGCGCCGTCGGCGGCCGACGTGCGGGACCGCCGGGACGAGCCGCTGGTCGTCAGCCCGTGGCGCCCGTGGCGCCCGTGGCGCCCGTGGCGGCGGCCACCGCTCGGACGCGACGGCGCGGTGCCGGCGCTCGGACGTGACGACGCGGTGCCCGAAACCGTGTAGCTGCCAGTGCCCGTGTAACTGCCGCTGCCGGTGACCGTATAGCTGTCGCTGCCGGTGCCGGAATAACTGCCACTGCGGCCGCCGGTGCCCACCGCGTCGGCGGCGTCCGCGTCGGCGCTCGACTCGGTGGGGCGCTCCGCCACTGGCGACAGGGGCAGGGGCCGCGCCCGCCCGCCGCCCGGCACGAGCGTCTCGGCCGGCCGCAGCCGCCGCGAGTCGACCGACTCGGTGGCGGCCGAGTCGGAATAAAACGACGGCGGCGGGGAGACCGACACGGCCGGCAGGGCGTCCGTCTCAAACTCGTACCCGCCCGCAGGGGGGGTCCCCGGCCGGGGCCGCTGCAGGCGCTCCTCCTCGGCTTGCATCTCCTGCCGGTGCATGGCGAGGTAGCGCTGCTGCCACGAGGTGTGGTCCACCTGCTGCCGCTGCTGCGCCGCCTCCTGCTCGGCGGTCAGGGGCAGGGGGCCGGTGGGGCCACCCGCCACCCCCCCCGCCGCTCCTGACCGCCGCGAGGCGGAGCTCCGCCGCCGCCGCGACGAGCCGACACTCTCGGACGGCGTCACCGTGTCGCCCATCGACCCCGAGTCGTACAAGTACGAGTCGTACAAGTCGGAGCTGGCCGCCGTGCCCGACCCGTCGAGCGAGGCGGCGGGCGGCACGCGGCCGCCCGCCGCGTCGCCCCGCCGGTCCTGTTCCATCTCTGCCGCCAGCTGCGCAGCCCGACGCTGCGCTTCGAGCGCGTAGCTGTCGGCGGTTGACGATGGCGGCGGCGGCGCGTCAGCGCCGTCGAGTGGACGGGACGGACCGCCGGCAGCGTCCGACGGGCGGCTGCCCGAGGGCGTGGTTGCGCCATCTGCAGGAGTGGTCGTCACTTCGCCCGCAAAAGAGAAGGAGCGCTCGTCGCTCGAGTCCCGGCGCGCCAGCTCAAACTCACTGCCGCCGTCGGCAGAGGCCGCCTCGGGCTGCCTTCGCCCACCAGCCACCGCCGCTGGCGTCGGCGCGCCCGAGGTGCTGAGCTTGCGCCTGACGTTGTCATCGCTGCCGCCGTCGCCGACGCCGCTGCCGCCGGCCGCGTCCAAGCCCCCTCCCCTGGCCCCGCCATCGTCGCTGCGGCGGCTGGCCGCCGACGCCGCGCCGGTCGCACCCTCAAAGTCCGCCTCCTCCCCGCCAACATCCTCATCGCGTCGCGTCGGCGGCCGGCGGCCCGACGCCCCGCCCGCCGTCGGCTTGGAGCCGCCACCCCCGCCCGCGGCGGCGGCGACCTTGTGCCGCCGCTCAACCTCCTCCCGTAACGCACTCGACGGGCGGGCGCCGCTCGGCGGCCGGCCGGGGCGACGGCCACCAGCCGTGCCGCCGTCGGCCGAGCCGCCACCCTCAGACGGCGTGGCCGGCCCCGACGAGGCGGTCCCGGTGCTGCCGCCATCATCACGGCCGCTCGGGCGCCGCACGTCGGCCGACGCGGCGGCGTCAAACGGGAGGCTGCGGCGGCTGCTGCGCCCGCTACGCCCGTCGGACCGCCCATCATCGCCGACGCGGGATGCGTCTGCCGATGGCGGGGCGGCGCTGTCGCGGCGGCGATGGCGACGGCGGTGGTGGCGGCGCCCGCCGGCGGGGCGGTCGGCGGCATCCAAGTCGCGGCGGGAGGTATCGTCCCGCATCGAGCCGTCGCCGTCGTCGCCGTGGCGGCGGGAGCCGTCATCAGCGGCGTCGTCGCGCCCGTTGAAGAGGTCGAACAAGCTGCCGCGGCGGGAGCTACCACCGCCCCGAGAGTCTTTCTCACGGTCGGAGTCGTCCTCACGGAGGGAGTCGGAGTCCCGACGGGTATCGTCATCGGCGCGCCCAAACAGGGGGCCCAAGCCGCCACCCCCCCGCCGTGACTCGCCGTCGGACCCAGAAGCCCGCTCCGACGCGCGCCCGTCACCGTCGCGGCTGCCGCGCCGGGTACGATGGGGGTGGCGGCGGCGCTGACCGCTCTGCAAAGTGCCGTCGTCCTCCCGCGAGTCGTCGTCGCGGCGGGGCTCGTCATGGCCGCCAAAGAAGTGACTCAACCCGGCGCCGCCCCGCCGCGACTCGACCCCACTGTGGGAGTCGCTCCCAACGCGGCGCGAGTCCTCCTCATCGCGGCGGCCAAAGAGGGCGCCCAAACCGCCGCCACCCCGCCGCGACTCGTCCCCGCTGTGGGAGTCGCCCGCATCGCGGCGCGAGTCGTCATCGTCGCTGCGGCCCGAGGGGCGGCTCACCCCATGCCCACGACGGGACCCGTCGTCAGATCCCGTAGTCCCACTAGATGACCGGCGTCGGTCGCCATCCCGACTGTGGTCACGGCGGCGACGGCGGCGGCCACTCGGGCGCGGGCCGCCGTCGCTGCCCGATGCATCCTGGTCGCGCCCAAAGAGTCGGCCCAAGCCACTTGGCCGCTGCGTGTCGCCGTCCGATCCAGACGCCCGCGCCGACAGCTCACTGTCCCGGTTGCGGCTGCGCCGGCGGCCACTCAGGCGTGGGCCGCCGTCGCTGCCCGACGCGTCCTTGTCGCGCCCAAGGACCCGGCCCAAGACACTCGGCCGCTGCGCATCGCCGTCCGACCCAGACCCGTCCGACGACCGTCGCCGGTCGCGGCTGCCGCTACGATGGCGTCGACGACCGCGGCTGCTCCGGTCAGAGTCATCGCCGATCTTCACGTCCTTGTCCGCGCCGCCAAAGAGGCGGCTCAATCTACCCCCCCCGCGACGTGTGCCGCTGTCCGACCGTGACCCGCCCGACGACCGCCGCCGGTCTCGGCCGCGGCTGCCGCTGCGATGGCGCCGGCGACCGCGGCTGCTCCGGTCAGAGTCGTCGCCGCTCTCCGCGTCCTTGTCCGCGCCGCCAAAGAGGCGGCTCAACCTACCCCCCCCGCGACGCGTGCCGCTGTCCGACCGAGATCCGTCCGACGACCGCCGCCGGTCTCGGCCGCGGCTGCCGCTGCGATGGCGCCGACGACTGCGGCCGCTCCGGTCAGAGTCATCGCCGCTTTCGGCGTCGCCGTCACCGCGACCAAAGAGGAGACTTAACACACCCCCCCTGCGCCGGGTGCCGCTGTCCGACCGTGACTCGTCTGATAACCGCCGCCGGTTCCCGCTACGACTGCGGCTACGCCCACGGTGGCGGCCGTGGCTGTTGTCGCGGCGGCGGTCATGGCGGTCCATATCACCGGAAGCATGGCCAAAGAGGCCACTGAGCAAACCGCCGCCCCGCCGAGCGTCATCACGGCCCGAGCCGCCATCGTCGCGCCCCGAACCACCGTCATTGCGGCTAAAGAGCCCGCCGAGCAGCCCGCTCCCCCGGCCAGAGTCGTCATCCGAACGGCGCTCCGACGCCTGCTGCCGCTTCTGCCGTTCGCGGCTGTGGCGCCGCCGCCGCCTGTGTGCACTACGGTCCCGGCGCCGGTCCCGGCGCTCCCTATGGCGGCGCTGCTCGCGGAGCTCACGGTAATGGCGACGGTCGTCGAGGCGGCGCTCACGGAAATCGCGATCGCGGTCGTGGCGGCGCTCACGCCTGCGTTGGCGCTCCCGCACCAAGCTCGCTTCGCTTCCAGAGTCGTCCTTGCGGCCGAAAAGGCCGCCGAGCAGCCCGCGGCCCGGCCGAGAGCCGTCGTCGCTTCGGGAATGGTCGTCGTGGTGCTTGTGCTGGTCCCCGAGTCCAACCAGACGGCGCATGCGACTCGCGCGGCGCGCTTCCCGGTCAGACCTCGACCCACGCGAGTCGCTGTCCCGGCTGCGGCTGTGGCGTCGTCGGCTCTGCCGCCGCGAGCGGCTGCGGTCGTCACTCCGACGGGACCCGCCAGCGTCAGACCGACTCGGTGACCGCCGTCGGCCGCGACCGCGACTGCGGCCGGGATGACGACGGGGGCGGCGTTCGTGGTGGCGGTCTTCACTCCACCAAGACTCGCCGTCGCTGCTCGAGCCGTCACCGGCCCCAAAGAGGCGGCTCAACGTATGCCCGCTGCGAGAGCTGTAGGTCTCGGACGACTGCCATGACGACCGGCTGCGGCGGTGACCGTGCCGGCGGCGGCCGTCACGGTGGCGGCGGTCACGGCGCCGGCGCCGCTCCCGTCGGGTGTCATCTTTGCCATGGGAGTCATCCCTACCACGACCAAAGAGACCGAGCAAGCTGTCCCCGCGACGGGAGCCGTCGTCCGACCTAGACCGCCGCCTGTGGCTGTCGCGGCTGCGGTAGCGGCGACGGCCGCGGCTATGGCTGCGGCTGCGGCTGCGGCTGCGGCTGCCGCCGCTGTCCCGACGCCGGCGCCTCTCCCGCCGAGAGTCACCTTGGCTGCGAGCCTTCTTGTCGTCGCGACCAAAGCGGCCGCTGAAACCACCTCCCTGCCGCGAGTCGCCGTCGCTTTGGGAGAGGTCACCGAGATGCGAGTCGTCGTCCTTGCGCCGAAAAAGGTTGAGCAAGATACTGTCCCGCCGCGAGTCACCGTCTGAGCGAGATGCCCGCTCCAAGCCGCTCTGCCGGCGCGAGTCCTCCCCCGAAGCAGACGCCTGCCGCCCGGAGCTGTCTCGGCTGCGGCTGCGGCTGCGACCACGGCTGCGACTGCGACTGTGGCTGCGGCTGCGGCTGCGGCTGTGGCTGCCGCTTCGACTGCGAAGGCGGTCACGGTGGGAGCCGTCCTCTGAGCCCGACGCCCGCGCCGACGACCGCCCGTCGCTGTCGCGGCTACCGTGACGGCGGCCGAGGCGGCGGCGGGAGCCACTCTTCCGGTGGGAGCCGCCTTCCGAGACAGAACCGCGCGAGGAGGCCCGCCCGCCGACGTCGAGGCTGTCGCGACTGCGACGAGAGTGGCTGCGGCTCCGGTCGTCACCCCGCCAGGAGCCGCCGTCCGACCGGGAAGGGGAGCGGGAGCGGGAACGCGAGGCAGAGCGGGAGCGCGGGGGGGAAGGGACGCGAGAAGGGGGGCGCGAGTGCGAGTGAGAGCGAGAACGCGACCGCGACGGCGACGGCGACCGCGAGCGAGGGCGAGAGCGGGTAGACTTGTGTGAGCGAGGGTGGGAGCGCGTCGACGCACGTGAGTGAGAGCGCGAGCGGCCGGCCAGGCCGCCCAACAACCGCCCCGTCAACGCCGCCAGTCCCCCTTCGTCCCCGTCGTCCCGGCCGCTGCGGGGCTCCGAGTGCTCCCCGTCGTCGCCGGCGGCCACCGAGCCGCACGCCGACAAATCTTGGCGGGACGGGCGCGGACGCGGACGGGCCTCCCGCCCCTCCTCGTCCTCGTCGCGCGAGCCACTGCCGTCGCCCGATGCCCGCCCCCCCCACGCCGCCGCTGATGGCTCGTCGCTGCGGCGGCTACGGCCGCTACGGGGGCTCTCCCGGTCCCCCCCACCCGCGTCGCCGGCGACCCCAGAGGCACCAAGTGACGAGTCGGAAGGCCCCGACCTGCCGAGGCCGCTGCTGTGTTGGCTGCGCCAACTGTCCCGCCGCCGCTGCGCACCACCAGCCTCGTGGCCGTCGTCCCGTGGTGAGCCGGCCGACAGCTTACGCCGCATGGGGCGGTCACGCCGCCTGCCGTGGCGGCTGCGACTGCCGCCATCCGACCGATCATGGCCGTCACTATAGTCGTCGTCCCACGACTCGTGGGACAGCTCGCCACCCCCACTAGGGCGGCGACGCACACGGCGGCGGCGGCGGCTGCGTCCGCTCTCATCACCTGACTGCGACGCAGACGGCAACAGACGTCGGCGGTCGTCCCGGCGGTGTTGGTCCCCGCCGCTGTCCCGCCGGCGGCCGCCGCCGCTGCGGCTGTCCCCATCATCGGACCGAGCCGCGGTCGACAACGGCCGGTGGCGGCTGTCGCGGCTATGGCGACGGCGGGTTGGCGACGCGTCCGTGCTGCGCCAACCGTCATCCGACATGTCATCCTCATCACGGCCGGCACTCGGCACGCTCGGGCGACGACGGTGGCGGCGGCGTGGCGGCCCAGGGTTGACATTGACATCCACACCGGGCGGCTCCAACTCGTCGCGGCGCCGGCGCCGGTGGCGGCGCCCGCCACCGCCGCCGTACGTGTCGCCCTCGCCGCCCGACGCGTTGTCATCCTCACAGCCGTCGCCGCTCAAGTGCGTGCGGCGGCTCCGTCCGACGCTGGAAGTCGTCCTGGACGAGCCGGGGGCGCCCTCCCCCTCGGGCGGACCATACCGCGTGTCGTACAGTTGGGCCAAGCGCTCGGCCAGCTGGTCCTGCAGCGGGCGGTCGTCCCTCGACGGCTGGCCGTCGTCGTCGAGACGGCGGTCAAAGGGCGACTCTTGAGCGCCAGACGGGGGGGTGGGAGTGGGGGCGTGCAGCTCGCTCATCGACACGACTGGGTGCTGCCAGCTCGGCTGCCGCTCCATGTCGCTGCGACCGTCGCTGGGTGGCGGCGACGAGCTGGCGTGCGACGGGCGGCGCCGTCTGGGCGGGCGGCCGCTGCCCTCCCCCTGCTCCAGCCGCCCCGACGAGGTCACCGACGGGGTGCGAGCCGCGCCCGCGGCGCCCGCCGCAGGCCCCGTCCACCCCCCATCCAAGCCGTCAGACCCCTGGTCGGACAGTCGCGGCGACTCGGTCGGGCCCGCCAACGGCCCGCCATCGTTGGACGGCCGGTCACTGGTCGACGGTGCGGCCGCCGCAGCGGCGGCGGCGGCGGCGGCCGGCCCGCTGGGCGGCAGACCCCCCTCACGCCGGGACCACCCCGACAGCTCGGACCGCCGCGCCGACGTGGTCGACGGCGGCACCGACGGCACCGTCGACGGGGCGAGGGAGCGGCACCGTCCCGACGCGAGCGTGCTCACATCCTCGTCCGACGGGAATGCTTGGGACGCGTCGTACCGCGGCAGCAGGTCCTCGACAGTAGGGGCCGCGGCCGCACGACCGTCATCCCCCGACAGCTGGCGGTCGGCCGAGCCGGCTGACCCCGCCGATGAGTGGCGGCTCTGCCAGCCGGGCGGCGGGGACCCGCCGCCCTCCCCCCCGTCGACGGTCGCGTCCGCCGCCGCCGGGGCAGCGTCCAAGCCCGGCGACACGCGCGTGGTCGGCGCGTCCCCCGCCGGCGCGAGCCCCCCCGCGTCGCCGGCCGCCGTCTCTGACGCCACCGCGCTCGCCGCCCGAGAGTTCACCGACGGTGACCGCCGGTCAGTGGCCGACAGGGAGCCGCTACCAGAGACCGACGCCGGCGACGTCCGGCGGCGGGGCGGCGGCGCGCTGGCCGGCGGCGGCGGGGGGGGGGTGACACCCGTGGTGCCACTCGCCCCCCCCGCCGAGCCGACCGACGGGCGAGTGCTGCCGCCGGCGCTCCCCGCCGAGGGGGACGCCCGCGAGCGGGCGCTGCCGGCCGAGCTCCGCCGCCCCGCGCTCCAATCGCCGCGGGTAGACTTGCCCGGCGGGGACATGCCGCCGCTGTCGCCACTGCCGCCGCTGCCGCCACTGCCGCCGCTGCCGCCGCTGCCGCCACCACTGACCGCCGCGTTGTGGCGGGCGGCCGACGAGGCCGCGCGAGAGCCCGACGCGCCCGACGAGTATTGGCTGCTGTCCGCCGACGGCGGCCGCCCCGCCGGCGCGTCCCGCCGAGTCAAGCCGGCACCCCCGCCGCCGCCGCCGCCGCCGCCATCGTCCCCGTCACCCCCCCCCTCCCCACCCGCAGCAGACGACGCCGTCCTCGAGCCCGAGCGACTCGATTTGGGCAAGCCGACACCCGGCGCGCCCTCCCCCCCCCGCCCCTCTGACGCCCCCGACGCGGACCACCCCGATGAGTCGCGGCCGTCACGGCTGTCCCCCGAGTCGGACAAGCCCGCACTCGAACCCGACGCGGTGTGGGTAGAGGAGGCCGCCGCGCCAGAGTCAACCCCAGCACCCAGCCCAGCGGGTGGGGGGGGGGGTGGGGACGGCCGCCGCCGCTGCCGGCCGCCGCTCGCCTTCCGCCCGCACGTCCCGCCGCTGCCACCAGTGGCACCCTCGTCCGCCCCACTCCCGGATGATCCTCCTGCCGCCGCCGCCGCCGCTGCCGCTGCCGCCGCCGCCGCCGCTGCGGCCCCCTCCTCCTCCGACGCTGACAGCGGCAAACCCGGCTGGGAGCGGACCGAGTCGGACCCCAAACGGCCGTCCGGAAACACCTGCTCGATGACCGGCACAAAGCAGCCGTCAAAGGTGATCACCACGCGGTCCTCCCCCGAGAGGCCCTCGGCCTTTTCAAATGACATCCAGACATCTTCGGCCGACATGACGCCGTCGCCAAGCTCCTCGTGCACGTACATCTTGACCGTCTCGGCGTATTGGCCGACAATCTCGCGCAGCCGTCGCTCGACGGGCTCGAGCTTCACCCCCGCCGCCGCGTCAGCGACGCCGCGCTCGGGGATGACCCGCATCCGCGCCACATCTTCGGCCGTTAGCGCCGGCACGGCTGCGCGCAGGCGCTTGGCCACAGCTGCCGACAAGAGGGGCGTTTGGCGGAGGAAGAGCTGCCCGCAGTAGGAGTTGGTGATGTGTGCTTCGATTCCGATCTGGTGCAGCGTCTTGCCCGACTGGGCCTTGGCGGCGAGGAGGCGGTCAATCGTCTGCTGCTTTGTCAGGGGGGGGAGGGGGTGGGGGACCGCGTCGCCCGAGGGGGAGGAAAAGGCGCACGACCGTTGGGGATTGCGGGGTGGCGTTGCAGGCACACCGTCCGCCATGGTAGGAAAGGGGTGCCCTCTCAAAACTACAAAGAAATACAACCAAATGAAGCGTCGGTGTCGTCCGTCCCTCACAGGCAACGTGAGAGTGAAAAGGAAACGCAGGCCCGGGCGCTTCACTCAGCCGAGGACAGCGACACAATGATGGGTACGTCGGCGAAGCAGGGGCATGCATGCATGCGCAGGTAGATGGGTACGGGTGGCGGAGGGGTGACCGCGTCACACCGTGCCGCTGACGCACTCGGACACAAATCTCAAAACGGTCGCGCACCAGCGGCTTCCCGACAAGAGCCGGCAGACGGCGGCCGCTCACCCGCGCCGCCGACGCGCTGCAAAGCGCCGCTTGGCACCCGCCGACGCGCGCGCGGGGTGCGGAGGCCCGCACCCCATCCCCTAATTCAGGTACAGGCCAGCGGTTGGCGATGTCCGCACAGTCCGGTCACAAGGCACGCACCCCCCTGCTACACCCGCAGCGCGCTGTGCACACCCTACTGGTGCAAGCCGCAGCGGGCAACGTCGCTGGCGCTCACCCTCGGCCGAGCGGTCATCGTCGGCGTCGTCTACGGCCCCGTCACCGACGAGCGGTACACCGCCGCCGGCGCGTTGGTCGGGGGGGCGCGCCCCAACGGGGTCGGCGACGAGCTGCTAGCCACTCACCTCGTACACAGGTGTGCCGGCACCTGCGCGGACTGTGCAACACGGTCTACTACTTTGCGACGTTGAAAGCGCAGGGGCTCGCCCATGGCCTCAGTTTCTGTTGCAGCTGCCGGTGGCACTACGTGGCCACTGCTCCGCGGGTGTGCTGTCCCTCTGGCCATAGGGCCTTTGCCGTGGTGGACGGGGCCACGCGGGGGGACGCAAAGCTACCTACTGGCGTGGAGCGCGGCACCATCCGCGCGGCAGTCAGAAGAGGTGAGGAGGAGGTCGGGGCTGAGATGAGCAGGTCACCATGCCGACCTGCCGCTGATGGAGGTAATATTGGCGTTATCGATTTTTTCTGAGTCACAGCCCGACTGAAACGTATGAGGGGGCGCCCCCCCCCCCCCCCTCCCGGACCCCGCGGTGTCGTCACTGAAACTCGGGGGGGGGAAGGGTGTGGATGGGGCAGAAAACAGCGGCCACCCCCGCGGCCCGTACAGCGTAACACCGCCCACCGCGTCAGCATCGTCCACACACGCGGTCCGCCTGATTCTGGCAAGGGGGGTGGGGGCACCGACCGACGTGTCCTCGACCAGGGGCGGCGGGCGTGGCATTGACCGCAGACGGCGCCGGTGCAGCCGTTCGGAATCGCTGGCCGCCCAAGCGGGCATGTTTGTTGCTGGCCAAAAAGGGGCGTAGCGTCAGGCAGGAGGCCCGAGGCGGCTCCAAGCGGAGCAAGGTGGGCGGCTGGGCCCTGCACTTGTTGTGAGGGCCAGTCTTAAGTGCGCGCGCAGTATCATAGCTGACCAGTGCGAGTGTGCCGCCTCTTCCCCCAAACAGAGAGTCGGGTCCAACGGTGCATGCACGGGGGCCACCCCCATCCGGGCTGGCAGCGGCGGGTGAAGCTGCTCCGCATCGCCGCCGCCACGCCGTCCCCCCGCGAGCCCAACGTCCTGACGTGGGCGTTGCCTACCATCCCGGCGACGTCACCCCCGCGGGTGGCTGCCAGCTGTTGGACACAGGTGGGGTGACCCGTCTGCCATTAGCAGGCCCCGCCTCGGGTGCCGCCCCACCCGCGGGGACTTGGCTGGCGTCATGGGCACACACCCCCTGGCGCCCACAACAATCGACGTTGCGGGACGGCGAGCCGCGTCGGCAGCCTGGTGGTCAATTGACCGCTACGAGCCAAGCGTTGGCACGGTGGTCTACAGGTGCGTATGGAGGCACGTCAGCCCTCGCGGTGGACGAGGCAACGTAGCCCGAGGCGTCAACGCCTTCTTTCTCCTTACAGGTACACGTACAGTAACGGGGCGCGCAGCGTGGACCGGGTCACAACTCGTGGACGGGGCCGGGGCGGGAGTGGCGGCGGTCGGCGCCACTCGTGACCCGGTCCTGGGTCACAGTGGGGCGGGCGGCTAGGGATGCCCAATTGGTTCGCGCGGCCAAACCAGTTCTTCTGATGTTTTCGGTGACCAATAATCAGTTTTAAACTAGTTAGTTGGGCAAGGGCGAGCGCCAGCCACACATGAGACTGGGTGACTGTGGCTCCGCAGCGAGTGGGTCGCAGCCACCCAATACATGACAAGTGCACGGACAGCCCGCACGGCCATCTCAGCCGTGTCAGCCCATCCCAGGTATGGGCAATCCACTCTCCCAGGCCACGCCGACCCAAGCGCCACACTCGTCCCCCCACCCATCCTATCGTGTTCCGTTATCTCTGTTGCTCTCGGTGCCACGCCTAATGAGTCCGTTTCCGGTCTACCTCCCTCCTCGCGCCCCCGTCGAACGCTCTGTCGTCGGTTGGTCATTGGTGCCATGTGTTGTATCCACGCTGATCTTTGACTTGTTGTAGGCATCCTTCTGCTGCACTTCATAGGGTTGTGGCGACATCCCTCATCATCTCGTCCAGCCGCATGGTATGATACATGGAAAGGTGCTTGAGCGGGTTTGTGGGTGATACGCTTGTTGTAGGTGATAGGTGAACGTTGCTCGAGCTGTCAGAACATGTGATGCTGTCTGTGTGCAGCGCGTCCGATACGAGCATCTGTCTCCTCTGCGCGGATATCTCTTCTCTTCTGATTTCTTCTGCATGATGTGTTCTTGGCATGCGCACTGGTCCTCGTTGCTTCTTTTATTTCTCAGATCTACGCGAGGCTGTTGGGTGCATGCCCCTTCACTCTTCCCGCACGGCTGCGTGTTGCGTGCGTGGCGGTCCCTTTCCTGTGCAGGCGTGTGGGGTGTGGATGCCCGACTTGTGTGCGGTGTGGGTGTATGACTTCGGGGCCGGTGTGAGAGACGAAGACACAAGTCGTCAGATCTGGTCGTGCACCAGTCATCAAGTTGGGACTCGTCACGCACTTAACGTGTTAGTAAATACACAATTTTGGTCACGTGACCGCAACTGTCCCGTGTTTAAAAAACAATCAGTGTAACCAATATTTAGCATCCCAAACTAGTTCGCATGTTATGTCCGATTTTTACCCAATATAAATCAGTTTCAATCACCAATTACGATAAATCAGTTGGGCATCCCTACAAGAAACGTTGCACGGCCTGGCGGCCAGCATGCATGCGGAATACGGGTCGTCTGTCTTGATTACAACGGGTGGTACTATGAGCGTGGAGGAGTGACGAAGCAGGGCAGCGGCGGCCCATTGGTGAGGCTCGACCGTTGCTGCGTCTGGGACGGGCCGTCAGCGATGCGCGACGTACCACCTCGCTCGGCGGTGGACGCCGAGCAAGGTCGCTCCGCAGGCGCCGCAATTGGCGGCGTGATCAATCGTGAGTGGGTGTCGAGTCAGCCCCTCGCGCCCGGGTTTCTCTGCTGTTCTCTCGCAACTGAAAAGGGCCGGCAGATGCTCTTCGCTGCCCCCGCGCACACGGGCCATGGGGCGCGTGGACACAGGTTTTGCGGAAATTTCGAGAGCCGCCGCCGGGATTCCCATTTCCTCCCTCGTATTGATGAACAATGTCCGGCGCGATAATTGTCGGCTGCCCCTTTGGCAACACGACGGCGGGGGCGCCCCCATCGCGCACAGGCACGCTGTTTGACTCAGCCGCCGGTGGAGGCTCACGATGATGTGACATCACGATGGCCCTCTCGCCTTGTCAGGAGCCAACACTGTGCTGCCCAGCAACGTAGAGCCCGCCTTCTTGCGCGTGGGGTCGTGCGGGGCGGCGCCCGGCGCGCGACACTGGCAACGTTGTACGTCGCGCTGAGCTCGCCCCCGGGGCGCGGCAGCCTCCGTACAGTAGACCCTTTGGAGTGGCCAACGTTGTCGTACTCCCTGCCGCACGGCCGGCGTGGTTCTGTCAAGTGGCCAGGGACACTCTGTGAGCGGAGAGTACCGCCCACCGTAGGCTGTCGCATGCGCGGCTCGTGTGAGCTACCCGCCCCCCTTTTCCGGCCCATGGAAGGGGCCTGACCCATGGTGGACGGTTGGTCCCCCACCCACACATGGGTGGGGTCCCCCACCCACATATGGGCGGGATCCCCCACCCACACATGGGCGGGGTCGGTCGTCGCTCGCCGTCGGGGACTGCGTAAGAGCGGCCGGGCGCGTGGCGGGTATCGGTCGAGCTGCTGGTAACTCGGCATTTTGGTACCCGCCGGGGACAAGCTCTTCCCGCTGCCCCCTTTGGGTACTCCCCTCGGCGACGCACTTCACTCGTTCGGGCCCCCGACGTTGGCGCCCTACTCGCCGTCGACCATGGCGCGGCTCAACGCCGTTGCCCGCGTGGCGGTTGTGGCCACCGCCGCCGCCGCCGTCGTGGCAGCAGCCACCCCCCGCGCGGTGGCCGCGGCGGACCTCTTCCCCCAAACGCCCGACGAGTATGCCAACTTTGTCCTCTCGTCAATGAACGAGAGCGTCAGCCCGTGCGACGACGCCTACAAGTGGGCGTGCGACGGTTGGATCGCGGCCAACCCCCTCCCGCCCCACAAGGACAGTGTGTCCCGCTTTTATGGCGCCATGAAGCAGCGCATGCAGGACGCGCTGCACCCGCTCCTCACGACCGCGCCGCTTGTGAACACCAAGGCGGGCATGTTTTACTATGACTGCATTGCCGACCGTGACAATGACCTGTCGGTGCTGCGGCGGTTTGGGCCGACCCTCCGCGCGCTCGTCACCAGCGGTTCGTACGAGTCGGTGGTGACGGCGACGGCCGTGTTGCACAGCAACAGCGGCGGCACGCCGCTCTTTGAGCTTGACGTCAGCGACAGCCGCGAGAAGTATGGGGAGGTGTTGCTCGAGCTTGACCGGCCCGGCTTGGGGACGTCCCGCGACGGCTTTCGTGGGCGCACGCCCCACTGGAGAGCCGTGCAGACGGCGTACAAGGTGATGGTCGCCTCCTTTGTGACCTTGGCCGGCGACGCGGGGCTGCTCGGCGGCGCGGCCAGCGACGGCCTGACTGGCGCGGGCTGGGCCACCGCGGAAGAGGCTGCCGAGGCTGTCTACGCCTTGGAGGAGCGCATCCAAAAGTGGAAGACGGCCGGCTACAAGGCGTACAAGGCCAACGATGCGCAGCCAAAGTACAACATGATGCCGCTGGCCACGTCGCCCGACCTCGAGTTCCCCGCCGCGATGCTTGCCACGCTGCAGGTGGCTGCGCCCAAGGGCGCCGCCCTGGTCAAGTACCCCGTCTATTTTCGGGAGCTGAACGCCTGGCTCAAAACGGCCGTCGTGGGCAACCAAGACAAGGGGCGCGCCGTGCTCCAAGCGTACCTCGCGTACAAGGCGACGCGGGAGTTTGCGCGCGCCGAGCTCCTCGGCCCCTCCGCCACGGCCGTCTACTGGGCGTACCGCATGGTGGTCAAGCAGACGAGCCGCCCGACGCCCCGCCGCGCGCGGTGCTTCACCCGCGTCGCGAAGCGGTTCCCCATTGCCATTTCCGGGGCGCTCATTGACAACTTTTTGAGCGCGGACAAGATTGCGTTTGCGCGGGGCATCGCCAAGGACATTGGCGTGGCGCACGGGGAGCTGATGGCCGCCTCGAAGTGGATGGACGCGCCGACCAAGGCGGCGGCGCAGAAGAAGCTCGACTCGATGGACGCGTTTGTGGCCGACAACACGCCCAACGACAAGGAGGACGACGCGAGCGACATTGACGTCACCAGGGGCGATTATGTGTCGACTTTCCTGTCCGCCGACTTGCACGCGTGGCGCGCGCAGTGGCACCGCCTGACGGGCCGCGCCGCTCACTTGGTTACCCTCCGCAACTGGGAGACCAACGCGCGGCACAACTCGCACCGCACCGAATACTACATCCCCGCGGCCATCCTCCAGACGCCTGCCTTCAACCCTGCCGCCCCGCACGCGCTGACCCTGGGCGGCGTCGGGCGCGTCATGGGCCACGAGCTCAACCACGCGTTTGATAGCCGCAACCGCAACTATGATGACCAGGGCCTCCTTGTTGACTGGTGGTCCCCAGCGGCACGCGCCGCGTACGACGAGCACGCGCAGTGCCTGGTGGACTTGTACGACACGTACGTGCCGCCCGACCTGCCGTGCTCGCACGTCCGCGGGAAGAAGACGGTGCGGGAGAACCAGGCCGACGCGGGCGGCATCCGCTCCGCGTGGCGGGTGTGGCAGGCGCGCAAGGCCGCCGGCGCGACGGGGCCGGACAATGCGGTGCTGTCGGCCAAGTTCACGCCCGACCAGCTCTTGTCGGCGTTGCGCAAACATGGTGCCGCGTGCAGTCGGTGGAGAAGCAGCGCGACAAGCTCAAGTCGAACAGCCACTCGCCGGGGCAGTTTCGCGTGGAGGGCACCCTCTCCCAGTTCGCACCGTTTGCCGCCGCGTTCAACTGCGCGGAGGGCACGCGGTACAACCCGCCCAAGCGGTGCGAGTTGTGGTGAGGAGCGGGTTGGGGTGAGGGAGGAGGATTTCGCGAGGGTGGCCATCGTCTCGAGAGCGCGTCGGGCGAGGAGCTGGTGCGCAGGTGCGCCCTGATTGGAGCAGTGCCCATGGGGTGCCGCAGCCCGTGGTAATAGATGCGTTGGGTTTGCTCGAAACAGCCGTATCTTTCGTGCCGGCACATCAGTACCATCCATTTTTTCGGCATCGGCGGATGCGTGCGCACGAGACGTAGTCGTCTGACGGCCCCGCATCTAGCCGCGAGGGGGAGGTGGCGGCTCATGGGGCGAGAGGGGGGTACTCGGTCGGCACGTAGTGAACGCCGCCCAGGTGGAGTGCGTCAGAAAGCTCGCCGAGCCGTGTGGTGGAACGCGCATGGCCCTGGTGGCCTCTATGTGGGTGCCCCTGGGTCTCCTTGCCTTGGTCGTGCTCCCACGTACCGATGCACCTGAACCGGTACGCGCTGACGCCATCTTTCCAGTCGTGCGCAGCACAGTGGGCGCACAAAGAGGTTCGTGACCGGTGCGCTGCCTCTGAGCGCAGCAGTGCCACCCCGCACGCGAGAATCAAAGGACGGCAGCAGCAGGTCGACGCCCCCCGCGTCGCTTGCCGTCACGGAGTCCAGCTCTGCCGTCCTGGCTGCGGTGAAGTGGCGCCCTCGGCGGTGCTGGCGGCCGCAGGCGGGCCCGAGGCGGCCGTGCAACTGCGTAGGGCTGGCACGGTGGCGGCACTGCACGCCGCGGGTGTGAAGGGGATGTCAAGCAACGCCACGGCGAGGCGTGAAAAGGGTAAGCCGCGGAACCGTCCAACGCCATAGCGGCAAGGCGCGTGCCGGTTCCAGTCGTAGTGCACGCGATGCGTTGCGCGCCTAACCATACGAATTCCCCATCTTGGTGTGGGCTTGTGTCTGGTTGACGCTTAAAATGACCAATCAGCGTGCGTTGTTCGCGTATTGCCAGTTGGGGCTTGGCCAGCCCGCTTCCTCCTGCTCGACCCCAGCGGCACGCGGCGGCCAGCGTCGCTGGCGATGCGTGGTGCGGGTCCAGCTGCGATGCGCGGTGCGGGTCCAGTTGCGCCGCGCGCATCGGCGCGCTGCCGCGCCCGTGTGGAGCTCGTGTCTCGGCGAAAGACTGCCCCCTCGCCCGCGCCCGCGAGACGCAGCGGCGTATCTGCTGCGGCGGTGCATGGCAACGGCAGTGGCGGTGGTGGCGGTGGGCGGGCCGTCGTGCCGCCCTGCCCCACTCAGCCACCAGCCTACCGTCACCCTCGTCCACTGAAGCGTCTCCCCGTGACCTTTTGCGGGTAGCCTGCATCCCCCTCCCCCCACCACAAACGCTGCTCCACCAGCGGTGTGCTCCCCGTGTCCCCGGGCCCGCCCGTAAGGGCCGCCGAGCGGCCGGCAAGCAGTCACGGCGTGGTCATCCCCCCGGCTTTTGGCGCTGATGATCGTGTTGGCTGCCGAGCATCAGCACCCGAGTGGGGCGCCCCGACATGCAGATTGGCATGCGTGGTCTGGAGCAGCGTCGGTCTGTGGCGGGCAGCACCCTGCCCTCCCATGCAGCACGGGCGCGGCGCTGCACGTGACGAGGGGCGCTGACGCTGCGCGGCACACGTCACGGCGTGATGGAAGCTACAGACTACAGCCCCAGACACGGACATCTGATGTGACCGCGGCCACTCCAGCCACAGGTGCAAGACGAGGCAGCATGCAGTAGTGCGCTGGTGTCCGCCCGGGTGTTGTCAGGGACACCATTCAGGGAAACGGAAAACACGCTGCGCCTGTTGAATGGACCACGTATGCTGCCTATCTGGGAGGGACGGCCAGCCGAGCGCCGTTCCCTCTGGGAGAAAGCAGAAGAAAGGGACCAATCTAATACTTCGTGCGTTCCGCTCATCCGGGTGGTACTGTACTCAAGAGCATGGAACTTATTGAACAGTCCTGGCCGTTCCATACTCAGCTAGGATGTGTGGTTGACAATGGCGGTCTCTTGTCACGTACGGACGGTACAGGTCATCCACTCGCAGCTTGTTTCTCTCACTCTCTACCAACCGTAGCGTCCACACAACTTTCCACCAACGACGTCTCTTTCTATGGTATACAGTAGCTCACGCGCACCAATTGGTGACCTGGTCCTTGCACGCGAACGTCAGCTCCATTGGCGCTTCGACCGACACAACCACCAATCATGGGAGGCACCACGTGGATCTGCGTACCACACGTGCAGCTGGCCAATGGGCGGCCCGCCTCCAAGGAATGGGGGGCCACGAGGGGCCCTACAGTTTTCACAATCATCAGGTGGGTCTCGACCCGCCTGCGGGTGCGTGCGCGCGAGTGTGCAGGCGAGAGCCGCGCCCCGTGGAGAAATTGTTTCTTGCTCCGGTGTACTGTATCCCGATGTGCTCCCAGACCAATCTGCGTGGCTCCCACCACAGGGGAGGGGGGGGGGAGGGGGGGGG
>ENA-ORXT01003333-ORXT01003333.1-marine-metagenome-genome-assembly--contig:-NODE-3333-length-17868-cov-18.078467_pt1 | contig 17868 bp, 21 predicted proteins | sample MGYA00237868_ERZ511482 | MGnify/ENA metagenome assembly ERZ511482 | reverse complement strand
TTCCGGATCCTGATCACGCCGCAACTCGTCGGGATGGCCGAGACGATGCGGATCATCACCAAGGGCAAGCTGGCCAAAGCGCTCACGATCGAGTTCCAAGCCGCTACGGGCGCCCCGGGTGGCGACGGCGATGCGTGCTGCACCTAGATTTCCGGCGCTTCGGATTTCTGGGTGGTATCACGGGTTGAGGAGTGTCCAGTTGGGGCGTCGGGCGTAGAGCAGTGATCGGAGTCGGTAGTTGGCGAAGTTGGTCATCCCGAACGCGACTCGCTTGACTCTCTTACGAGGTTGTTGATGGCTTCGGTCGGCCCGTTCGACACTCTGGATCGGGGCCACGCAGCGATCTGATGACGCCACTTGGTGATCGTGCGGCCGAGCTTGCGAATTTCGGGCGGGCAAGACTCGTCTTGGAGGTCATGACCGAGCCGCTCGACGAACTCTGCAGCGAGTTCGGGGTTGTTGATCGTGTAGATCTCACGGACGACTTCCTTCGCGTGCCAGGCGTTGCGGACCTCTCCTTTCGGGTCGCCTGCTTCGAGCAGACCGAGGAGCTTGGAACGTGTCGGGTCATCGAGTCGCTCGTCGGCCATCAACAACTTGCGGCGACATCGGTAGAGCGGATCGTCCTTGCGGCCTCGATGGCCGAGGGTCTCGTTCTGTACTCGCCGTCGGACTTCGTCGACTGCGGTGTTGGCGAGCTTGACGACGTGGAACGCGTCAGCGACCTGGGTTGCGTGCGGGAGCATCGTGTCGAACACCGCTCGATACGGGCCCGACAGATCGAGCGTTGCCCAACGGATCTGATCACGCCATTCAGCGGGACGTGCTGCGAGCCATCGACACGAGCCTGCGCTGTCACGACCAGGCACGATGTCGAGGAGTTGACCGCGAGCGACGTCGACGATCTGGGTCGACCAGCACTGCGTGCGCCAGCGGCCTTGCCGACAGAACAGGGTCTCGTCCAGACCGAGCGCGTCCACGTCGCCGAACCGGTTCGGGTCATCGACGAGCGGCGTCCCGAAGATCGTCACGGCATCCATGATCGTGTGCCAATCACACGCCAGGTCCGAGGCGACCTCGGCAACCGAACGCCCGTGACGGCCGACCTGGAACGATGCCCACCGGCCAGCACGATCGGTGATTGCGGCTCGCGCCGGCGCGTCCGTTCATCGACCTCGGTCCACGTTCCGACCGAACAGTCACGGTTCGGGCATCGCCACCGCTGCTTGGCCCACACCAGACGAGCCGGGCGGCCGAACACGGGCAGATCGACCAACGCGACGTCGCGTCGCCCGTGATCGTGAACTCCGCCGCCGCAAGCGCGACAAGTCGGTCGCGGAGTTCGTCGGGTGATCTCGATCCGCAGCCAGTGCGGCCACTCGCCAACGCCTTCGATGTTGACGTCGGGCAAGCCGACCAGCAGTTCGCACATGCGCGTAGGATCGTGTTCCAACAGGGGCTCCCGGACTCGGACGACGTAAGACATCGCCAGGTTCGCAGAGCCCCTGTGTCGCGCCCGAGACCTATCCCATCAACCCGATCCCACCGTCAAATCCGAAGCGCCCCTTGAGCTTCTAACTAGCTGGCCTCGATTGTCGAGGCTTGTGAGGCCGCCGCCTACGAGTTGAGGAACTCGATGATGTCGGTGGCGGCGTCTTCGGTTACGTCGCAGCTTTCCTGGGCCGCAGCGATCGCCTCTGCTGTGGCGTCGGGTGGCAGGTCTGTAGCGCCGCTTATGGTCTCGTCGAGTGACCGCTCGCTGACTCGACTGTAGACTTCCAGCGCAACGCACTCGACGTCACTTGATTCAACTTCTGATGTAGCTGTGTATCTGCGACCTGCGATCGCCGCCAATTCGTCGGCGAAGCAAGTTGCGACCCCTCGGTAAAAGGCTGTTGATTCTTCTTCGGTAGTATTAAACCCGACTGACGGGTCAGCGCCGGAGTCTGTGAAACAGCTGACAACTTCTTCGGTTGGCTCGACACCCAGGAATGCCATGAAAGCACCGAGTGCTTCTCCGGCTTCCACGTCAGTACCGTCGCCGTCGCTGCTGGCGGCGCTATCAGAATCGGTGTTAGTGGCGACCGGTTCGCCGAGGATGAAGACCAATTCGCCTTCCTCGCCGGTGAGCATCAACTCATCTCCCTCGAGGCTGATGGTCGTAACGCTTGATGCGGCGGAGCGGTACTTTCGCATCGACCCGATCACGTCTATTTCGCAATCGGTCTCGCCATTGACGTTAAAATAAGCGATCTCAATTTGGTCACCCTCGACGGTGTAGGACGTGGTGTAGTCGCCACACCCAGCGACTCCGCTAAAGATGCCGTCTTCGGAGAATGTAGCGGTGATTGGGTAGCCATCGATGATTTCAAACGGCCGAGGCCAGGAAGTGCCGGAGACAGACACCAATGTCCACGTCTTGTCAGTAAAATCCAGACCCGGTTGAGCGGTAGCGGCATCCGAAGGGTCGGTGTCGGTGTCGGTGTCGGTGTCGGTGACAGTGTCGGTGACAGTGTCGGTGACAGTGTCGGTGACAGTGTCGGTGACAGTGACAGTGTCGATGACGGTGTCGGTGTCGATGACGGTGTCGGTCGAGTTGCTTTCGTCGGCCGATGAGCAAGCAGTGAAAACCATGATTGCTGATACGCCCAACCCGATGGAACGGACCAATTTGATAGTCGAAGAATTCTGTAAAGACAGCATTATCTAGGAAAACATCCTTAATGAGACGATGAAGACCCGCCAGGGTCGAGCAGATTGGCTACGGCCGCCATTCGACCAAACCGATATCGTATAGTAGAGTATACCAAAGCCTGGACGTTGAATAGCGGTCGGCTCACCTTTTCGATAGGGCCAGTTCAACCGGTCATCGCGACAGCTTGAGTGTAGAGGTCGTTGGCGGTTGGCCGGTTCTTCGCGTCTGAGGGTCGGGTGATGGTTCGGGGTTGATCCCGGGCGCGCCGCAGGGGCTCGCAAGTCTCAGCGATGTTCGAAGTCGTTGAGTTGCGAGGAGTCCCTGCTTGGAAACCGATGCGACGCGCATGTGCGCGCTGTTGGTCGGGTTGCCCGACGTCACCGTGATCGGAGTCGACGAGTGGCCGAGGTGGCTGCGAGTTGTTGTCGAGACGCCGACTGGTCGACCCGGGTGTGGGTGTGGCGGTGTCGTGCATCGACACGGGATCCGCGAGGTCGAGTTCGTCGACTTACCGGTGTTCGGACGCCCGACCCGGTTGGCGTGGCGCAAGCAACGCTGGCGCTGCACGTCGTGTGGCCGCTGTTGGTGCGACGACGTCCCCGGGATCGCAGCAACGCTGTGTGCGCTGACGACTCGCGCTGCTCGTTGGTCGACGTTGCACGTCGGTCGAAACGGACGTGCCGTGTCCGATGTGGCACGCGAACTCGGCTGCGGCCGGCACACCGTGATGGACGCCGTCGTTGCGATCGGCGAGCAACTCGTCGACCACCACGGACCGGATCTGCGACGTCACTGCGCTCGGTCTCGACGAGACCCTGTTCGCGAAGCTCGGTCGGTTCCGGACACAGTCGTGGTCGACCCAGATCGTCGACGTGCGCCGAGGCCAGCTCCTCGATGTCGTGGGCGGGCAGGACTGCACCGGAGCCGTGTCGCTGGCTCGCCGCGCGACCGCAGGTGTGGCGGGATCGGATCGAGTGGGCGACCCTTGATCTGTCGAACAGCTACCGCAGCGTGTTCGACACGATGCTCCCCTGGCGGTCCAGGTCGCTGACCCGTTCCACGTCCACAAGCTCGCCGGCACAGCGCTCGACGAGTGCCGACGACGCGTGCAGAACGAGACAATGGGTCATCGGGGCCGCACGGACGATCCGCTCTACCGGGTTCGGCGCCGACTGAGTATCGCGGCCGAAAGGCTCACCGCCGATCAGCACGGCCGGCTCGTCGGACTGCTGCGTGCTGGCGACCCGAGACAAGAGGTGTGGTTCGCGTGGAACGCGAAGGAAGTCGTCCGCCAGACATACGCCCACACCGATCCCGAACTCGCCGACGCGTGGGTCGCTGAGTTCATCCGCGACTTCGCTGACGAGTCGATGCCAATCGAGATTCAGCGCCTCGGACGGACCATCGCCAAGTGGGCGGCCCAGATCACCGCGTGGCACCGATCGCACGTCTCGAACGGACCGACCGAGGGCGTCAACAACCTCGCCAAGCGGATCAAGCGCGTCGCGTTCGGGATCCTGAATTTCCGACACCACCGAGTCCGCTGCCTCCTCTACGCCGGCCAGCCCGCTTGGACCCTGCTACCAACGATCCAGCCCTGAAACGCGGAGAGCCGGATTCACCGCCAGCGTGCGATCGTCTACCGGTCTCGTCGCAAGGCCGAGACCTCGTTGATGGCCAAAGGGATCTTTGCCGGTGCTGCTCGCGAGTCCGAGGAAGTGGCCGGCGACGGCGACTGACAATCGGTTCGATGTCACATCGCGATCGGGGCGGTCGGACGCGAGCTTTCGCGCGATCCCGCCGTTATCATCGTTTCTCGCTATGTACGCAGTAATCGCCTCAGGCGGCAAGCAAGAAAAAGTGGCCGAAGGCCAGCGAGTGCAGCTCGAACTGCTCGGCGCAGACGAAGGCAGCGATGTGTCGCTGACCCCCGTCATGCTCGTCGACGGTGACACTGTGCTGGCGACCTCGGACGAGCTCTCCGGAGCATCGGTCACGGGCAAGATCGTCGGTCGGGCCGCTGGCCCGAAGATCAACGGTTTCACCTTCAAGCGCCGCACCAACAACCATCGTCGCTACGGCCACCGTCAGAAGTACGACGTGGTCGAAATCACTTCGATCAAGCTCCCCAAGTGAAAGGACGCTGATTCCAGATGTCAAAGACAAAAGGCGGCGGTTCAACCCGCAACGGCCGTGACTCCAACGCACAGCGTCTCGGCGTGAAGGTGTTCGGCGGCGAGCAGATTCGCACCGGTGCCATCATCGTCCGCCAGCGGGGCACCCGGTTCCACCCCGGCGACAATGTCGGCAAGGCCAAGGACGACTCCTTGTTCGCGCTCGCCGACGGCGTCGTGCAGTTCGGCAATCACCGCGGCCGCAAGGCCGTGACCGTCGTCGCCGCAGACTGAACGCCACGATCCCGAACAATTGATCCGAAAGCCACGAAGGCCGGGCCGTGAGGCCCGGCCTTCGTGATTTATCGGTTCGACGTGCCGTTACCGATGGTGACTGGCACCATCAGTAACCGCACGTGACGACGTGGGCGTCTGCGAGGTCAGAGCGCAGCTGCGAGCTGATCGACTGCCGCAGTGAGCTCGTCGGGCAGACGATCGCCGAACTGGCCGAAGTGCTCACGGATCTGCGGCACAGCGACCTTCCAGCCCTCCGTGTCGACACCGAGGATGCGCTCGAGGTCGTCGTCGTCCATCTCGAGGCCGTCGAGGTCCAACTGGTCCTTGACGGGCAGCTTGCCGATCGGGCTGTCAACTGCGTCGACGGTGCCGTCGACACGCTCGAACACCCACTTGAGCACGCGGCTGTTCTCGCCGAACCCGGGCCACAGGAAGCGGCCCTGTTCGTCGCGGCGAAACCAGTTCACGAAGAAGATCTTCGGCAGGTTGGACACATCCGTGCGGTCCTTCATCGACAGCCAGTGGGCGAAATAGTCGCCGTAGTTGTAGCCGCAGAACGGGAGCATCGCCATCGGGTCGAAGCGGAGCTCGCCCTGCACGCCCTCAGCAGCTGCGGTCTTCTCCGAGGCCATGATCGAGCCGAGGAACACACCGTGGTCCCAGTCGTTGGCTTCGGTCACCAGCGGTACGGTGGTGCGACGACGACCACCGAAGAGGATGGCCGAGATCGGCACGCCGGCCGGGTCCTCCCATTCCGGAGCAGCCGACGGGCACTGGGACGCTGGAGCGGTGAAGCGGGCGTTGGGATGCGCAGCCGGCGTTTCCATTTCGGGGTTCCACGAATTGCCGCGCCAGTCGGTGGCACGGGCCGGGGGAGTGTCGGTCATCTCTTCCCACCAGATGTCACCGTCGTCGGTCAGCGCAGTGTTGGTGTAGATGCAATTGCCCCAGAGCGTCTCCATGGCGTTGCGGTTGGTTTCGTTGCTGGTGCCCGGAGCGACGCCGAAGAAGCCGGCCTCCGGGTTGATCGCGTAGAGCTGGCCGTCGTCACCGATCTTCATCCAGCAGATGTCGTCGCCGATGGTCTCGGCCTTCCAGCCGGGAATGGTCGGAACGAGCATGGCGAGGTTGGTCTTGCCGCAGGCCGAGGGGAAGGCCGCAGCGATGTACTTCGACTCGCCCTGCGGATTGGTGAGCTTGAGGATCAGCATGTGCTCGGCGAGCCAACCGTCGTCACGAGCCATCACCGATGCAATGCGCAAGGCGAAGCACTTCTTGCCGAGCAGTGCGTTGCCGCCGTAGCCCGAACCGTACGACATGATCTCGCGAGTCTCGGGGAAGTGCACGATGTACTTGTTCTCGGCGTCGCACGGCCACGGGACGTCGACGGCGCCGTCGGGCAAGGGAGCGCCGACCGAATGCAGGCACGGAACCCACTGATCGTCGCCGAGCGCATCGAGGGCGCCCTGACCCATGCGGGTCATGATGCGCATGTTGGTGGCGACGTAGGCAGAGTCGCTCAGCTGAACGCCGATGTGCGCGATCGGCGACCCGAGTGGGCCCATCGAGAACGGTACGACGTACATCGTGCGACCCGCCATGGCGCCGGTGTACAGGCGCTTCATCTCGGCGCGCATCTCCGACGGTTCACGCCAGTTGTTGTTCGGACCGGCCTCTTGCTCGGTCGGCGAGCAGATGAACGTGCGATCTTCGACGCGCGCGACATCGCCGGGGTCGGAGTGGGCCCAATAGCTGTTGGGACGCTTGGCCTCGTCGAGCTTGGTGAACGTTCCGGAGTCGACGAGTTCCTGGCAGAGTCGGTCGTACTCGTCGGCTGAACCGTCGCACCAGTAGATGTCGGCAGGCTGCATGATGGCCGCCCACTCGGCGACCCAGTCCTTGAGTCGTTGGTTCGTGGTGGTTCCGCTCATGGCGTTGTGCTCCTCACAAGTCCTGCCGAGACACGTCGTGTTCGACAATGTTCGTTTTGAACATAACGGCCTGAGAAGCCTCATCACGCAACGTGAGCACGTTGTAACCGCTTACATCGCTCTTTGTCATACCCCATCGCGAAAAGCGATGAGAACGGCGGGTGGCATCATCGACAGCGATGCCCAGTCACGATCGCCAGTCACGTTCGTGCCTGTCCCCGATGTGACTCGAACGCGACGGTGTCTGCGCTCGGGGCCGGTCGGATCAGGTGCTCGGGTGACCGGGGGTTTTCATGTCGATCTCGGAGCCCAGGCTGAGCTGTGTCGCTCGGCCGGCATCATCGACAACGAAGACCACACGCTGGCCTTGGCGCAACATGCGGAAGATCGAACCGTCGAGCGCATCGCTTGCGAGCTCGTAGTCGAGAAAATCGGTATCGCACATGACGAGACCGTCACCGGTCGTCGGGTCGTATGCCTTGATGACGCCTTGCATGATGCAGCGTGACCGATCCGCTGGCTCAGCCGGCCTTGACGATCTTGCCGGACTTGATGCAGCCCGTGCAGACGTTGAGACGCTTGGTCGAACCGTTGACCGACGCGCGGATGCGCTGGATGTTCGGATTCCAGCGACGCTTGGTGCGACGATGCGAGTGCGACACCGACATGCCCCAGGACGGGCCCTTGCCACACATTTCACACTTTGATGCCATTGGGTTCTCCTGCGACGCTTCGCTTCAGATCAGTCAGATTCGGGTTCAGTGCGACAGTGCGCCCTGAAAGAGCCATTGGATGCTACCAACGCCGCTCGCCAACGCAACCGGAGAGCGACGCAGCCGGGAGGCGACGATGAGATCGGTCACGGGGACGTCGCGAGATTGGCGATGACGGTTGGCCCCGAGCGTCCCCGCAGACTCTAAACTCGGCCGCCGTGCCCACACTCGACCGGCTGAACACCGACGCACTCCGCGCCACGGTCCGGACCTTCCGCGACACGGTGAAGGAACACGCCGGCGAACTGAATCGCCTGAACGTGTACCCGGTGCCCGATGGCGACACGGGCACGAACATGGCGCGCACGCTCGATGCAGTCGTGGCCGAGATGGACGGCGCTGACGCCGACGATCTCGCAGCGACTTGCGATGCGATCTCACATGGGTCCTTGATGGGGGCGCGAGGAAACAGCGGCGTGATCCTCAGCCAGATCATGCGTGGGCTGGCGTCGACGCTCAAAACTCAGGCGCCGGCCACAGGAGCGACGTTCGCTGCGGCGCTCCAGGCTGCATCGACGGGCGCCTATCAGGCCGTGCTGAAGCCGATCGAGGGCACGATCCTCACCGTGGTCCGCTTGAGCGCAGACGGGGCGACGCAAGCCGCCGATGCGGGTGGCTCGCTTGCCGCAGTGATCCACGCAGCGCACCAGGCCGGCAAGCAGGCACTGGCCAGCACCCCCGATCTGCTGCCGGTGCTCAAAGAGGCCGGTGTGGTCGACGCAGGCGGCGCAGGGTTCCTGCTGTTGCTCGACTCGGCACTGCATGTCGTCGATGGCTCGCCGCTGCCTGAGGCCGAGGAGGACGATGGCTCGGGCGGTGCGGTCGCCGCAGCATTCGACACCCCGGCTCCGGGCCCACGATCCGGCGCGCTCACGGTGGGCGGTGCCGGTGAGGTCGATGTCGCCGACCAGCGGTACGAGGTCATGTACTTCATGGATCTCGACGACGCCCGCATCGAGGACTTCAAGAACGGCTGGGGTGCAATCGGTGACTCGATCGTTGTCGTCGGTGGCGACGGCATCTGGAACTGCCACGTGCACACCAACGACATCGGTGCTGCGATCGAGGTCCCCCTCGACCTCGGCGGACGGCCGAAACAGATCCGGGTGACCGATCTGTTCGAAGAAGTCGACGAGGAGCACGCCAAGCGCGAAGCAGCGATGGGTGGCGCCGCTGATCCCGGTACCGACGCCACGGCCACCCGCGCCGGCGCCGGTTTGCCGTCGGTCACGACTGCCGTCGTCAGCGTCTGCTCCGGCGAAGGTCTCGTCGAACTGTTCGCCCAACTCGGAGTCCAGGGTGTCGTCACCGGCGGCCAGACGATGAATCCTTCGACGGCGGAACTACTCGACACCGTCGAGCACGTCAACGCACAGCAGGTCGTGATCCTGCCGAACAACAAGAACATCATTCCCGTTGCACAGCAGATCGATGCCTTGACGCCGAAACATGTCGTCGTCGTGCCGACGTCATCGATGCCCGAGGCGCTGGCCGCGCTCGTCGTGTACGACCCCGAGGGCTCCGCTGACGACAATCACGCAGCGATGCTCGAAGCCGCCGAGTCGGTTGCAACGGGCGAGGTCACCCAGGCAATCCGCGACACCGGCTCCGACGTCGGCCAGATCGCGACCGGCGACTGGATCGGCATCGTGAAGGGCGACGGCATTGCGGCCATCAGCGACTCGCCTGCCGGTGCGTCCGTTGCGTTGCTCGAGCACCTCGTCGGCGGCGACGCGGAACTCGTGACCGTCGTCGTGGGCGCTGACGCCGCGACCGACGACACCGCTGCGATCCAAGGCTGGCTCAGCGACCATCGCGGCGACGTCGCCGTCGAAGTCCAATACGGCGGGCAGCCGTTGTACCCCTATCTCTTCGGAGTCGAGTAGTACCCGGCACCAGTCAGCTTTTCGGGAGATTCATGCGGCGACTGTGCGCAAGAACCTCCCGAAAACGCCGGACGTGAGGCGGATGGGGCAGAATTGCCGCTGATGACCGTTTCTGGGCCGATCACGTTGCGGGATCTCTCCGAGATTCCGGTCGAGCGGCTGCGCGGTGTCGGGCCGAAGAAGCAGGCGTCGCTCGACAAGGTCGGGATCACGAACCTGTTCGATCTCGTCACGACCTATCCGCGACGTTGGATCGATCGCAGCAACGAGGCGCGCATCGCCGACCTTGTTCCCGGTGAAGACGCCCTCGTCCTCGTGACCATCCGCTCGGTGACCAAACGGATGACCCGCAACCGCCGCACGATGGTCAACGTCAACGTGGGCGACGGCTCGGGGCGGATGGATCTGGTGTTCTTCAACCAGCCGTGGCGCGAGAAACAGCTCACCGAAGGCCTGCAGGTGGCCCTGTTCGGCAAAGCCGACACCTACCGTGGCGGGTTGCAGATGTCGAACCCGATCGTCGACCTGATCGGTGACCGCACCGGCAAGATCGTGCCGATCTACCCACAGAGCGAGAAAGCCCAGATCAACACCTGGGAGATGGCGGGCTGGGTCGAAGAGACGCTCCGACGTTGTGCGGAGCGGGGAATCGCGGACCCGGTCCCCGACGACATCAGGCGCCGTCTCGGGCTCGTCGATCGCCGTGTCGCCCTCAGCGGCATCCACCTGCCCGACGAGATGTCGACCAAGGAACTGGCGCGATACCGCCTCGCATTCGACGAGCTCCTCCGAGTCCAGCTCGTCCTGGTGCTCCGCAAGCGAGCATTGGAACGCGACTCGCTCGGCATCGAACACGTCGTCGACGGTGAGATGGTGCAACGCTTCGTCGCATCACTGCCGTTCCCGATGACCGCCGCGCAGCAGCGCACGATCGCTGAGATCAACAGCGACCTCGCGAGCGGTCAGCCGATGCATCGACTCCTGCAGGGCGACGTCGGCGCCGGCAAGACCGTCGTCGCAGTGGCGGCCCTCCTCGCTGCCGTCGACGGCGGACATCAGGGGGCGCTCATGGCGCCGACCGAAGTGCTCGCCGAGCAGCACGCGACCTCGGTGCGCTCCATGGTCGAGGGACTCACGGTTCCGGATCCCGACAACCTGTTCGGTGATCGGCCGCTACGCGTCGAACTGCTCACCAATCGAGTGACCGGTGCGTTTCGCAAGGACGTGCTCGCCGGTCTGGCCGACGGCTCCGTCGACATCGCCATTGGCACCCATGCGCTGATCCAGGACGCAGTCGGGTTCTCGAGCCTCGGGGTGGTGGTCGTCGACGAACAGCACCGATTCGGTGTCGAGCAGCGCGCAGCACTGCGCGCCAAGACGGTGAGCGGTGCAGTGCCGGACACGCTCGTGATGACGGCCACGCCGATTCCCCGGACCGCGGCGATGACGGTCTACGGCGACCTCGACGTCAGCATCCTCGACGAGTTGCCGCCCGGACGTACCCCGATCGTCACGATGTGGGCGGACGGGCCGCTGATGGAGCAGGGAGTGTGGAACGACATCAAGGACGAAGTCGCCGCAGGGCGCCAGGCCTACGTGGTGTGCCCGCTCGTCGGGGAGAGCGAGAAGCTCGAGGTGGCATCAGCGGAGGAGACGCTGGAACGGCTGGCGTTCGGTGAGCTGCAGGGACTTCGACTGGGCCTGCTGCACGGCAGGCTGCCGTCAGAGGAGAAAGAGTCGACGATGGAGCAGTTCCGTCGGGGCGATCTCGATGTTCTCGTGGCCACGACCGTCATCGAGGTCGGCGTCGACGTCGCGAACGCGACGGTCATGGCGATTCTCGATGCCGATCGTTTCGGCATCGCGCAATTGCATCAACTTCGCGGGCGGGTCGGCCGTGGTGCGCACGCATCGACGTGCTGGCTGGTCACCCAGCAGAAAGATGACAGTGATGGCAATCCGATCGTCGGCAACCCGCGCGTCGAAGCCCTGGTCGCCACGACCGATGGCTTCGAGCTGGCCGAGGTCGACCTCGATCTCCGTGGCGAGGGCACGTTGATGTCGACGGCTCAGAAGGGTCGGAGCGATCTGAAACTGGCGTCACTCCGCCGGGACCGCAAACTCATCGAGCTCGCCCGCGACGCAGCGTTCGAGATCGTCGACCCCGATCCGTCGCTGTCGAAACATCCCGACCTCGCCGACGAACTCGACCTGATCTTCAGCGACCGAGACGAAGAGTTCCTGGCCAAGAGCTGAGTCGTGCGACCGGTGTTACAGATGGTGCCAGGCACCATCTGTGACGGGTCAGGACCAGTCGGTCTCGGGGGCGTCGCCGCGGGCGTGGTCGTCGTCAGCATCCTCGGGAATCTGAAGGTCCCATCGGTCGAGGCAGTCCTCGCATCGGTAGGCGACCCAGTCGCCCGGCAGCCAGACCCCGTCCTCGCGTGGCATCGACAGCAAGTGACATCGCCCACCGCAGTCGATGCAGGTGATCTGAGCGTCGGGCGTGATCATGGCATCAGTGTGCCCGCCAGCGATCCGTTCGCACCTCCCCGTAGCCTGCGGGGATGCGTGTGGTGTCGGGTGAATTCGGTGGACGCAAGATCGTGGCACCGTCGGGAACGTCGACTCGGCCGACCACGGATCGCGTTCGTGAGGCGATCTTCAACTCACTCGGCAGCTCAGGCATCCTCGACGGCGCGCTCGTCGCAGACCTGTTCGCCGGTAGTGGCGCGGTGGGGATCGAAGCACTGTCGCGCGGTGCCGAGCAGTGCGTGTTCGTCGAACGCGACCGGCACGCCATCGACGCGCTGCACGACAATCTCGAGGCGCTGGACCTTGGCAGCCGCTCCAAGGTCATCACCTCCGATGCGATGGCCGTGGCACCGTCGATCGACTGTGACATCGTCTTCGCCGACCCGCCGTACGGATTCGATTCGTGGGACCGCCTCCTCGAACTGGTGAAGGCCGACCTCGTGATCGCCGAATCCGGCTGGGCGATCACCTGCCCGCCGGGTTGGGAGATCACCAGGGACAAGAAGTACGGCCGCACGGTGGTGACGTTCCTCGAGCGGATGCAGAAGTAGTGTTCCGAAGGTGACGAACGCAGGCGGCCAGGACGTGGGCCAAGCAGCTGGACAGGTCCGGCGAGTGATGTATCCGGGGTCGTTCGATCCGTTGCATCTCGGTCACGTCGATGTCGTGACTCAGGCGCACGAACTCTTCGGTGAGGTCGTCGTCGCCGTGATGCACAATCACGCCAAGGTGAGCGGATTGTTCTCGATCGCACAGCGGCTCGATCTCGCCCGCGCCGCACTCGCCCACCTCCCCGGCGTCACCGTGGTCGAACAGACCGGTCTGGCCGTCCAAGCGGCCGCGGCGACCGACGTCGACTGCATCGTCAAGGGGTTGCGCAACAGCGAGGACTTCGAGATCGAACAGCAGATGGCCCACAACAACCAGGCCGTCACCGGTATCCGAACGGTGTTTCTGCCGTGTGCTCCGGAACTTGGTTACATCAGTAGCCGCTTTGTGAGGGAGATCGCGAAGTACGGTGAAGACATCGGGCATCTGGTGCCGGCGAACGTCGCCGACGCACTGCGCACCGTCTACGCAAAATGATGAGAACTGACACATGAGCCACGACGACCAACACGCCGACTACGACGACATCGACGACGAGTATCCCGACGCGAATGCGCAAGCCGGATACGTCGGTGACGCGGAAACCCTGCTGCGGCGGGCAATCGACATCGTGTCGACTGCGCCGACGATGCCACTGTCGTCGTCGCCGCGTATCGATCGCGACGAGATCGTCGAACTGCTCGAAGAGTCCCTGCATCGGCTGCCCGATGAGCTCCGTCAGGCACGGTGGATGCTCAAGGAACGGCAGGATTTCGTCGCCAAGACGCGGCGCGAAGCCGATGAACTGCTCGAAGCGGCGCGCGTGCGCGCCGAGCGGATGGTGCAGCGCACCGAGGTCGTCCGAGCCGCCGAACAACGCGCCCGCACCGTCATGGAGACCGCGGACGCCGACTCGCGTCGCTTGAAGCACGAGACCGAGGATTTCCTCGACCAGCGGCTCGGCAGCTTCGAGATCCTCTTGGACAAGCTGCAGAAGACCGTCCTCGCCGGCCGCCAGCGGCTGTCGATCGGTGGCGCCGAACAGGATCCGACATCGAACACCGGCTCGCTGCCGACGATCGAGGACACCTCCGAAGCTTCCAACGCCTTCTTCGACCAAGATCACTGACCAGCAGGATCGAGTCACCGGTAGCGTTTTATCGATGGCTGAACGAATCATCGACGAGTTGCGGCCGCTGAAGATCAACGCCGTCGAGCTGCTTCGGAACCCCGGTTCAGACCTTCTCGTCGACGCTCGTATCCCAGCGGCTCCGCTCGGCGTCGTCCACGAACGACTCGACGGCGAGGTCGAGGTCGAGGTGGCACTCGTGCTCGAGTCGATGAACGATGGCATCGTCGTCAAGGGGCAGGTCGCGGCTCCATGGGCGGCACCGTGCCGCCGGTGTCTCAAGGATCTCACCGGCGTCGCCGCTGTCGGTGTCGATGAGCTCTACCAGATCGAGCTGACCGACGATGCTGCCTACCCGATCGAGAACGGTCAACTCGACTTGACCGCCATGGTCCGTGAACTCGCGCTCATCGAGCTCGACGCCGAGCAGGCATGTACCGACGACTGCGCGGGCCTCTGCCCTGTGTGCGGCATCGACCGCAATACGACATCGTGCGACTGCGACACCACCGTGATCGATCACCGGTGGGCGGCGCTCGATGGCCTTGTTCTCGACGATTCCTGATCGAGCATCGAACTCGCCGAGCCGCCGCTAACATTGCACGTCGCTGTGCGGTCAGAACCGCATGGCACCAGCATGATCTCCCGTCGACCAGAGTGGTCGATGCAGTAACGAAAGAGCGAACGATGGCCGTTCCCAAGAAGAAGACATCGAAGTCGAAGACGCGGAGCCGTCGCGCCAGCGCCTGGAAGCTGCAGACCCCGCCGCGCAGCATCTGCCCCCGCTGCGGCAATGCCAAGACGCCGCACACGGTGTGTGGCAGCTGCGGTTGGTACAAGGATCGCGTCGTCGTCGACGTCTGATTCGGTCCCGTCGACCATGCTTCCCGTCGCCGTCGATGCCATGGGCGGCGATGTCGCGCCGCAACCGAACCTCGACGGTGCCCACGCTGCCGCCGCAGCAGGTACACCCGTCGTCATCGTCGGCCCGGAAGGTCTCGACGGCCTCACGACCGGTGACGTCAGCCTCGACCTGATTGCTGCGTCCGAGGTCATCGGCATGCTCGACGACCCGGCACAGGGCGTGCGCCGCAAGAAGGACTCCACCCTCGTTCGCGCCGCCGAGGCAGTTCGTGACGGCAAAGCAAGCGCGATGATCTCCGCCGGCAACACCGGTGCGACCATGGCCGCAGCGTTACTTCGGATGGGACGGATCTCGGGCGTCAAGCGCCCGGCGATCGCCACGCCCATTCCTGTTCCCGGCACCACGCCGACGGTGCTCCTCGACGCCGGTGCCAATGCCGAAGTCCAGCCCGACTGGCTCGTGCAGTTCGGGCTGATGGGCGCTGTGTATGCCCGCCGCCGTTTCGGGATCGACAACCCCCGCGTCGGGCTGCTGTCGATCGGCGAGGAGCCGGGCAAAGGCGACACGCTGCGCAAAGAGGCCTACGAGCTGTTCGCCCGGGCGCCCGGCATGAACTTCATCGGCAATGTCGAGGGGCGTGACGTGATGAGCGACACTGTGGACGTCTGCGTCACCGACGGCTTCACCGGCAACGTTGTGCTCAAGACACTCGAAGGCGGCATGAAGACCGTCATCGGCGCGCTCCTCGAGGCGTTTGCCCAGCCCGAGTACAAGGAACACGCCGACGCGCTCATGCCGGCACTGCTGCCCCTGTACGAGGCACTCAGCCCCGACACCTACGGCGGCGCCGTCTTGCTCGGTGTCGACGGCGTGTGCATCATCGCCCACGGCTCATCGAGCGCGCAGGCGATCGAGAACGGCATCAACGTCGCCCGCGACCTCGTCGAACACGACATGGTGTCGGAGATCCGTGAAGCCATCGCCACTGCAGCGCCGGCGACCTGATGCGCAACCCGCCACGGGGTAGGGCCGGGCCAGTAGGCTGACGCACATGGCTGCTGAAATCACGCGTGACGAAGTCCTCAAGATCGTGCGCGATGCACTGTCGGACATTCTCGAGATCGAGCCCGACACGATCAGTGAAGGTCAGTCGTTCGCCGACGACCTCGAAGCCGACTCACTCGCGCTCATCGAACTGGTCGAAGCGCTCGAAGAGGCGCTGAGCGAGCGAGTCACCGACTTCCGGATCGAGGACGAAGACCTCGAGGACCTGAAGACCGTGCGCGACGCCGTGGACTACGTCCACGAGAACGCCAACAGCTGAACCGAACCCGTCGGTCAACGCGCAACGACGACGGATCGAATCCTTGCTCTCATGACCGGCCGACCCACCATCGGCGCGGCGACCGACCTCGCCGAACTCGCTGCGACGGTCGGCCACGAATTCGAGGACCTCGGCCTGCTCCGTCGGGCCATGGCCCACCGGTCCTGGTGCGCCGAGACACCTGGCGAGCGCAGCAACGAACGACTTGAATTCCTCGGTGACGCCGTGCTGGGCTGGGTCATAGCGGACCTTGCGTTCCGGCGGTCCGATTCGCTTGACGAAGGCGTCCTGACCGACCTCCGCAAGAGCGTCGTGAACGCAACGGCGCTCGCCGAGGTCGCCGAGCAGATCGGCATCGGCGATCACCTTCTGCTCGGCAAGGGTGAGGCCGCAGCGGGCGGTGCCAAGCGGCCGTCGATCCTGTCCGATGCGTTCGAAGCGGTGCTCGGAGCCGTGTACCTCGACGGCGGCACCGGGCCGGCGTACGCACTCGTCGAGCAGTGGGTCGCGCCCCGCATGTCGTACACGATCGAACGGCTCGACTCGCTGGACAACAAGACCCAACTCCAAGAGCTCGCTGCGCGCCTCGGCAAAGGCGCACCGGTGTATCGGGTCACCTCGCAAGGCCCCGACCACGCCAAGACGTTCCATGCCAGCGTGCTGGTCGACGGTGATGTTCTGGGTGAGGGAGACGGTCGCTCGAAGAAGGCCGCTGAGCAATCAGCCGCAGCGCGCGCCGCTGCCGCCCTGGGCTGAGCGGGCGGACCGAGACCGTCGTGCCCGAACTCCCCGAAGTCGAAACAGTCCGCCGCGGCCTGCAACACGGCCTCGTGGGGCGCCGCGTCGACCACGTCGAAGTCGGGAGGGAACGGGTGGTCCGGCGCACGTCCCGCGAAGCGCTCATCGATGGCCTGACCGGCACGACGATCCTCAGTGCGGACCGTCGCGGCAAGTACTTGCTGATGCCGCTCGACTCAGGCGACTCGATGATGATCCACCTCCGGATGAGCGGACAGGTGCTGATTGCAGAGCGCGGTGCGGAGCGCCCTCGGCACACGCACGTCGTCCTCGGTTTGGACAATGACACCGAGATGTGGTTCGTCGACCCTCGAACCTTCGGTGAGGTCGTCGTCTTCGACCCAGCCAATGCCGAAATCGAGCTGCCATCAATTGCCCAGCTCGGTATCGACCCGATCGCGGATGACTTCCCCCGCGAACGACTACGGCAGCTCGTCAGGTCGACGAGCCGAGGGCTCAAACCGTTGCTGCTCGACCAGACCAAGATCGCCGGCATCGGCAACATCTACGCCGACGAGGTGCTGCACCGCGCCCGCCTGCGACCCGACCGGCGCGCCGACACCATCGACGCCGCAGCGATCAGGCGCTTGCATGCCGCGATCATCGACATTCTTCGCGCAGCCATCGACGTCGGTGGCTCGACGCTGGGCGATGCGCAGTACGTCGACGTCGACGGGGCCGGTGGCAGCTTCCAGAACGAGCATCGCGTGTACGGACGCACCGGTGAACGGTGCATCACCTGCGGGCGCGGATGGATTCGCCGCACCGTCTCCGCCGGCAGGTCGACGCATCACTGCCCGATCTGCCAACGGTGGGGTCCGACAGCGTGACGTCGATGTTGGGGGAGTGGCCCGCCGAGCAAGTAGCTTCGTGTCCGCTGTGTACCTGAAGAATCTCACCCTCAAGGGTTTCAAATCGTTTGCCGACAGCACG
>ENA-ORXT01003330-ORXT01003330.1-marine-metagenome-genome-assembly--contig:-NODE-3330-length-17878-cov-35.821302_pt1 | contig 17878 bp, 12 predicted proteins | sample MGYA00237868_ERZ511482 | MGnify/ENA metagenome assembly ERZ511482 | reverse complement strand
AAATTCGTCTGGTAGATCTTTCATCTACTGGATCGTTTTGGTTAGTTTTACTAACCGTGTCATGCCAGGCACACACATTAGATAATAAGGAAGAGCTCCTACGTCACTCCTCCTCTTATCATCATCCGTTGAACAAACCCTTCACAGCTTTTCACTTATTTTGAGTACATTTTTTTTGGACTAACGGTATGTCATACATCATCTTTAAGTTATCAGATAACTTAAAAATCAATGTATTATGAATCCGAGTATTAATGATCAATTAGAATCTTATGGTGACTATTTGATAATGATACACTTCAGTGTAGCTGCCCGTAAGATGTATCTGCGTACACTCAAGCGTTTCCTATGCTTCCATGACTCTAAAATTTAAAGATCAAATAATCAGTCAAGATACGCCAAGAGAGTTTGTGATATACAGACACGAGCAAGGCAGGTCATGGCTAACGATATGAATATAGCCACCGCTATAACACAATTCTTACGCATATTGCTAAAGAGATCGGAGCTTATCCTACTTCTGTCAGTCAAATATACTCGCCCTTAGACAATCGTCACCTTGAAATTATATCTAACTAATCAGCGCCTGTAGATAATTACCTAATAGAACTTCTAAATTTTCAACACCGTGCAGTTGGTCATAGAGTATGTCTTGAGAATACAATTGTGCCTTCTGCGGCTCAGTTAGTTTTAAATTAAAAACACATTCTTTATATGCGTTATCTAATAGTCCTGTCGGATTGACAACTGGTAAGGAGCTATCAACAATTTCTGCAGTACCTGTTGCTTTTATTAGATTGAGAGCATGAATGATTTCTGGAGCAAATATCCCTAAATGTTTTTCATAGAATTCTGCAAACCCACCATTGGTTACTGTCTGATTTAATTTTACAATAATATATACCATTTTTTCGGGTCCTGTCATATCTTGAACAAGCTGATACCATTGTGACCAATTGTCTGTGTCAAAATTTGCATCTTCAAGGTGCTGATTAGCAGAACTATATAATCTACTAATTAATGATCTATTGGATAACTTTTCCATTGACTAAAATTACAATTTCTGAGAAAATGGCATGTAGTGGTATACATTTTTTTAGGATTGACCAACAAGTACCACCGAACAAAAAAAAGTAAGTGATTCCTCCTTGCCAAATATCGCGAGCCATTTAACTAGTATGTTCTTTAGTGAACGCAATAGAACCAAGACTCTGATGGAAGTCGATTCTATCATAAAAAGTGGAGGCAGTAGTTCATCTATTGAAGATTATAGACAGGAAGATCGCAATGTAAAACTAAAGATACATCCAGCAAAATGTGGCTTAAGTATTGCTTTCTAATTTAAATAAGGAGTAATCGCTGTTACTACGGAACTATTACTTCTTAATAATTGCTATAAAATAGTGGACTATTTAGCTCTTAGATCAAAGAGCATTATATCTTAAAACAAAATAATTAATGCAAAATTTAATGAATGAGGTTTTTCGTCACCTTAATGACGATGTAATTGTGCAACTTTCTAGACAAATCGGGGCAAGCGATCCGAACAAGGTTAAAAAGGCAGCGCAAGGTGTATCAGAACTATTGCTTAATGCGATCTCAAGAAATGCAAGCCACCAAGAAAGAGGGGGTGGTCTATTTGGTGCTATCAAAAAAGATCATGATGGAGGTATCCTTGGAGATCTTATGGGTGTACTATCTGGCAATAAGCAAGTAAGTAATGCAAAAACGATGAATGGCTCTGGTATTGTCAGTCACTTATTAGGTAAGCAGCAATTAGAAGCGGCGCAAGTACTTAGTCAGATGAGTGGACTTGATATCTTTAAGTCTGGTGTTCTGATGCAGTTAATAGCTCCCATTATCATGGGTGTAGTAGGGCAGAAGCAAAAATCTAAGGGTCTAGACTTAGGTGGATTAGCTAAAGTACTTATGGGCGGTGGCGGACAGCAGCAGCAAAGCAGCCAAAGCGCTGCAGGAAGTATCTTTACTAAACTCTTAGACAGAGACGGTGACGGGAATATGATGGACGACCTACTTAACATAGGAATGAAAATATTGACTAAGTAAAGTCATGTGGATATAAAGATTTTTCTGAAAAGGTACAGACTGAGTCTGTGCTTTTTTTTATGCATCTCACTTTCGTTAAGTCATTATATTACGAATCGATGCTCTAACTCTGATCAATAAGAATTTGTGACATATAGTGAGATAATATAATTGAGGATATTCAGAAGTAAGAAGTTATAATCCCAGAGGGATTACATTATGTTTAGCTCTGCAAGAGTTAGGATTTATAGTCTCAGTGGATTTGGCAGGGCAGAGTGGTGGTGATAACCAACAAAATGACCAAAGTCAACTTGTAATGATGGAATTCCAAAAACCTTGTGTGGTGGGATAGATGAATAAAAAATATGACAAATCTGATAGACATGTGCCCCATTATTGGCTGTGTTTAACCAATTAATGAGTATTGAGTATTGAGGTAATTTATATTATTGTAATAAACTGAGTGTAAGCAGATTGGATTACTTCTAAACATCTCTAATTGGTAAAAAAAACGGAACAGATTTTTACACCTGTCCCGCTTTGGGTGAAAGACCGGATTCGAACCGGCGGCCCTCGGAACCACAAACCGATGCTCTAACCAACTGAGCTACAATCACCGTGTGATTTTAGTGAAAGTTGCCTGTCCCGATAGCTTTAGCAATCGGGAAGCTACAATCACCGTGTGATTTTAGTGAAAGTTGCCTGTCCCGATAGCTTTGGCAATCGGGAAGCAACAATCAACATTTATATCTTACTACTTAAATTGACATTAGTCGTTACTATTTCAATTTGGATTGCAAAAGTAAAACACTTATCTATTATAACTACCTTTTTCTTCTTCTAATTTTCAGGATTTGCGGCTTCTTTCAACATAAAGATTCTGGTTACTTTATTGATAAGTTGGTCACCCCTCATTAATGATAGTGTAATCTTATTTTCTCCCATCGGAAGACCTTCTATATACATAGGCTCCCATTTATCTAATTTATGTATTTCCCCATTGATATTAGCTTGTATTGTATAACCTCCTATACCTAAGCTGGCATTAGACACATAATAATCAAGCATTACTTTCTTAGCGTCATTGCCTACATAAGTGCCCTTAGGCCTACTATAAGTTACCATGGGTTCTATAACATTCTTGGCAGAAATAATGTTCTTATCTTGGACAGTCACTTTCTTAAGAATATGGGCCTGCTTGGTTTTAATACTTTCGTGATAGGATCTACTTAGAAATGCGAGCAATATATGTTCTCCATCATTTACATTGTAATCAAACTCGGCCACATACTTAGCCGCATAAGGTTCATTGTCTATGATAAGATGTATGTGCTGACCTTTAGCTGAGTTAGCACACATCTTAGCTCCGGCATCTGGTGTTTGCATTCCAAGTTTGTAATTCTGACCCGTTACATCAAAAGAAAATTTTCCTTTTTTATATCTCATATTAGACAAATTAGCGTCATTGTATTCCTGAGATTTCGAGAATGGACTTAATTTGTACTTTAATTTTGTTTTAATTTCTGTATCTGCTTTAGGATCTTCGACAATAGTCGGTTTCTTGTCAATTTTACAACATACAAGAAGAAATAGCCCGATAATTGCAATGTATAAGTGTTTCATATTTTTTTAAGTATTCGTTATATTGATGAAGATAGACGCAATATGTCCATTTTCATACTTATAACTCATTTATTACTGCATATGTTTGTTCAGAATGACAGAGTAATTTAACAGTCATCTACGCTTTAAGTAGATTTAACTTATTAATTTTGAATGACTTAAATATTAATATTATTTTTGATATATAAATCAACCGATTGCATTGAATTATACTGACTCAGAATTAATTGAGATTTTCTACGAAGATGGTTCTAAAGGAATAGAACTCATCTTCAAGCAGTATTATGAGGTAATGTGTAGAACAGCCATCAGAATTACTAAAGAAAGAAGTCTTGCTGAGGATATAGTACAAGAGGTTTTCTTTGAATTATATAAGAAGAGAGAGAAACTGAAAATAGAGTCATTAGTAGGATACCTTAAGAGAGCTGTATATAATAGATCTATTAATAAGGTGAAAGGAAGAAAAGATCATGTAGATGCAGATGAGATTGCATATGAACTAAGTGATAATGGACATAATTCGCAAGATGAAATGGAATATGGAGAGTTAGAAACATTTATAAATGGGGTTATAGATTCATTACCAGAGAAATGTAGGTTAGTTTTTGTACTTAATAGATTCGAACAATTATCCTATAAAGAAGTAGCTGCAAAGATGAATATCTCAGTAAAGACGGTAGAAAACCAAATGTCGAAAGCTCTTAAAATATTAAGAGCAGAATTTGAAAAATATAAGTATCTTGAAAAAATATTAGACGCGGATAGGGGTATTCTCTCAGAATGATGTCTATAGTGTGTAAGCCATGAATAAAGATTTCTACATATCGCTGATCTCCAAGAAACTTAGTAACGAGCTGAATGCCGCTGAGCTTAAGGACTTAAATATCTGGTTATCAGATGATAAGGCCAATAGCTTGACGCTTAACCAGTTTAAATCTACTTGGGATCTCACAACAGACTATAAGTCAGATTTTTCATTTGATGCAGGTACTGCCTTTCAGTCCTTTGCTTCCAAATATGAAATCCCTACGACTCATACTAAGACAAACATCGAGCCAAAACGTAAAGTAGGTGTCAAAAAGTATATTTTTATACTTGCGCTCCTTATGATTACGTCAGCGTTTATCGGTGCACTAATTTATAACAGTTATTTCAATAGCGATAATCCTAATCAGATAGCTAATCATGAGATGCATGCTCAGAGCTTTAATCTTAATGATGCTGTCAATGTTACAATAGCCCCTAACTCAAGATTCGAGAAGGGAGTCTACACTATAGAAAGGAAAGACGTAAGTGAAAATAGCTCTTCTAATACAATTAACTCTTCTAATAATAATAGTAAAAACGGTAATAGTATAATCGGCAGTGGTAACAATGGCAATGGTAACAATGGCGTTAGTACCAATGGAAATAATGCCAATGGCGATAGTACCAATGGGAATAATACATACGCCGATAGTAAATACGGAAATAAGACTGACGGCATTAGGACTAACCAGCAGGAGTCTTATAGCTCTTATACGCAGGATTTATCTAATAATTCTAAAAATAATTCTTCTGATTATAATATTAACGATAGAAATAGATCATCTAATAACTTAGGATCATCTGGATTAACTAATGATAAGAACAGGTCTAAGAGTAATACGGACAACAGACGAGGAATAGGTTCTGGTATTAACAACGATTCTCAGAACTCTAAGCATGGTCATGATGGCAAGAATTATACTGTCGAGAACTTCTATGGACAAGGCTATTTTGATGTCAATGTCAAGTCAGGGATGAAACCAGCAATCATTGCAGTAGAAGAGGGTAATTATATAGAGACGGAAAATGCAATCTTTAACCTACAGAACTATGAAGATGATAATTTTAGTATCATAGATGTACAAACAGGTAGTGTGAAGTTTGTTGCAGGAGATAACGTTCTGATCGTAGAAGAAGGACAAAGGCTCATATATGATGAGACGACTAAGAATTTTGAAAAAGTTTCTTTACCGAAGCTTAGCCCATTCCAGTGGCATAAAGGCATACTTGTATTCGATAACACACCACTTGATGAAGCCTTCTCTATGATGGAGAGATTCTTTGGGGTCGATATCGAAGTGACTGACGATAGTGATTTAAGTAATCAGAACTTTACCGCTACCTACTATAAGTCCAGTACCCTTAATGATTGTCTTGAGATCCTGAGCGAATCCATCGATATGGATATTGTAAGAAATGGACAACGAAACATTGAGGTCAGTAATATCAAGTAAGATAAAAATCCAACCACTTCCACAGAAATAACTTAATTTTGGTTTCTTTAATAGAGAGATGCCAAAATTTTTAAGATCATTAATTGCTTGTACAGCTTTATACCTTGGTATAAGCAGTATTGCCATAGGGCAAAAGATTGTACCAGATGAGCAATTCTTAGATTATTCGGTAGAAAACTTCACACTCAGAGAGGTGCTTTATGACCTTAGCAAAAAGGCAAATGTTACCATTGCATTCCAAGATCAGATTATTCCGAGTGACTCCTTAGTCAGTCTGTCTGTAAGAAGAGAACGATTAGGTAAGATCATAGACTACCTTATAGCAGATCACAATCTTAAATATAAGATGGTAGGTAATCAGATTGTAATCGTCCAAGACGAATACAGGAAAGTATCCGCTCCTAATGCAAAGCAGACAATATCAGGAATCGTAAGAGATAGTGAGACCGGTGAGCCACTTGTTAATTCTAATGTTTACTTATTCGACTATTCCCAAGGAGTTAGCAGTAATGAATATGGTTTCTACAGCTTTACACTTGAGAAGGGACTACAGCGGATATATTCCAGTTACATAGGTTATGAGATGTCCATACATGAAGTGTCATTAACTAAAGACACTACCATTAATATAGAAATGGTCCCTTACACTCGACTGAAGGAAATAATAGTTGCAGAGAAATCCTTATCCCCAATTAAAGAAATAGATCAGCCAGAAATGGCCTCTGTAGATGTGCTCACAATAGAAATGATTAATTCTAAACTACCATTGGTAGGAGAGCCAGATGTCATGAGGTTAGCTTACGCAATGACAGGAGTCACTACGGGGGCAGATGGATTTGGAGGTATGAGTGTAAGAGGAGGGGAGACGAATCAAAACCTTGTTCTATTCGATGGTATTCCCGTGTATAATGCTCAGCATGGATTTGGACTGTTTTCTATATTTAATTCCAGTGTGATAAAGAGTGCCAAGTTGTACAAGGGTGCCTTCCCTTCGAGATATTCTGGCAGACTATCTTCTGTGATGGATATTAGAACGAGAGAGGGGTCGTTCCGAAAATTTAAAGGTGACGTGTCCTTAGGATTACTCACAGGAGAAGCATCTTTCGAGGGGCCTATTATTAAAGAAAAAGCGTCATTCTTAGTATCAGCAAGAAGGACATTCGTAGATCCATGGATAAGATCTGTCACTAAAGCCATAAACGATAATCAAGGAAGCACTTCCGTATACTTCATAGATCTTAATGCTAAACTTAATTATAGCATCGGCAATAGTTCGAAGATATACGTCAGCTACTACACTGGCAATGATAATTTTGACACAGAGAATGTAGGACCTACTGATCAGTCTAGTCTAATGATAGAAACAGATGAGTTATTCTGGGACTCAGGTAATAGTCTTGCTTCTGTCAGATGGAACTCGAGGTTATCTCAGAAATTATTTCTTAATGCATCTGTATATAGATCTCGATACTCTTTTATTTCATTCGATCATGATAGGGTAGATCAGTACGATCAGATGTCGATCAGTACTCTGTTATCGACTAATTATACAGCTGCTTATTATCGTACTCAGATTAAGGATCTTGCCACAAAATTAGATTTTGACTTTGTACCTAGTCCATCACATCATTTCAAGTTCGGAAGCGGTTATACCAAGCATGACTTCTCTCCAGGATTTATTAATGTGACACAAGCAGATGAACTTGTACCGATCGTCCTACAGATAGATGCTGCTGTACTTAGTGAAGAAATAATAGATACTGATCTTAAGTCTACAGAAATAGAAATGTACGTAGAAGATGAGATCAGCATAGGGCAGAAAATAAGGATTAATTTAGGATATAATCACAGTATCATTAAGACGGGTGCTAAGTCATACCACATACCACAGCCCAGAATGTTGTTTTCATATGGAAATGACAAATCTTTGTTTAAACTTTCATTAGGTAGAATGGGACAATTCCTTCATACATTAACAAATACGGGACTTGGTGTTCCTATAGATGTATGGCTACCTTCGACAGATCAGATAGAGCCTGAGACTTCTTGGATTTTCTCCGTGGGACAATACCAACAAAGTAAGAAGCTGGGCATGCTTGGAATGGAGCTATTTTATAAAAAGTATAATAACTTGACACGATTGAGTGAGAATGGTTTTGTCAATATATCCGCTAATTCTAATTGGGAAAACTTGATCCCTATAGGAAAAGGGACATCATATGGTGCAGAGTTTAGTATTAATAAAGAGACAAGTAAAACCAATGTATCATTAGGATACACACTGTCATGGAGTAACAGGCAGTATGATGAGATTAATGGTGGTCAGAGCTTTGCCTTTCGTTATGATAGAAGACATGTTGCTAATCTAAGTTTAATCAGGAAGATCGGAGATAATATAGATGTTTCAGTAGCATGGGAGTTTGGCTCGGGTACACCAATTACATTGCCAGAGAATCAAGCATTTATAGACACAGGAGGAGGCGGTGAAGAGATTATTGTACTAATTTACAAAGACATTAATAATTCTAAGCTACCGGCTTATCACAGGCTTGATTTGGGTGTAAATATTCATTCAGATCATAAATGGGGTAAGTCTAAGCTAACTTTAGGCCTCTACAATGCCTACAATCGACAGAATCCCTTATTCAGAGATATTGAATTTAATCCCAATGAGACACCTTCACTTTCCTTCAGAGATCTGACCATACTACCTATTTTGCCCACTTTCCGATATGGGATTAGTTTTTGACAATTAGAAATTTAGGAATGAGTTTGTCGTAAATCTGTCACTTTTTCGATTGTTAAATATGGATATATACAGGAATTAATCTTATTATAATCTTAAATTTGTTCTTAGTAAAGTGACTTGCATCCTTTTGTATGTCTTAATACTGAAACATAACTAATGAACCAGAGATTTACACTACTTCTATATACACTATTTTGTGTTGCATTCGCATCATGCTATAACCCTGTAGATCTTGAATTAGAGAATACAGAACATCAGTTAGTAGTAATAGCTGAAATGGAGGAAGGCAAAAAGCCATTTTTTAATATTTCTACCACTTTTTCTGTCAATTCTCAACCAGAAGAATTCGAACCTAATACAGTATTTGTAACTCTAATGGAAGCATCAAATGAGAATACACCTATTGAGTTTAGACCTCAAGGGGGAACTAATCAGACAATGTTTTTTCTTCCTGGTAATAGTTATGAACCACAAGTAGGGGAAACTTTTAGTTTAAATGTAAGAGTGGAAGATTCAAATTTTGATGATATAACTGGTACAACTACAATGCCGCAAAGAGGTAATATAGAAACATTTAATTCCGTAAAGATAGGAGAAACAAATAGCGATTTTACTGAGATCGATATATCTCTTAACATGTCAGAAACACCTGATGAAGGTTCTTTTTATCACTTGACACCTTACTTATTAGATGATAATGGAGATCAGATATTCCCTGATTTCAGTTCTATAACAGTGGGTAAAAATGGCACCTTTGTTTTGTCACACCGTCATGGCATACTTATTGATAATAATGACTTAGACGATACCAATCTACTCGAATTCACTCTTAGGACTATATCACCCATTAATTTTGATCAGTTAGCAGATAGCAACTTATATTTTAAGTTGAATACTGTGGCAGAAGAGTATTATAGATATTACAAGTCCGTAAGTAAGCAATTTGAGACAGACCAAAGTCCTTTCACAGTTCCTGTATTAAGTTATAGCCAGTTTGATAACGGTTACGGCGTTTTTACAGCTTTTAGCTCGGAGATTTTAGATACTCCGATAGAATTGTAAAAGGAGGACTCCCTTTTTTTTAAAATATACCATTAACAACATTCCGGATTTTTTTGAGGCGTGAGCATCGTATGATCTCTCGTGATTTTTAATTAGAAAAAAACCTGGAGGATGGATTTAAGTACTAAGATTAAGTACCTAGGAGAAGTATCTTTATTCGAAGAACTCTCACAAGATGATTTGTTAGATATTGCAGATCTATCAAGCGTAAAAAAGTATAGCAAGCATCAGATTATTTATCGTGCTAATGACCCAGCTGAGGAAGTGTTCGTACTATCCAGCGGAACGATCAAGATCATATCTAAGTCGGGAGAAGGTAAGGAAGTAATTAAGACTATCATGCATCCTAAGTCACTGTTCGGAACAGAGTATCTATCGTCGTCAGGTGTAAGAAATAACACTGCTAAGGCCATAGACAAAGATGTTATTTGCTTAGCGATTAACTCTCATGATTTCAAAGCTTACCTTAAGGCTAATTGGGCGTTGACAGATAAGTTTATTAAGGTCTTGGGGACAAGATTAATGTATCTGGAAGATAGATTCGAATCACTAGTCATCAAGGATGCCAGAGAGCGTATCATTGACTTTCTGAAAGATAATGCGAAGCAGAACGGAAGACAAGTCGGATTAGAAATGCTTATAAAGCACAGTCTCACTCAACAAGACATCGCTAACTATACAGGAACATCGAGACAGACCGTTACCTATGTCTTAAATGATCTAAAAAGACAGAATCAGATATACTTTAAGAGAAAAAGCATATTAATAAGAGATATGGAGAATCTTTCTTAGACTCCGCTTTTATATTAAATAAAATGATGATAGATTTGCAGTCGCTTAACAAATAAGCTACTGCAAATTTGTTTTAGTAAGTAGGAGGAATGGCAGAGCTGGTTTAATGCACTAGTCTTGAAAACTAGCGTGCGGCAACGTACCGGGGGTTCGAATCCCTCTTCCTCCGCTCTAATGATTAAAAGTCCCAATTATGGGGCTTTTTTCATTTGCAGAATTAATAGATTGGAATAACTTTTAGGATCTCTCTATACTGCAAATGAACTGATAGACGATGTGTCTTCATATTTGATGACAAGAGTACCATCAAGGTATCGACGGATTGATTCCAAATTTTATTGAGTTATATGAAATAGTCAACGAGTGGCAAGAAATTTTCATTGCAGACTGCACTAATCCGAACTTTATGTCAAACACGACATAGCCAGCACTGTAATAGTCCTTACTTTTAATAAAAAGGGATATTCAGAAGTAAGAAGTTTTAATCCCAGAGGGATTACATTATGTTTAGCCCTGCAAGAATTGCAGGGATCTGTTCGCTCGCTAGCAACTAAATAGTGATTTTCAGGAGTGATACCATTCACACAATAAAATGTCGCAGATACTCCGCTGAAGTTTGCTAATCTCTACGTCAAAATTCCACATAACCAGGGTGATTTGTCAACTCACACACTATTGTGATTCGCTCGATTCGTCTATAACCGAAATCTTATACTCATGCCTTGATCTTAACAATTTTATGCTATCAGTCATAGATTATAACCCTCGCTTTTATAGAGTGTTAAATTTCAATTCTATCTTTGTATAAAGGTGAATATGTTAAAGGTAAGGGAGGGTATTATACAACAACATGGCTAACGGTGCATTTGGTGTTTGTGACTTAGTAAAGATATAGGGTGTTAAAAGGTAAGCTTAAGAAGCATTGCCGAGATTTGTTGAGCCAAGATTGTCACGCTATATAGATAAGTATAATGAGAGGGGTAGTCAGCTCAGATCATATACATCTGCTTATAGAGTATCGGCCGAAATTATCCGTAAGTCCCTAAGCGTAATAAGCAAACAATTGAAAGGCCGCAGTTCTGCTAAGTTGCAGAAGAATATCCACAGCTGAAGCGCCGATACTGGGGTAAACGATTTTGGGGTAGGGGATACGGCAGCTTTTAAGACTGGAAACATCAAAGATGAGATGGTACAGAATTATTATGAGGAGCACCGTACTAACTCTATTGAAAACGGATAACTTTTTTTTGGATTAACCTCTTAGGAACTTTAGTCCGCTCTAAATAACACACCTACTTCCAGTAGTTGATAATTGAGTCAAACTATTTCCTCGACATTTTAAAATGTAAATGATATGAATGGGGATATTCAGAAGTAAGAAGTTATAATCCCAGAGGGTTGACATTATGTATGGCTCTGCAAGAATTGCAGGGATTCGGATATAAAGCATGAGGAAATTTGGCAGGACAGAGTGGTGGAGTTAACCAACAAAATGACCAAAGTCATTTTGTAATGATGAAACTCCAAAAACCTTTGGAGGTAGGATAGCTGAACAAAAATCATGACGAATCTAATAGGCATGTGCCCCATTATTGGCTGTATTTAACCAATTACTGAATATTGATGTAATCTATGATATTGTAATAAACTGAGTGTAAGCAGATTGGATTACTTCTGAACATCCCTAAATGGTAGAATTACTATTTGACTGAGATTGATTCTTAGATAGTCATAAATTGTATTAAAAAAAGGCTTATCAAATCAAATTGACAAGCCTTTATTTATCTTTATTATTTGAGTCTTAATTAAAAGCCCATTCCTCCACCCATTGCTTGCATTGACTCAGTAAATTCTTCCCAAGTCATTTTAGTATAACCGGCTGTTTTTAGGTCGAATGCATCTGCTGAAATTTCTTTATTAATTTCAGTTGCAGCATATGTCATTGTCATTTGTTCATTTTCTAACGTATATTCTAATGGAAAACCATCTAAATCAATCGCATCCATTCCTTGTATGAGCTTATTACTCATCTTTAAATCTTTAGCGACATACATGTTGAACTTCATGTTCATTTCTTCTCCTCCAATTCCTGTAACGGTGGCCTTAATACAATCATAACCAAGGATCGTTTTCTTATCCGTATCGTCATAGCTGACATCAATATCATCCATCATGTCGTTACCAGCCATTGCCTTGTCTCTTTCAGCTTTTGTACTTTCTACATGCATTTTATTACCCATCATATCCATGAGCATTGTCATATCCTCTGATTCATTTTTGATCAGTGATTTAGTTTTTATCATACCTCCCATAATATCAGAAGTAGACATTGAATATTCTTTATTGAATGAGTATTCTGTGACCATACCTTTCATCATTTCTAATCCTGCTGCCGTTTGCTCATTGTCAGAATTTACTTCAGTAATTTCCATTTTAATAGAACCAGAAGTTAGTGTCTGTGCTGTAAGACTTACAGAAAGAAAACATAGTAATCCTGCTAATAGAAAAAATTTAATTGATTTCATTAATAATTATTTGTGTTTAAAATTTTTTTATAAAGATTCAATACTTAATAAATCTAAAGTTCTATAATAAAGTTCATAAGAATAGTCTTTTTAGATATTATTAAGGATTTTTCAGATGAAATGTTACGTAGATATAAATTAAAAAAGAAAAGGTTAGAGACACATTTCTGTATTTCTAACCTTTAGTAAATCCTTTTTTTAAGCTGTAATTATTTTCCTGTAATTATTACTGGCTTAAATAATCTTGAACCATTAGCAGTTGTTATACCTAAATAATAGGTACCATTTGTATCATCTGAAAACGGCAACTTATAAATATTCTTGCTTTCTTTTAAATTATGGTCGTATATCAATTGACCATTCGCATTATAAACAACCAATGTTGCTTCCGAATCAATATTCATTAATTTATAATCTACATTTACCTCACTCAACGAAAAGCTTGGGTTAGGGAAGATTGTAAATTCTATTTTTTCATTATTTACAATGGCAGTATTAAATTCAATTTCTGATTTAGTATCGTCACCTCTACTTTCTACACCAAAAGTAATGATAGTGTAGTCGTTAGGTACGATAGGCTCTATGGTGGTTAAACTACCAGAACTAAGAGTACTTAAGGTACCGGAAGCAGAAGGTCTAAAACTATTATTGTCTAAAGAATATTCATCTAATTTAGATGGAACAACTTCCCACTCATTGCCATTCCAACCCAACATCTTGAGTTTAGAAATGTCTCCTTCAGTTATATCAGCTATAGAGCTATTGATATCATAGGTTATAGTAACACGAGTTGACATATCTCCATTAATCATCCAATACTCGGTATCAGATAACACATACTTAGGAGCATCAGAATTTGACCTAAGAGTAGTTGTCACAACTTCAGGTATTCTTACAGGATTATCTAGAAAGTAAGCTGCAGAAGTTCCTGTGCCACCTTCAGAAATAGATAACGGTCTATAGAATCCTAAATCACCGATAGGAAACGTAAACCCTTCATTACTAAATGTTCTGACATAACCATTAATGTATTGATAATCAGATACATTAATCCATGAAGCACCTTCAAAAAATGTAATCATACCAGGAGTAGATCCTTTGTTAGTATTGATTAAGCCTGGTGACTCTCCTTTTTCAGAATTTCCAAAATAATGGATCCCATAAACAGGGAACTGACTTTCCGACTGTATATACGTATTACCGTAGGAACCCGACTGCGCTTGTAAGCTTATGTTAAAGGATAAGCACAGTGTAATTGTCAAAATTGAAAATATATATTTTATCATTTTATTCATATTGAAATTTTGAAATAGGGGAGAGCGAACTCTCCCCAATTAATATATTTTCTGCTTAGAAGAAACTGTGGAGGTAAGTCAGTAAGAACTTAGCTGAACTATTCCAATCTTCTATCATATCTGTTCTGTTTACATAAATCGTGAATCCTGTATCTGTTGCGTTTCCAACCTGGTTAATAGCAAATCCTCTATTTGTTGCCTGATTGTCAATACTCTGATACAATGCACATAATACATCAAGATTTATATCATCAAAACTGTAATTAATTCTCATTCCACTTAATTGACCAGTATTGATATCAGCTGTCTCTATTAATTCTATAGTCCACGTAACTGTATCAAAACAAGTGTTAAGTACAAATTCCCCCGTATCTCCAACTTGACTGCCAACTAATGAAGGAATGATAAAACAATCTTTCTTAGCATTCAATCCTCCAGAAGGACCAACTTGCCCTTGAGGACCAGCGATACCTTGAGGTCCTACTGGACCTTGAGCACCTGATGGACCCTGTGGACCTATCTCACCTACTGATCCTTGAGGACCTACATTACCCTGAATTCCTTGCTGACCCTGTACACCTGCAGTTCCTTGAGGACCAGCTGGTCCTGTAGGACCTTGGATACCTTGAGGACCCTGCTGTCCAGGAGAACCCATACAATCAAATGCATTGAACTGACCATCATTGTTAGTGTCTTCATTAGAATCTCCAATTCCGTTACCGTTAGTATCCCAACAAGATGTACCAACTCCAGATGGCCCCTGCTCACCTTGTTCGCCTTGAGGACCTTGAGGACCTACTTGACCCTGAACACCTTGTTGTCCTTGTGCTCCTTGCTGTCCTTGTGGACCTCTATTACCTTGGATTCCTTGATCCCCTTGAGGACCTTCTTCTCCTTGAGGACCTCTAGCTCCTTCTGTACCTTCAACTCCTTGAGGACCTTGTTGTCCTCGAGGACCTCTACAATCCAACGAATTAACAACACCATCTGAATTTAGATCTTCATTTGCGTCTCTAACTCCATTAGAATTTAAATCCCAACAGCTTACTCCATTAGTGCCATTGATACCGGGTTGTCCTTGAATACCTTGAGCGCCTTGCTGTCCTTGAGCACCTTGAGGACCTTCTAATCCTTGCTGACCAGGTGCTCCATCATTACCTTGTGTACCTTGAGGACCTTCTTGTCCTTGAGGACCTTGCTGTCCTTGTGGACCTTGCTGTCCTTGAGGACCACGAGGACCTTCTAAACCTTGAGGGCCTCGCTGCCCAGTTTCACCTCTTTGTCCTGCTACTCCTCTTAAACCTTGAGGACCTTGGATTCCTTGCTCTCCTCTACAGTCTGTAGAATTGAACGATCCATCACCATTTGTATCCTCTCCGGGATCTCCAATTCCATTTCCGTTCACATCCCAACAACTTATACCATTAGTCCCATTCGGGCCGCTAAGACCCTGGATACCTTGTTCTCCTTGTGGACCTCTTTCTCCTTGAACGCCATTCTGACCAGGATTACCTTGTATTCCTTGCTCGCCTTGCTGACCTCTTTCTCCAGGAACACCTTGAATTCCTTGTTCTCCTTGTGGGCCTCTTTCCCCTGGAGCACCATTTGCTCCGTTCTGTCCAGGTATACCCTGAATACCTTGTTCTCCTTGAGGACCTCGTTCTCCTTGTGCGCCATTCTGACCAGGATTACCTTGTATTCCTTGCTGACCTCTTTCTCCAGGAACACCTTGAATTCCTTGTTCTCCTTGTGGACCTCTATCTCCTGGAGCACCATTTGTACCGTTAGTTCCGTTCTGACCTGGAACTCCTTGAATACCTTGTTCTCCTTGAATCCCTCTTTCACCCTGTGGGCCTCTTTCTCCTGGAGCACCATTGGCTCCATTTTGACCAGGAACTCCTTGAATACCTTGTTCTCCTTGTGGACCTCGGTCTCCTTGTGCGCCATTTTGACCAGGATTACCTTGTATTCCTTGCTCGCCTTGCTGACCTCTTTCTCCAGGAACACCTTGAACACCTTGTTCTCCTTGCGGACCTCTTTCTCCTGGAGCACCATTGGCTCCATTTTGACCAGGAACTCCTTGAATACCTTGTTCTCCTTGAACACCTCTTTCTCCTTGAGGGCCTCTATCACCAGTTAATCCTTGAACACCTTGTTCTCCTTGTGGACCTCTTTCTCCTGGTGCACCATTGGCTCCATTTTGACCAGGAACTCCTTGAATACCTTGTTCTCCTTGAGGACCTCGGTCTCCTTGAACGCCATTCTGACCAGGATTACCTTGTATTCCTTGCTCTCCTTGCTGACCTCTTTCTCCAGGAACACCTTGAACACCTTGTTCTCCTTGTGGACCTCTCTCTCCTGGAGCACCATTTGTTCCGTTAGTTCCATTTTGACCAGGAACTCCTTGGACTCCTTGCTCTCCTTGAACACCTCTTTCTCCTTGAGGGCCTCTGTCACCAGTTAATCCTTGGATACCTTGTTCTCCCTGTGGACCTCTTTCTCCTGGTGCACCATTAACTCCATTCTGTCCAGGAACACCTTGAACTCCTTGTTCTCCCTGAATGCCTCTTTCTCCTTGAGGACCTCTATCTCCTGGAGCGCCATTTGTTCCGTTAGTTCCATTTGCACCTGCAGGACCTACACAATCACTTGTATTAAAAACTCCATCGCCATTAGTATCTTCTCCAGAGTCATTTAAACCGTTTTGATTCGTATCCCAACAATTGATACCATCTTGACCTGGAACACCTTGTATTCCTTGAATACCTTGAGCACCAACAAGTCCTTGATCCCCTTGAATTCCTTGAACCCCTTGAATTCCTTGGGGTCCTCTGTCTCCTTGTGGACCTCTTTCTCCTGGAATACCTTGGTTACCTTGTTGTCCTTGAGGACCCCTATCACCTTGAGGACCTCTTTCACCAGTTAGACCCTGTATACCTTGAGCTCCGATAGGACCTCTTTCTCCTGGAACACCTTGGACACCCTGAGGACCTCTATCCCCAGGAGCACCATTCGTACCATTGGTTCCATTCTGTCCTGGAATACCTTGGATTCCTTGCTCCCCTTGAACACCTCTTTCTCCTTGTGGACCTCGTTCCCCTGGAGCACCGTTTGTTCCGTTTGTTCCATTTTGTCCTGGAACTCCTTGGATACCTTGCTCTCCTTGTACACCTCTTTCTCCTTGAGGACCTCTGTCACCAGTTAATCCTTGAATACCTTGTTCTCCCTGAGGACCTCTTTCACCTGGAGCACCATTTGTTCCGTTTGTTCCATTTTGCCCTGGAATACCTTGAATTCCTTGTGGACCTCTTTCTCCAGGGGCACCGTTAGTTCCATTGGTTCCATTTTGTCCTGGAATTCCTTGCTCTCCTTGAACACCTCTTTCTCCTTGTGGACCTCTTTCTCCCGGAGCACCATTTGTTCCGTTCGTCCCATTCTGTCCTGGAATTCCTTGGATACCTTGCTCTCCTTGTACACCTCTTTCTCCTTGAGGACCTCTGTCACCAGTTAATCCTTGAATACCTT
>ENA-ORXT01003327-ORXT01003327.1-marine-metagenome-genome-assembly--contig:-NODE-3327-length-17885-cov-6.501797_pt1 | contig 17885 bp, 22 predicted proteins | sample MGYA00237868_ERZ511482 | MGnify/ENA metagenome assembly ERZ511482 | reverse complement strand
GAGGTGGCGCTCGATCTGGCCGAGGGGGCCGATATGGTGATGGTCAAACCCGGCCTCGCGTATCTGGATATCTGCTGCCGCATCAAGGAGACGTTCCGCGTGCCGACCTTCGCCTATCAGGTCAGCGGCGAATACGCGATGATCGAGGCGGCGGCGGCGAATGGCTGGATCGACCGCGAGAAGGCGATTCTGGAGAGCCTGACGGCCTTTCGCCGGGCGGGGTGCGACGGGGTGCTGTCGTATTACGCGCTGGAAGTGGCGCGGATGCTGAGAGGGTGACGGTGCGCCTTGACGACGATCGGTTTCGTTTTTCCTGCCCCGGACCCCGATCCGGGGCCTTTCGCCGCCATGCGCCTTGCTCCGGCAGGCTCCGGATCGAAGACCGGCGCAGAGGCCGGGGCCGGGCCAGAGGCCGGGCCGGAGGGATGACCCCATGACCGACCTCGCCGCCTCCCTCATCGACACCCTCCCCAAGGCCGAACTGCACCTGCATATCGAGGGGACGCTGGAGCCGGAGATGATGCTGGCGCTGGCGAAGCGCAACGGCGTCGACCTGCCGTACCAGACGGTCGAGGACGTGCGCGCGGCCTACGAGTTCGACTGCCTCCAGGATTTTCTCGATGTCTATTATCTCGGCATGTCCGTCCTGCTGACCGAGCGCGATTTCCACGATCTGACCCGGGCCTATCTGGAGCGGGTCCATGCCGACCGGGCGACCCACGTGGAGATCTTCTTCGATCCGCAGGCCCATACCGACCGGGGCGTGGCGTTCGAGACGGTGGTGGCGGGGATCGCGTCGGCGCTGGAGCAGGCGCGGCGCGATATGGGGATCACGTCGAAACTCATCATGTGCTTCCTGCGCCACCTGCCCGAGGAGCAGGCGTTCGAGGCGCTGGATTGCGCGTGCCGGCACAAGGACCACATCTTCGCCGTCGGGCTGGACAGTTCGGAGCAGGGCCACCCCCCGGCCAAGTTCGAGCGTGTCTTCGCGGCGGCGCGAAAGGCGGGTTTCGCGGCGGTCGCCCATGCGGGGGAGGAGGGACCGGCGGCGAATGTGCGCGATTCGCTCGACCTGCTGGGCGTGGACCGCGTCGACCACGGCAACCGTGCGCTGGACGACCCCGCCCTGACCCGGCGGCTGGCCGAAAGCCGGACGCCCCTGACGATGTGCCCCATTTCCAACTGGCGGCTGAAGGGCATCCCCGACCTGTCGGCCAGCCCGGTCAAGCGGGCGCTGGATGCGGGGCTGCTGGTCACGGTCAACTCGGACGATCCGTCGTATTTCGGCGGCTATCTCAACGACAATTACCGCGCGGTGCGCGAACATCTGGGCGTGTCGGAGGGGGAGATCGTCACGCTGGCGAAGAACTCCTTCGCCGCGTCGTTCCTGTCGGATGCCGAAAAGCAGGCGCAGATCGACCGGATCGACGCGCAGGTCGATACGCTGGCCTGACCCCGTGCAGGGCATTACCCGCAAGCATTCCCTGACCCTCGCGGGCCACCGCACCAGCGTCTCGCTGGAGCCTGCCTTCTGGCGCGCGTTTCAGGAGTGTGCAGCGCGGCAGGGCGTGTCGGTCAATGCCCTCGCCGAGCATATCGACGCCGTGCGCCTGCGCTCGGAACAGGGCGGGCAGGGGACCATGAACCTCTCCGCCGCGATCCGTCTGCACGTGCTGGAGGATCTTCAGGTGCGGTTGCGTGCAGCCACAGAATGAAATAAGGATTTTCTTATATCATTCTGTACCGGAGAGCCGCCGTGACCGACCGCCTGACCCGCCTGCTGGAAACCCGCGACTGGCTGCTGCTCGACGGGGCGACCGGCACGAACCTGTTCGCGATGGGGCTGGAGGCGGGGTATCCGCCGGAGTTGTGGAACGTGGAATTCCCCGACCGCATCCGCGCCCTGCACCAGGGCTTCGTCGACAGCGGGTCGGACGTGATCCTGACCAACAGCTTCGGCGGCACGTCCTATCGCCTGAAGCTGCACGGCTCGCAGGACCGGGTGTACGAACTGAACAAGCGTGCCGCCGAACTGGCGCGCGAGGTGGCCGATGCCTGCACGCGCGAGATCATCGTGGCCGGGTCGGTCGGCCCGACGGGGGAATTGCTGGTGCCGGTCGGTCCCCTGACCCACGAGGATGCCGTCGCCGCCTTCGAGGAGCAGGGGCGCGGATTGCTGGATGGCGGGGCCGATGTGCTCTGGGCCGAGACGATTTCCTCCCGGGAGGAAATGGCCGCGATTGCCGAAGCCGCCCGTAATCTGGGCGCGACTCTGTGCGGCACGCTCAGCTTCGACAGTGCCGGGCGCACGATGATGGGGGTGACCTCCTCGGGCTATGCCGGGATGCAGGACGCGCTCGCGACGAAACCGCTGGCCTTCGGCGCGAATTGCGGCACCGGCGCGCCGGATCTGATGCGCACGGTGCTGGGCCTGACCGAAGCGGCCCCGGATGCCATCGTGATCGCCAAGGCCAATGCGGGCATCCCGAAATACGTGGACGGGGTCATCGAATACGACGGCACGCCCGAGACGATGGCCGAATACGCAATGCTGGCCCGCGATGCCGGGGCGCGGTTGATCGGGGGGTGCTGCGGCACCCGCAATCCGCACCTGAAGGCGATGCGGGCGGCACTGGAAGCCCATACCCCCGGCGAGCGGCCGACGCTGGACAGGATCCGCGAGGTTCTGGGCGAGTTCTCCTCCGCCGATGACGGCACCGGCGATGCCCCCGCCCCGACCCGCGAACGGAAATCGCGGCGCAAGCGGTCGTAGCCCCTACTCGATCGCCCAGCGGATCGTGACGATGGCCGTCACGCCGATGGTCTGCGGCCCCTTCATGCCCTGCGCGCCGTATCGGCTGCCGTCATGATCGGCCGGGCCGCGATACGCGCCGGTCGCCGGGTCGGTGCCGGTTTCCGACAAGTCGACGATGGGGCCGAGGTCGAGGCCGGCGGCCCGGGCATAGGTGCTCGCCCGCAGGAGCGCATCGGCCACCGCCCGCTCCCGCGCCTCCGTCACCAGGGCGGCACGATCCGCGATATCGTGGTCGAGATACGCGGTGCCGTCGATTCCCGCCCCGACCAGCGCGTCCAGAGCGGTCCCGGCCTCGTCCGGATCGGCCAGCGTGACCGCGATGCTGCCCCGGGCCGAAAAGCCGGGATCGCCGGAACCGATCAGGCTCTTGACCCTCGAATTGTTCTGACCCAGCGTGATGTGCGACGCCTGAACCTCTCCGAACGGTTCCATGGTCCTGCCCAGGGCGGCCAGCCGTTTCCTCGCCATATCCAGCGCGTCCCCGGCACTGTCCCCCTCCACGAAGAGACTGCCATGGGCGCGCGTGATATCGGGGGCGGCTTCGACCGTCGCGATGCCGGTCATGGTCAGGAATCCCCGGTCCTCCTGTGCCGCAGCGGATAGGGCCGGAAGCGCGAGGGCGAACGCGACGAGGAGAGATCTGGGCATGGGAATACCTTTTCCTGGTTCCGGTTCCGGGACATCGTGGCGAAATCAGGTCACGTGCGGCGTCGCGCCCTTGTCCGTGCGCAGCATCCACGCCGCCGCGACCCCCGCCAGCGCCCCGAACAGGTGCGATTCCCACGAGATGCGCGAATCGGTCGGCAGGACGCCCATGATCAGCCCGCCATACAGCATCGCCGCCGCCCCCGCCGCCAGGATCGCCCGGAAGCTGCGCTCGACGAAGCCCAGCGCGACGATATAGCCGAAATAGCCGAAGACCAGCCCGCTGGCCCCCACATGCACCCGGTTCCCGCCCCGGGCCAGCAACCAGACCAGCGCGCCGCCGACGAACACGATGATCAGGCTCGCCTCCACGAACCGCTTGGGCGAGGCCATCGCTGCCATGCCGCCCAGCATCAGCAGCGGCACGGTATTGGCCGCCGCATGGCTGAACCCCGCATGCAGCAGGGGCGAGAGCGGAATGCCGATCAGCCCCTCCAGATCGCGCGGGGCCAGCCCGAACCAGTCGTTCGGCCAGTAGCCGAGGGCGAAATTGGCGAGTTGGACGATCCAGATCACCACGACGAAGGTGAAGACCGGGCGCAGACGCTCCATCGTCAAGCTGTCACGATCAAGGGCCATCGGGGTTCCTGCAGTCGTTGCGTCGGGGAAATCGATACACGCCCCGCCCCCCCTCGCCAAGCACGATGGCATTCATGGTCGATTTATCGCAACGAGGGGTCGCGCATGGCACAGTTTTGTGGTGTGACTGCCCTAGCGTTTCGATGCCGGGGTGCGCCAATGTGCCCGGCAGTGCCGATGGAGCGAGCATGTCCGACGAAGAAGACGACATCGTCCTCAGTGAACTGAGCGACGAGGAACTTGTCCAGCAGATGCATGACGACCTGTACGACGGTCTCAAGGACGAGATTCTGGAGGGTGTCACCATCCTGCTCGGGCGGGACTGGGAGCCTTACAAGGTCCTGACCGAGGCCCTGGTCGAGGGGATGCGGATCGTCGGCATCGACTTTCGCGACGGCATCCTGTTCGTTCCCGAAGTGCTGCTGGCCGCCAATGCGATGAAGGGCGGGATGGGCATCCTCAAACCCCTGCTCGCCGCGACCGGTGCGCCGAAGCAGGGCAAGATGGTCATCGGCACCGTCAAGGGCGACATCCACGACATCGGCAAGAACCTCGTCTCGATGATGATGGAGGGGGCGGGCTTCGACGTGGTCGATCTGGGCATCAACAACCCGGCGGAGAACTATCTGGAGGCGCTGGAGCGCGAGGATGCCGACATCCTCGGCATGTCGGCGCTGCTGACCACGACCATGCCCTACATGAAGGTCGTGATCGACGAGCTGAAGGCCAAGGGCATCCGCGACAACTACGTCGTCCTGGTCGGCGGCGCGCCGCTGAACGAGGAATTCGGCAAGGCGATCGGGGCCGACGCCTATTGCCGCGACGCCGCCGTGGCGGTCGAGACGGCCAAGGAATACATGGCCCAGCGTACGCATAACCAGTAACCGCGCGACCCGGCCCCGGCACCGCCCGGGGCCGGGCATGACATCGGGGCCGCCCTGCGATAGGATGATGCCATGGACGGCAACCGCAATATCGTCGAGACGCTCCACGAGCGCGACTTCGCCGCCTGGGCGGCGGAGCAGGGCCGCGCCCTGCGGGACGGGGAGTACGACTCCGTCGACTGGACGAACGTGATCGAGGAGATCGAAGCCTTGGGACGCGGCGAACGAAGCGCCCTGCGCTCGGCCATCGGGTTGATCCTGGAACACCGCATCAAGCTGGATCACGGGCTGAACGACGAGCCGAAGCGGGGGTGGCGCCTGACCGTGAATGCCCAGCGACGGCATGCGCGCAAGACACTGAAGGAAAGTCCCAGTCTGAAACGAATCGTCGGGGAGATTATCCGGGAGGAATATGCCGACTCCCGCGATGCGGCGCTCGATTCCTTCGAACTGTACGAAGAGGCCCGCCTTGCCCATTATCGCACGGCAATTCCCGAAACCTGCCCCTACGCCGAATCGGATGTCCTGGGGTGAGGCGCGGGGGGCGCAGGGTGCGGGCTGTGCCGGAGGCAGTGCCGGAAGTCGTGTCGCTGGCCGCCGAAATGCCGGATGACGAGGTTCTGACGCGGGCGGCGGTCACCGTCGCCACCGCCGCCCCGCCCTCGACCCTGCTGATCGCCTGCGGGGCGCTGGCCCGGGAGATACTGGCGGTGATCGAGATCAACGGGTTGCCCGGCATGGCGCTGGAATGCCTGCCCGCCACGCTGCACAACCACCCCGAGCACATCCCCGAAGCCGTGCGCGACAAGGTGCGCGCGGCCCGGGCGCGGGGGGTCGAAAACATCCATGTCGTCTACGCCGATTGCGGCACCGGGGGGATGCTGGACCGGGTGTGCGGGGAGGAGGGCGTGACCCGCATCGCCGGGCCGCATTGCTACGCCTTCTTCGACGGTCTCGATGCCTTTGCCGCGCGGGCGGAGGAGGAGATGGGGGCGTTCTTCCTGACCGATTTCCTCGCGCGTCAGTTCGAGACGCTGATCTGGAAGGGGATGGGTCTCGACCGGCATCCCGACCTGCGGGACCTGTATTTCGACAATTACGACCGGGTCGTGCATCTGGCCCAGACCGACGATCCGGCGCTGGATGCGAAGGCGCGCGCTGCCGCCGACCGCCTCGGCCTGCGCTATGTGCGCCGGGCCACCGGCTACGGCGAACTGGCGGATTTCGTGACGGCGGCGGGGCGGGCGGGAGGCCCCGTCGGCTGACAGGGTCTCCCGGCGGGCTTACCCCGCGTCGGACTTCACCAATCGCAGATGCGCGCGATCCCGTCCGTCCTCGCTGTCGCGGGACAGGCGGCGCGGCGCGCCCCCGTCGATCGTCTTCAGGGCCGGTGCGGCGCGCTCGGGCGAGCCGACGAGGGACAGGGGTTCGAGCGACGTTCCGGTGCCGCCATCGTTCGAACGCCGTCCGAACAGCGGCCCGGTTCCGACGCCTTCGAAGCTGTCGCCCGTCAGTTCGAACAGGCGCACCTTGTCGACCCAGTGGTGGATCGGATCGTAGAGGCGGGCGAAGGCCTTTTCCTCGCCCATGTAGTAGCCGCAGCCCAGAACCCGCGTCATCTCGCCCATGTCGGAGCGGAGCGGCAGGTACAGGAATTCGGCCTGGTAGTGGAATCCGCCCCGGTTCTCGACCGTGCAGGTGACATGCCCGATGCAGGGTTCGGCCACGACGCGATGCATGACGTCGCGCACCTTCGCGCGGCACTCGCCATGCCACAGCGCGAGCGCGCTCATCCCGCGCAGTTCCATGCCGAAGTTTTCGCACAGGCGGGTGCCGGCGAGGCGGAAGCGGACGGAATCGCGGCTCTGCGCTTCGAGGATGAAGGTGCTGTCCAGCAGCGATGCGATCTCGCGCGGTTCGATCTCGCTGCGGAACGGGGCCAGCCGTCCGTCGCGAATGGAGTTCCAGTAATCGTAGAGGGCGCGGGTTTTCGGATGTTTCATGCTCGATCTGCCTCGTCGGGTCTCAGCCAAAGGGTCAAACGCCTCACGCCGACGACCATATGTCGCCCTCGATCGGACCCCCCCGGTCCGACCCTCGTTCCGACATGTCCCTAGGATAGGACATACCGGCGTGAAACGAAACTCGAAAAGCATGTCGCAACCCCCGTGCCATTTCATTTTAATACAGCACACGGACTGAAATATTACCGGATCACCGGATTCGACCCTGCCGGGGCATTCGCGGGCGGTTCGGATGGACGCGGCGCGGCCTGCGGGATAGTCTCCGCGCGATGAAGAGCATGACCGGATTCGCCGCCCTCGACGGCACGGACGCAGGCACCGGATGGCGCTGGGAAATCCGCAGCGTGAATGCCCGGGGGCTGGACCTGAAATTCAGGCTCCCTGCGGGTTTCGAGGCCCTCGACGCGGCCCTGCGCCCCCTCGCGCGGGAGCGGCTGGTCCGGGGGGCGGTCCAGGCCTCGCTCTCGATTCTCGCGGAGCGCGACACGGCCCATCCGAGACCCGATCCGGCGGCCATCCGTGCCGCGATAGACGTGCTGCGCGAGGTGCGGGAAACCGCCGCCGATGCCGGGCTGCCGCTGGCCCCGGTCACCGCCGAGATGCTGGTTCCGTCGCTGCTGGCCTCGGGATCGGGGGTGCGCGCGGCGAAGCCGGATGTCGAGGCGCTGGCGGGTCCGCTGGCCGAGGGGTTCGCCGCCGCCGTCGCCCGCCTCGCGCAAGCGCGGGGCGAGGAGGGGGGGCGGCTGGAGCGTATCATCGCCGGACATCTGAGTCAGATTGAATCACTGGTGCGGGACGCGGAAGGATGCGCGGCGGGCGCGGTCGAGATGCTGCGCGAGCGCGCCCGCCGCCAGATACGCGATCTGGCGGCGGACGACACCCCCCTCGATCCCGGACGGCTGGAGCAGGAAGTCGCCATCCTCGCCGCCCGCGCCGATGTGCGCGAGGAGATCGACCGGCTGAAGGCGCATCTCGCCGCCGCGCGCGACCTGATGGCGGCGACCGGGCCGGTGGGCCGGAAACTCGATTTCCTGACCCAGGAATTCAACCGCGAGGCGAACACCCTCTGTGCCAAATCCGCCACCGATGCGCTGACCCGCACCGGGCTGGACCTGAAGACCGTGATCGATCAACTCCGAGAGCAGGCCGCCAATGTCGAATGATCCGCAAGCCGCCATGGCCCCCATCCTCGGGGCGGTCGAAGCCTACGAGGCGATCCCCCGGCGGGGGCTGATGTTCATCCTCTCCTCGCCGTCGGGGGCCGGGAAGACGACCCTCTCGCGGCACCTGCTGGCCACCGACCCGGCGCTCGACCTGTCGGTATCGGCCACGACCCGCCCCCCCCGGGCGACGGAGCGGGACGGCGTGGACTATCACTTCGTCGGTGAGGATGCCTTCGTCGCGATGGTCGGGAACGGCGAGATGCTGGAACATGCGCGGGTGTTCGACAACCATTACGGCTCGCCCCGCGCGCCGGTCGAGGCGGCGCTGGCCGAGGGGCGCGACGTGCTGTTCGACGTGGACTGGCAGGGCGCGCAGCAGATCAAGCTGGCGATGCAGGGCGACGTTGTCAGCGTCTTCATCCTGCCCCCCTCCATCGATGCGCTGGAATCGCGCCTGAAATCCCGCGCCCAGGACGACGACGCGACCGTCGCGCGCCGCATGGACAAGGCGATGGACGAGATCAGCCATTGGCGTGAGTACAAGTACGTACTGGTCAACGACGATCTTGAGAAATGCGCGACCCAGCTCGCCGCGATCCTGACGGCGGAACGGCTGCGCCTGCACCGCCGCAATGCCGGGCTGGACAGGTTCGTCATGGCGCTGGAAGGGGAACGGCGATGATCTATGCCCTCGACGGCATCGCGCCGACCGTCCACCCGACCGCGTGGGTCGCGCCCTCGGCGATCGTGATCGGCAATGTTACGCTGGGCGCGGGCGCGAGCGTTTGGTTCAACGCGGTGCTGCGCGGGGATAACGAGCCGATGGTGATCGGCGCGGGCTGCAATGTGCAGGACGGCTGCGTCCTGCATTCCGACCCCGGCTTTCCGCTGACGCTGGAAGAGGACGTGACCCTGGGTCATCTGGCGATGATGCACGGGTGCCATGTCGGCGCGGGGTCGCTGATCGGGATGAAGGCGACGGTGCTGAACGGGGCGCGGATCGGGCCGGGGGCGCTGGTCGGTGCGGGGGCGCTGGTGCCGGAAGGGCGCGCGGTGGCGGCGGGCACGCTGGCGCTCGGCTCCCCCGCCAAGGCGGTGCGGGATCTTTCGGAGGCGGAAATCCAGCGGTGCCGGGCAACGGCGGCGCATTACCGGCGCAATGCGCAGCGGTATCGGGACGGATTGAGCGCGGTGGAATAGGGCGTCACCCCCCGGCGCACGCCTCCATCCCGATGCAGTCGATGGCCTCGATCACGCCGTCCCAGGCCAGCAGGATCGAGGCGTGGCGGTTCTTGTAATCCTTCGCCGGGGTCAGCACTTCCAGCCCCGACCACATGCCGGTCGGCGCATCCGCCCCTTGCTTGAGCATCGCGCGCAGGGCATCGCGGCCCGCCGCGATATCGGCCCGGGTGGCCCCCACGACCTTCTCGCCCAGGATCGCCGCCGAGGCCTGCCCCAGCGCGCAAGCCTTCACGTCCTGTCCATAAGCGGCGACCCGGCCCCGGTCCATCCGCACATCGACGGTCACGGTCGACCCGCAGAGCGGCGAGCGTTTCACCGCGCTGCCATGCGGCTCCGCCAGCCGTTCGGCATGGGGGATATCCGCCGCCAGCGCGAGGATGCGCCTGGAGTAGAGACTGATGAGATCCGCTGCGTCCGCCATGGTCGCCTCCCCGTGTTCTGCACTATACTATAGCGCGACAGGCGGGTTTCGGGAAGTGACGGGTCGGTCGAATTGTCTATACTGTCCTGCGACACTTCCGGAGACCCGCCGATGCCCTTCGATCCCGACACCCTGACCTTCAACGCCGACGGCCTGCTGCCCGCCATCGCGCAGCAGCACGATACCGGCGAGGTGCTGATGCTGGCCTGGATGAACGCGGCCAGCGTGGCCGAGACGCTGCGCACGGGCCGCGTCACCTACTGGTCCCGCTCGCGCCGGGCATACTGGCGCAAGGGCGAATCGTCGGGGCATGTGCAGAGGCTGGTGGATCTGCGCGTCGATTGCGACCGCGACTGCCTGCTGTTGCAGGTCGACCAGACCGGCCCCGCCTGCCACACCAACCGCCGCTCGTGCTTCTACACGGCGGTGCGGGAGGGGGGGGAGGTCGTGCTGAGCGAGCCGGAGGGCTGAAACCCGGGGCCTGACGCAAGAAGGCCCCGCGCGAGCAGGGCCTTCCATTCATTCCGGCGGGGGCTGCCCTACCGGCCGAACTTCGTCATGCCCCGGGTCGACATTTCCGGGGCCGCGAGGCCGGGGACGATCCTGACCTCGTAGTCGTTCGGGCTGAGCGTGCCGAGCGATGCCGAATAGTCCTCCATCATCGACACGCCGTAGAGCGGTTTCTGCACGCCCTGGTGACAGGAATTGCAGCCGATCTTCAGGATGTCGCCCTGCGGCCCGAGGTGATAGCCGTCCTTCGGGAACAGGGGGGTCAGCGGCTCCATGTACTCGACGTTGAGCTGGCGGGCCATGCGGATGCCGTACCACGCGGTCACGCGCTGGGGCGGGCTTTGATCCCAGTCGTTGAAGGCGCGGGAGTTGTGACAGGTCACGCAATTCGCGCCGAGCGACTCGGACATGTGCATCATCAGCGACCAGGTGTTCTCGGTCTCCTTGGTCGTCGCCGTCTGCGTCCCCATCGGCAGGGCCGTATCGGCATGGACGCGGATTTCCATGTCGCCGAGCAGATAGTCCTCCAGCGCGTTCTGGGGCAGCGAACTGTTGCCGTTGAACTGGCCGACGACGTTCTGGCCGTCGCGGTAGCCCCGGCTGGCGGGAATCGGTTCGATATCCTTGTACCACACTTCCTGCGGCACGGGATTGCCCCGGTGACAGGTGTAGCAGGTCACGCCGACCGCCCCGACATGCTGGGGCCAGCTGACGTTGATCGTCTGGTTCATCTGGATCATGCGCCGGGCGACGATCTTGGTATAGACCTCGTCGGACGCCATGTTCTCGACATTGTGGCAATAGGCGCAGCCGGCCTCGGGCGAGACCCATTCGGTGATCGAGGCCATGAACTGCGTGAACTCGTCATCGGACAGATGCCCGAGAACGGGGACGTTCTCGTAGACTTCGCTGGCGCGCTCGCCTTCGGGATCGGGTTCCCAGGGGGATTCGGGAACCACGTTCGCCGCGCGGCCCGCTTCGGCCTCGGCGGCGTCCTTGGTCACGTACATGCCGGTGCCGCGATAGCCGACCTGTTCGCTCTCGACGGGGGGCGCGTCCCAGTCGACGCCGACGAAGCTCGCGATGCCGAGCAGGGCGGCGGCTCCGGCGGCCATGGGGATGGCGAAGTTCATTTCATACCTCCGGCCGCCAGCAGCGGATCGATGACGGTGGGATAGAGATCGGGAACCGGCGCGACGATGCCGTGCTTGATGCCCCACAGGTACCAGTTATCGACCACGGTGCCGGTCAGCAGGATGCCGATGCCCCCGGTCAGGGTCGTCAGGACCGCGAACCACCACGCCCAGCGGTGCACCGATTCCATGGTCGCGTTGAAGCCCATGGTCCAGCGCCAGAAGAGGGCGGCGCGTTCGGTGGCCGTGCCGCGATCGAAGATCTGCTCCAGCTCGCGCTCGCCGCCGTAGCGGCTGACGGCCAGGATCGTCGCGCCGTGCATGGCGAACAGCAGGACCGAGCCGTAGAGGAAGACGATCGAGAGGCAGTGGAACGGGTTGTAGTAGAGGTTGCCGTAGCGGATCGAGAACGACGCCGTCCAGTCGAGATGCGGGAAGATGCCGAAGGGAACGGCCTCGGCCCAGCTGCCCATCAGCAGCGGACGGATGAAGCCCAGCACCAGGAACAGGAAGATGGCGGAGGCGAACGCCCAGGGCACATGCGTCCCGAGGCCGAGCGCCACGGCCCGGCGATAGGTGCGCACCCACCACAGCAGGACCGACGCCGTCAGGAAGAACCCGGCGATGATCCACCAGCCGCCCTCGTTCAGCGGCGGGATGATCCTGAACCCCCATTCGGGTCCGGGAGGCTCCAGCGCCAGCCAGAACAGCTGCCGCACGAACTGGATCGGACTCCAGCCGACCGACGCCAGCATGTTGAGGCCGATGATCAGGAAGGCGATCAGGCCGCAGACCAGCGCGAGCGAGCCGAGGAAGCCCAGATAGATCGGGCCGATCTGCGCATTGCCGATCTTGCCCGCCCAGTAGTTGTGGTAGGGCTTGCCGACGCGGGACCGCTCGTCGTTGTCGGGCAGGGGCATCCCTTCTTCGAGATGGCCGCGCACCTGGATGGCCGTGAAGATATTCTGGTATTCGGGTCTGAAATTCAGCATCGGTCAGCTCCAGATCGGAAGGTTGAGCCACCAGGCCCACCATTGCGGCCAGCCCTCGTTCCAGAACGGCCCGCTGATGACGATGCAGACCGCGCTCCAGAACCCGGCGTTCAGCGCCAGCAGCAGGCCGACGCGGTGGATGCCCAGCGTGCCGACCGAGTACCCGATGATGTCGCGGAAGAACGTGTCCTCGTATTCGGGCGTCTTCACTTCCTTCAGGTCGTTCGTCCACCCGTTCTTGCGGCCCGGATTGGCCGCCGACAGGATCAGGCCGCCATGCAGCGACAGGGCCATGGTGGTGGTGAAGAAGAACGTCACCGCCAGCATGTGCGCCGGGTTGTAGTGGAAGTGCAGGTACTGGTAGCCCACGTTCGAGACCCAGTCGAGGTGACTGAAGATCCCGTAGGGGAAGCCGTGCCCCCACGCGCCCAGCAGCACGGGGCGCACGACGACCAGCACGACATAGGCGAAGATCGCGACGCCGAAGGCGAAAGGGACGTGCAGCCCCATGCCCAGCTTGCGGCAGATCTCGACCTCGCGCAGCGCCCAGGAGACGAACGCCCCGATGGCGCAGATGGTGATGATCTGCCACAATCCGCCCTCCGCCATGGGGGCGAGGCCGAGACCGTAGCTGAGATCGGGCGGCGCGATCGAGATGCGCCAGATGTTCCAGGTCGGGCCGAGGGCCGCGCCGTAGATGATCAGCGCCGTCCCGAGGATCGAGAAGAACAGGGTCGTGATGCCGAAGAAACCGACATAGAAGGGGCCAACCCAAAAGTCGAAAAGGTCGCCGCCGAGGAGAGTCCCCCCGCGCACGCGGTATTTTCGTTCAAAACTGAGCAATGCCATTGCCGAACCTCCTGAAGGGTCGTCACGCGCGGCGTGGCGGAATTGGGGGAATGAGAGGGGTGGTCACGGGCGGAAAGAAGCCTCCGCCCGCGTCCATGGTAGAAGATCAGCCGAGAAGCGTGGTCCGCTCCACCGTCGAGATCGACTGTTCACTGACGACGATGGGCGCACCCTCGAGCCAGTTGTAACGGTCGGTACTCAGCAGAATGAAGTGGATCAGGATCGCCAGCGTGAACAGGAAGACCGCCATTGCAACGAGTACGCGGCGCGGATCGAATAGAAGCCAGATTCTCCACATTGTACTGTTTCCTTATGCGATCAGTGGCAGGAATGCCGAGATGGTTTCGGTCGCCTTGCTCAGCGAAGAGACAACGACGTAACCTTCGTCGCCAGGAATCCACGGGCGCCACATCCAGACGAGGATATGAGCGACGACGGCGATGGCCGTGAAGATCATGAATCCCTGGATGAAGTACTTGTGGTACTCCTGAGCTTCGTTCTCGGTCAGACCCGAAAGTGAGACGTCAGCCATGATGTCACCCTCTAGTCGTTATGCCGTGCAGCCCCCACGGCGGGGTTTTGCCGAACCGCCTGCGAACAGGCGGCAGCGGCGGTATCACCGGGGCGCGAGCCTCGGTAAACTGGGGGACCGTCAGCGCTGAAAAGCGTATCCTGCGGCCGTATGCGCCACCGATTTCGCCTCTGCGACGATGGAGCGGTCGGTGGTCTTGCCGAGACCGTGCTTCACCAGCTCGGCCCCGAGGGAGAACGTGAAGACGACGCCCACGATGAAACGGTATTCGAGACGATCCGACATGGTGGTGCGGTGCGTCCGGCGGGGTTCTGTCTGTACGAAGGTCATGTCGGCGTCTCCTCCTGTGGCGGGTCGTTGCGGCCCGCCGGGTTTCGTTCAGGCTGCGTGTTCCACAGCTCCGAGGGTTGAATTCAGGTGCTCGATGTTCACCATCGTGGCTCCGGCCCGGCGGGCGGTCGCTTCGATGTCATCGCGCATTTTCTTGGCCGCAGAGATGCGGACAAGGACGGGTTCGCGCTCGACCATCGCGTCCAGCCGCGCCTTGGCCTCGATGCTCCAGGGCAGTTCGCGGCGGTCGCGTGCCGGGGTGGCGTCGATCCTGTCCAGATCCGTGCCGAGGGGCAGGATGTGGAACAGGGCGTCGAACAATCCGTTGCACACTTCCTGGATCGCCCAGGTCGCCCCCGAATAGCCCATCATCGGCGTGCCGGTATGGCGGCGGATGATGGCCCCGGGGAAGGAGGCGGGGACGTAGATCGCCTTGGACCCCGTCTCCGCCAGATACATCCGCTCGTTGTAGGAACCGAACATGATGAGCGGCGGCGTGTCCCTGATCGCCGCGCGGATCGCGTCGTTGTCGGGTTTCACGCCGGGGCGGCGCTGGAAGCTGAAGGTGCAGGGCAGGCCCATCTCGTCTTCGAGAAAGTTGCGAATCCCGCGCTCGTAGGTCTCCGTCGCGACGATGGCGAAGCTGGCTGTGCCGAAGAAATCCTGCGTGACGGAGCGCCACAGATCCCACATCGGTTTCAGCGTCGTGTGCTTCTCGCGCTCGATGAACGGCTGCGGGTCGATCTCCAGCAACTCGCCCAGCTTTTCGAGGAAGGCGGTGGTCGAGTGGATGCCGATGGGGGCTTGCAGATAGGGCCGTTCCAGCGTTTCGCAGAGCAGCCGCCCGAATTCGCGGTACATGCAGATATTCACTTCCGCATCCACGAGTTTCTTGACGTCCGCGAGGTGCGAGCCGAGCGGGAAGACCACGTTGATCTCGGCTCCGATCCCCTCGACCAGACGCCGGATTTCGGCGAGGTCGGAAGGCATATTGAAGGTGCCGTACATCGGGCCGATGATGTTTACCTTGGGCTTCGCGCCTTCCTTGCGGGGTTTCGGCGCGCGGATTTTCTTCGCGCCGTACTCGGTCCACAGCCATTTGAGCGCGCGGTCGGCGCTCTGCCACTGGTCCTCGTCGATGGTGCGGGGCAGGAAGCGCTGGATGTTCGAGCCTTCGGGCGTGACGCCCCCGCCGATCATCTCGGCAATGGAACCGGTGACGACGACCGCCGGGAGGTCGGGGTCGAGCACCTTGCGGGATCTCCGCATCGCGCCTTCGGTCCCGTGCTGGCCCAGTTCGTCCTCGCCCAGGCCGGTGACGACGATGGGGAGTTCGTGCGGGGGCAGGCCGTCGGTGTAGTGCAGGACCGACGTGACGGGCAGGTTCTCGCAGCCCACCGGGCCGTCGATGATGACCTGAAGGCCCTTGATCGCCGTGAAGGCGTAGACCGAACCCCAGTAGCCGCCCGCGCGGTCGTGATCGAGAACGAGGGTCATGTGCCCACCGCCTCGCCGGCGTCGACGGCGTTGTTGATCTTGTTGCGGGCCGCGTTCTTCTTGCGGAAGGCGGTCGACTTGTCGGTCGGCGTGTCTTCCCAGACGCCCGCCGCATCACCCGTGCCGACACCCTCGAAGAACGCCGTCATCTTGTCGAAGCGCGGCTTGTTGGCGATGGCCCCGTTGATGACCTGCGCCAGCGACCCGGCCCCCGCCGGACCCATGAGGGGGCGCGCGGAGATGAGGTTGGTGAAGTAGAGCGCAGGCGTCGAAAGCTCTTTCGCCTTCTGCACCACGGGCGTCGTGCCGATGGCGAGATCGGGCTGGAATTCGTGCATCGCCGCCAGATCCTGCTCCAGCGAGGCGCGGTACTGGACATGGACGCCCTTCGACCGCAACCATTCCGCATCGTCCTTCGACCATTCGGTCTTCGGGCAGGCGGTGCCGACATAGCGCAAGTCCGCGCCGCTCTCGACCAGCAGACGACCGACCAGCAGTTCGGAGCCTTCGTAGCCGGACAGCGTGATGCGGCCCTTGATGGGCGTGGCGGCGAGGGCGCTCTTGATGGCGGGCAGCATGGCGTTGCGGGCGGCGTCGATCTTGTCTTGAGCGACGTTGCAGGTCTTGCCGATGGCCTGAAGCCAGGCATCCGTGCCGTCATGCCCCACGGGCGCGGAGCCGACGATGGGCCGACCGGCGGCGCTGAACTCGCGGAAGGAGGCGGTGTAGAAGGGATGGATCGCGGCGACGGCGGCGCAGTCGAGGGCGGAATACAACTCGCGCCATTCGCGCACGGGCGTGACCGGCCCGGCGGCCAGACCCATGGGTTCGAGCATCGCGCCGATGGTCATGGGGTCGACCGGGAACATCTCGCCGACCAGCGAGACGGTCGGGCGCTCCTCCACCCCGTCGCGCGGGGCCTGTACCGGCCCGGCGGCGGCTTCCTCGCGGGCGCGCTTGAGCATCGCGCCCGAAAGCACGTCCTTCGCCTCCGCATGGGTCGGGATGCCGAAGCCCGGCACGTCGATCCCGACGATCCGCACGCCGTTGATCTCGCGCGGCAGCATCTGGAGCGGCACGCCCGACGCGGTCGGCACGCACAGGCTGGTCATGATGACGGCGTCGTATTTCTCGGGGTCGGCCATCAGTTCGACGGCCTCGCGGATATCCTCGTACAGCTTGCCGGTCACGAGGGATTCGGAATCGAAGGGCACGTAACCGACCGTGCGTTTCGCGCCGTAGAAATGCGACGTGAAGGTCAGGCCGTAGACGCAGCAGGCCGACCCCGACAGGATCGTGCCGACCCGGCGCATGCGCAGCCCGACGCGCAGGCTGCCGAACGCGGGGCACATCGATTGCGGCTGATCGTGCGGGCCCATGGGGTAATCCTTCTCGAATCCTTCGAGAAGTTCTTTCTTGCCCGACGCGATGGCGGCGGCCTTCATCTGCTCCGCGCCCGCGTGGCAACCCATGCCTTGGGTTTCCTCGGTGTCGCTCACAGCGTCGATGATCGGGGTGCCATCCATCGTTCAGACCGTGTCGTAGATGATTTCGAGGGACGTCTTGTTCATCCCGCCCGCCGCGCACATGTCGTCGATGGAGGCCGGTTCCAGCGTGAAGTCGCCGCCCGTATCCTCGGTATCGAACAGGGCGATCAGGCCGTCCTGCTCCAGCGGATGGGGCAGGGTGGGGGGCGCTTCGGCGAGGTTCTCGACCAGCGATTCGAACAGGTCGCCCCAGCGACCGCCGGGCATCCCGACGATCTGGTAGTTCGCGCTCTTCTTGCGGATATCGTCGTCCTGCGGGATCGAGCCTAGGACGGGGATGCCGACTTCCTCGGCAAAGGCCGCCGCCTCGCCCGAGCCGTCATCCTTGTTGATGATCATGCCCGCCACGCCGACATTGCCGCCCAGTTTGCGGAAATACTGGACCGCCGAGCAGACGTTGTTGGCGACGTAGAGCGACTGCATGTCGTTCGAGCCGACGACGACGACCTTCTGGCACATGTCGCGGGCGATCGGCAGGCCGAAGCCGCCGCAGACCACGTCGCCCAGGAAGTCGAGCAGGACGTAGTCGAAATCCCATTCGTGGAAGCCGAGTTTTTCGAGCAGTTCGAAGCCGTGGATGATCCCGCGCCCGCCGCAGCCGCGACCCACTTCCGGCCCGCCGAGTTCCATCGCGAAGACGCCGTCGCGCTTGAAGCACACGT
>ENA-ORXT01003325-ORXT01003325.1-marine-metagenome-genome-assembly--contig:-NODE-3325-length-17890-cov-5.934205_pt1 | contig 17890 bp, 17 predicted proteins | sample MGYA00237868_ERZ511482 | MGnify/ENA metagenome assembly ERZ511482 | reverse complement strand
GCCTTGCGCAGTGCATCCATTTCGCCATGGGCGATGGGGTCGCCCTTCTGGACACGCTGATTCCGCCCCTGCGCAACCAGTGTATCGCCGCGCGCGATGACCGATCCGATGGGGCAGCCTCCCTCGTCGAATCCCGCCTTGGCCTCGTCATAGGCGATGCGCAGGAAGTGGCGGTCGGTATCGGTCAGGGGCATGGTGGCGACTCCGTGGAAGGCACTTTCCTACAAGTGCCCTCCCGGCGTCATCCGTCAAGGGTGATGGATCACGCCCAGCCTTCGATGGCGAATTTCGCCTTCAGCGCATCGGAGCAGCGCGCGCCGAGAACCTGAATCACCACGTTCGCCGCCGCGCAGCCCATGGCCCCGCAGGTCGCGAGCGGCTGGCCCGTGGCCATCCCGTTCAGGAACCCGGCGGCGAACAGGTCGCCCGCGCCGGTCGTATCCACAAGCGCGGCGACCGCTTCTGCCGGAACCTCGATCCGCTCGGCCCCCGACACGACCACGGCCCCGTCGGCCCCGCGCGTGACGGCGGCGATTTCGACATCCTTCGCGACCGCGTCGAGCGCCTGCTGCAGATCGTCGGTTTCGTACAGGGACAGCAACTCGGCTTCGTTTGCGAACAGCACGTCGATCTTGTTCGCTACGATATCGCGAAAGCTGTCACGGTGGCGGTCGACGCAGAACGGGTCGGACAACGAAAGCGCGACCTTGCGACCTGCCTCATGCGCGATATCCATGGCGCGGTGAAAGGCATCCTTGGCGGCGGGCTTGTCCCACAGATACCCCTCCAGATACAGGATGCCGCCGCCCGAAACCGTGCCCGCGTCGATATCGTCCGGCCCCAGATCGCCCGAGACGCCCAGATACGTCGCCATCGTGCGTTCGGCATCGGGGGTCACCATCACCAGGCAGCGCGCGGTGGCTTCGCCGGTCGTGGCGGCGGGGGAGTCGAACGCGGCCCCGGTCGCGCGGATGTCATGGGCGAAGATCTCGCCGAACTTGTCGTCGCGCCGCTTGCCGATGAAGGCCACCTTGCGCCCCAGCGCGCCCAGCGCGGCGAGGGTGTTCGCGCCCGACCCGCCGGAGCGTTCGGTCGTCTCGCCCAGTGCGCCGTAGATCGCGTCGGACCCGGCCTCGTCCACCAGCGTCATCGCGCCCTTGGACAGGTCCTGATCGACCAGAATCCCGTCATCGATGCGGGCGATGATATCCACGATGGCGGCGCCGACGCCGATGACGTCATGGGTTGGTGCGGACATGAACTGTCCCTTTCATGAAAGAATTCAGGGGGCCGGACGCGGTTTCGCCGACGCGGGTGGCGCGTCGGCGGTCGGGCGGTCGGCGAGGGCGGTATGCCGCGAGGGGTCAGACGTTGCCCTTCAGCGTGTCTGCGAGATCGGTCTTCTCCCACGAGAATCCGCCATCGTCCTCGGGCGCGCGGCCGAAATGGCCGTAGGCGGCGGTGCGGCGATAGATCGGGCGGTTCAGGCCCAGCGTCTCGCGGATACCGCGCGGGGTCAGGTCCATGCTCCTGCGGATCGCCTCCTCGATCGCAGACGCCTCCACTTCGCCCGTGCCGTAGGTGTCGACATAGATCGACAGCGGCTGCGCGACGCCGATGGCATAGGCGAGTTGCACGCAGCAGCGTGATGCGAGGCCCGCCGCGACGACGTTCTTGGCCACGTAGCGCGAGGCATAGGCGGCGGAGCGGTCCACCTTCGTCGGGTCCTTGCCCGAGAACGCGCCGCCGCCATGGGGGGCCGCGCCGCCATAGGTGTCCACGATGATCTTGCGCCCGGTCAGGCCCGCATCGCCATCCGGCCCGCCGATCACGAAGCGCCCGGTCGGGTTGACGTGCCACACCGTATCCGCATCGACCCAGCCGCCGGGCAGGGCCTTGCGCGCATAGGGTTCGCAGATCGCGCGGATGTCGTCCGAGGACAGGCCTTCCTCGTGCTGGGTCGAGATCACGATGGTATGGGCGCGCACGGGCTTGCCCTCGCGGTATTCGACCGTGACCTGCGATTTCGAATCCGGTTCCAGTTGCGAGGCTTCGCCCGAATGGCGCGCTTCGGCCATCAGTTGCAGGATGCGGTGGGAGTAGAGGATCGGGGCGGGCATCAGTTCCGGCGTCTCGTTGCAGGCATAGCCGAACATGATCCCCTGATCGCCCGCGCCCTCGTCGGTATGCAGACCCGAACCGGCATCGACGCCCTGGGCGATATCGGCGGATTGCGCGTGGACCATGCACTGCACTTCGCAGGTATCCCAGTGAAAGCCCTTCTGCTCGTACCCGATCTCGCGGATCGTCCTGCGCGCCGCCTCGACCATCTCGTCCCGCTTGACCGAGCCGCGTACTTCACCGGCGAGAACGACGTTGTTCGTCGTGGTCAGCGTCTCGACCGCAACGCGGGCTTCCGGATCGCGACCGATGAAGATGTCGACGATCGAGTCGGAAATGGCATCGGATACCTTGTCCGGGTGGCCTTCGGAGACGGATTCGGACGTGAAGAGATAATCTTTGCGGGTCATGGCACGGTCTCTCGTGAAATATTGCGCACTACATGTAAGGACGGCCCCGGACGACGATCCGGGGCCGTATCGCGGGGAGCGGGGTCAGTAGCGGTAGTGATCGGGCTTGAACGGTCCCTGCTCCGGCACGCCGATATACTCGGCCTGCTCGTTCGACAGCTTCGTCAGTTCGACGCCCAGCTTTTCGAGGTGCAGCGTCGCGACCTTCTCGTCGAGATGCTTGGGCAGGACGTAGACCTGATTTTCGTACTGGTCGTTGTTCTTGTACAGTTCGATCTGCGCCAGCACCTGGTTGGTGAAGGACGCCGACATCACGAAGGACGGGTGACCCGTGCCGCAGGCGAGGTTCACGAGGCGGCCCTCGGCCAGAAGGATCATCTTCTTGCCGTCGGGGAACTCGATCTCGTCGACCTGGGGCTTGATGTTGGTCCAGGCCATGTTGCGCAGGCCCGCGACCTGAATCTCGCTGTCGAAATGGCCGATATTGCAGACGATGGCCCGGTCCTTCATGGCGCGCATGTGGTCGACGGTTATGACGTCCTTGTTGCCCGTGGTGGTGACGAAGATGTCGCCCTTGCCCGCCGCCTTGTCCATCGTCGTGACTTCATAGCCGAGCATCGCGGCCTGGAGTGCGCAGATGGGGTCGATCTCGGTGACCATGACGCGCGCGCCCTGCGAGCGCAGCGATTCCGCCGACCCCTTGCCCACGTCACCGAAGCCGCAGACGACGGCGACCTTGCCGCCCATCATGACGTCAGTCGCGCGGCGGATGCCGTCGACCAGCGACTCGCGGCAGCCGTACAGGTTGTCGAATTTCGACTTGGTCACGCTGTCGTTCACGTTGATGGCGGGGAAGGGCAGTTCGCCCTTCTTTGCCAGCTGATACAGGCGGTGCACGCCGGTCGTGGTTTCTTCCGAGACACCCATGATCGCTTCGCGGCGCTTCGTGAACCAGCCGGGGGACTGCTTGTGGCGGGCATGGATCTGCGCCTTGACGACTTCCTCCTCCTCGTTCTCGGGGTTCGGGAGGATGTCTTCACCCGCCTCCAGCTTTGCGCCGAGGATGATGTACATCGTCGCGTCGCCGCCATCGTCGAGGATCAGGTTCGGCGTGCCCTCGGGGTTTTCGGCGGTGACGGGCCAGTCGAAGATCTTGTCGACATAGAGCCAGTAATCTTCGAGCGATTCGCCCTTGATCGCGTAGACGGGGGTGCCGCCCGCCGCGATGGCGGCGGCCGCGTGGTCCTGCGTCGAGAAGATGTTGCAGGTCGCCCAGCGGATATCCGCGCCCAGTTCCGCCAGCGTCTCGATCAGCACGGCGGTCTGGATGGTCATGTGCAGCGAACCGGTGATCCGCGCGCCCTTCAGGGGCTTGTCCTTGCCGAACTCCTCGCGGCAGGCCATCAGGCCCGGCATTTCGGTCTCGGCGATCTCGATCTCCTTGCGACCGAAATCGGCCAGGCTGATATCGGCGATGGCATAGTCGTTCGTCGGCGCAGTCATGGCGCGTTCTCCGCAGTCTGATTTCAGGATCGAGACGCCGATATCATACCCGCAAACCCGAGCGCAATCACGATATTGAGAAATCTTTATATTGCAGCGGGATTAACCGTGAAAAGATTAATATACTCCGCATACTGATAAAAAAATTGCGTATCGGTGCCATATTGGCGCATTGTGACCCTGTGACAGTGATAGCAGCCGCAGGTTGTGTCTTTTCGGAGGGTGAACAAATGAGCTGTATTAACAATGCTTCGGGTTCCGCGAGTGGTGCGGCCGGCATGGGTTCTGGTGGCGGATCCTTCTCGTCGATGATGAATTCTGCGCAGCAGAGCGGCGCGGGTGCGGGTGCAGGCGCTGCATCCTGCAACCCCGGTTCCTCGCTCGGTGCCATGATGAATGCCGGCGGTGCATCGGCACAGGGTCAGGCCGGAATGGGTCAGGCCGGAATGGGCCAGGGCGGCATGGGTCAGTCTGGCATGGGTCAGGGCGGCATGGGCGGGTCCTGCGGGATGCCCGGCGCTTTCGGTTCTGCCGGTATGAGCGCCCCTTCCGCTCCCGCCACGGCCATGGCCGCCGCCCCGTCGGCCCCCGCGCCTTCGGCCCCTGCCCCGTCGGCCCCTGCGCCGTCGGCTCCATCTGCCCCGTCGGCTCCCGCGCCTTCGGCTCCCGCAGCAGCGGCTCCGGCCCCTGCGGCTCCTGCTTCGTCGGCCCCCGCTTCGGGTGGCGCGCCGAGTGCCGGTGACGTGTCCAGCCTTCTCAGCAGCCTCCAGTCCCTCGTCCAGCAGTTGAGCGGCATGGCCGGTGCCGGCGGCGCATCGGGCGCATCCTCGTCCTCGTCCTCGACCCAGACCTCGGGCAAGGGCGATGCGGCGAGCGGTGCGGCGGATGCCTCCAAGTCCGGGGCGTCGGCGGACGGTGCATCCGGCGTCAGCGAAGGAATGTCCAAGATCCTTGAATCCCTGCAGGACATGATCAAGCAGCTGGTACAGTTGCTCCAGCAGTTGAGCGGCTCGATGGAAGGCGAAAAGGGCGCATCCGCCGATTCCGCGACCGGCGGCGACAAGGGTGCCTCGGACGCCGGCAAGGCCGACGACAAGGGCGCGTCGGACAAAGGCGCTTCCGACAAGCCTTCTTCGGAAAAGGGTTCTTCCGACAAGGGTGCATCTGACAAAGGTGCATCGGACAAGGGTGCATCGGACAAGGGTGACAAATCGCCTTCCGCTGCCCCGACGACCGCTTCGTCCGCACCGGACGGCGCGAGCGCGTCCGACGAGGACTGCGACCCCGCACCGGCCCCGAGCAAGCCTGCGGCACCCTCCGCCCCGAGCGCGCCCGCCAAGGCAAGCGCGCCCGCCGAAGCCCCCGCCAAGGCTCCGGCAACGCCTGCCGAGCCGGACACGCCCGAAACGCAGTCCCCCGCATCGCTCAAGACGGTCACGCCCGGTGACCTGTGCAAGGCCGCCGCAAAGGCTCCCGACGGGGCCAGGATCGACGGTCGCACGGTGATCCACGCCACCGCCGGTCGTGACCAGTCCGTCCAGGGGACGGATGGCGATGACGTGATCTTCGCCAGGGCCGGGACCGACCAGTCCATCGACAGCGGCATGGGCGACGATGTGATCTGTGCCACGGCGGGTAGCGACCAGTCGATCACCAATCCCGGCGGGAACGATGTCATCCAGGCCCGGGCCGGTGGCAACCAGTCGATCACCGATCGCGGTGCATCCGGCTCGATCGATGCCACGGCGGGCCGCGATCAGTCGATCACCGCCAAGGGTGCCGGCGAGATCAACGCCCGCGCCGGTGGCGACCAGAGCGTCACGTCCCGCAACGCCGACACGGTAGAGGCGAGCGCCGGTCGCGACCAGTCGGTCACGGCAACGGGTGCCGACTCCATCACCGCCCGTGCCGGCGGGAGCCAGAGCGTCAACGCTCACTGATCCGTCGACCGGCGCGGGCGCCTCTCGCCCCGCGCCGGTCGATCGCATCCCGGGAAAGGCCGCTCCTCCGGGGGCGGCCTTTTCGCTTGTACCTGCATGCGTGCTGGGGTACCAACCGCACTCCCGCGATCCGGCCAGTAACGGGCTGCCGAGGTCGCGCACACGCACCGACAGGAGAGCGAAATGCCCAAGATGAAGACCAAGTCCGGAGCGAAGAAACGCTTCCGGGTCACGGCCACCGGCAAGATCAAGGGATCCCCGGCGGGCAAGCAGCACGGCATGATCAAGCGCACCAACAAGTTCATCCGCGATTCGCGCGGCATGGAAGTCTTGTCCGAGCCGGATCAGAAAATCGTTCGGCAGTTCCTGCCTTACGGCCGATAGGGAGGGTATCCGATGTCACGAGTCAAACGCGGTACCGTCCAGAAGGCGCGCCACAAGCGCGTACTCGAACAGGCCAAGGGCTATTACGGCCGTCGCAAGAACGTCTTTCGCGTCGCCACCCAGGCCGTCGACAAGGCCCAGCAATACGCCTATCGCGACCGCAAGAACCGCAAGCGCAGCTTCCGCGCCCTATGGATCCAGCGCATCAATGCCGGCGCGCGCGAGCACGGCATGAAGTACAACCAGGTGATCGACGGTCTCAACAAGGCCGGGATCGAGATCGACCGCAAGGTGCTCTCCGATCTGGCGATCCGCGAGCCGGAGGCGTTCAAGGCGATCCTCGATCAGGCGCAGGCCGCCCTGAACGAAGCCGTTCCCGCCTGAGCGGATCGCGCCTCGACGATGAACGAGAAGAAGGCCGCATCCTGCGAGGGGTGCGGCCTTTTCGATGCGCGGCCGTTACGGTTCGGGTGACCTCGGCAGGCCGTATCGTCGGTTGAAGGGGGTATGGTATTCGTATGTACGACGCCACGGTTTCCCCGAAAACCGTCATCGTAACGTCAAGAAAAAGTACGTGACTCGCTATCCCGTTCACGATTGAGTGCTCGCGAAAATCAGGGAGCACGACATGATCTACAAGAAAATTCTCGCCGCCGTCGCCGCCTCGTTCTTCATGGCCGCCGGGCCAGCCGCCGCAGCCGACTGCCCGCGCGGCACGCTCGACGAGCGGTATTGCGACTGGAACGGCGATCTGGTCGCCGACACGCCCGCCGATCCCGCCGAATGGCTCGACCCGAACACCCTGGTCTTCGCCTACACGCCGGTCGAGGATCCCGCCGTCTACAAGACCGTCTGGTCCGAATTTCTCGACTACCTCGCCGACGTGACCGGCAAGAAGGTGCTGTTCTTCCCGGTCCAGTCCAACGCCGCCCAGATCGAGGCGATGCGCTCGGGCCGTCTGCACATCTCCGGCTTCAACACCGGGTCCAACCCGCTGGCCGTGAACTGCGCGGGGTTCGAACCGTTCACGATCATGGCCTCGCTCGACGGGCATTTCGGGTACGAGATGGAGATCATCACCTATCCCGGTTCCGGCATCGAAAAGGTCGAGGATATCAAGGGCAAGCAGCTCGCCTTCACCTCGCCCACCTCCAATTCGGGCTTCAAGGCCCCGTCCGCGATCCTGAAATCCGACTACGACATGATCCCCGAGCGTGATTTCGAACCCGCCTTCTCCGGCAAGCACGACAACTCGATCCTCGGCGTCGCGAACAAGGATTATCCGGCGGCCTCCATCGCCAATTCGGTCCTGAACCGCATGCTCAGCCGCGATGTCGTGACCGAGGACCAGATCGTCTCGATCTACAAGTCCCAGACCTTCCCGACCACGGGCTTCGGCACGGTGCACAACCTGCACCCGGCCCTGAAGGCGCAGATCAAGCATGCGTTCTTCAGCTTCGACTGGGAGGGGACCAAGCTGAAGGAAGAGTTCGAGAAATCGAACGAGGGCCAGTTCCTGAACATGAACTACCAGGATTTCTGGGCCGTGATCCGCAAGATCGATGCGGCGAACGGGATCGAGTATACCTGCAACTGACCGGCGCGGGTGCATGCCCGCAACCGTCATCCCCGCGCAGGCGGGGATCCTCTCCCGCTCCGGCGAGGTCCCCGCGTCTGCGGGGACGGCATCCGCAGAAGGCATCCCATGCTGCAACTCGATGGCCTGTCCAAGACCTACGCCACCGGCGACCGCGCGCTGAGCGACGTGACCCTGACCATCCCCGACGGCGAGGTGGTCGCGCTGATCGGCCCGTCCGGGGCGGGCAAGTCCACGCTGATCCGCTGCATCAACCGACTGGTACAGCCGACCGCCGGGCGCGCGGTGCTGGACGGCACGGATATCACGGCGCTGGGCAGCGGCGGATTGCGCCGCGCGCGCCGCCGCATGGGCATGATCTTTCAGGAATACGCGCTGGTCGAACGCCTGACGGTGATGGAGAACGTGCTCTCCGGTCGCCTCGGCTATGTCGGTTTCTGGCGCAGCTACTTCCGCAGGTTTCCGCAGTCCGATGTCGACGAGGCGTATCGCCTGCTCGACCGCGTCGGGTTGCTGGAGATGGCCGACAAGCGCGCGGACGAACTCTCCGGCGGCCAGCGCCAGCGCGTCGGCATCGCCCGGGCGCTGATCCAGGACCCCGCGCTGCTGCTGGTCGACGAGCCGACCGCCTCCCTCGACCCAAAGACATCGCGCCAGATCATGCGTCTCATCCGCGAATTGTGCGACGAGCGCGGCCTGGCGGCGATCATCAATATCCACGACGTGAAGCTGGCCCAGATGTTTGTGCAGCGCATCGTCGGCCTGACGAAGGGCGTCATCCAGTTCGACGGCCCCCCGGGCGCCCTGACCGAAGACGTCCTGACCCGCATCTACGGCGCGGAGGACTGGAAGGAGACGATCGAGAAGGTCGAGGAAGACGGGACCGAAGGCGAGGCCGCATGAGCGCCCCCGCCTTGCAGGACCGCGTCGGCACCCCGTGGAAGAAGCCGCCCCTGATCAAGCGGGGCTGGCTGCGCTGGGGTCTGATCGTCGGGGGGCTGCTCTACTTCGTCGTCGCGCTGGCCTCGATGGAGGTGAACTGGTCGCGGGTCTACGAGGGGCTGGACCGGGGCTGGCAATTCGTGCTGGCCTTCACCGATCCCGATTTCACCACGCGCGCGACCGATATCCGCGAGGGACTGATCGAAAGCGCGATCATGACCATCGCCGCCACCGTGGTCGGCATCGCGGTGTCGATCCCCATCGCGCTGGGTGCCGCGCGCAATATCGCGCCGCTGCCGGTCTATCTCTTCTGTCGCGGGGTGGTGGCGCTCAGCCGGGCGCTGAACGAGATCATCGTCGCGATCCTGCTGGTCGCCATCTTCGGATTCGGCCCGCTCGCCGGGTTCCTGACGCTGGCCTTCGCGAGCATCGGCTTCATGGCCAAACTGCTGGCCGAGGATATCGAGGACATGGACCGCAAGCAGGCCGAGGCCGTGCGCGCGACCGGGGCGAGCTGGCCGCAATGGATCGATTACGGGGTGACGCCGCAGGTGATGCCCCGGTTGATCGGATTGTCGATCTATCGTCTCGACATCAATTTCCGCGAATCGGCGGTGCTGGGGCTGGTGGGCGCGGGCGGCATCGGGGCGACGCTCAACACGGCGTTCGACCGGTACGAGTTCGACACGGCGGCGGCGATCCTCATCGTCATCATCGTGGTGGTCATGGCGCTGGAATACCTGTCCGGCATCGTCCGCGCGCGGGTGCAGTAATGCCGCAGGTCATCACCGGGGACGGGTCGAAGATCTGGATGCTGCGCGATCGGCGGGCGCAGTTCACGCGCTGGGGCGCGTGGCTGGTCGGGGCGCTGGTCTTTCTGGCGTGCTGGAAAGTCATCTCGGACGCGACGGAATGGTATTTCGTGTGGGACGCCCCGCGCATCGCCGCCGATATCGGCGGGCGCGCGATGCCGCCGCGCTGGTCCTACATGGAAAAATTGTGGGAGCCGCTCTGGGACACGATCAACATCGCGACGCTGGGGACGATCTTCGCGCTGATGATGGCGGTGCCGGTCGCCTTTCTGGCGGCGCGCAACACAACGCCGAGTGCGGTCTTCGTGCGGCCCGTCGCATTGTTCATCATCGTCGCGACCCGGTCGATCAACTCGCTGATCTGGGCGCTGCTGCTGGTGGCGATCATCGGGCCGGGGGTCTTCGCGGGGATGGTCGCCATCGCGATCCGCTCCATCGGGTTCTGCGCCAAGCTGCTCTACGAGGCGATCGAGGAGATCGACGTGAAGCAGGTCGAAGCCGTGACGGCGACGGGGGCGAGCCGGTGGCAGGTGATGGCCTACGCCATCGTGCCGCAGATCATGCCCGCCTTCGCCGGTATCGCGGTATTCCGGTGGGACATCAACATCCGCGAATCGACGGTGCTGGGGCTGGTGGGCGCCGGGGGCATCGGGTTGCAATTGAAAGGCTCGCTCGACACGCTGGCCTGGCCGCAGGTGACGCTGATCATCATCGTGATCTTCATGACCGTGGTGCTGAGCGAATGGGTGTCGGCCAAGGTACGCGGTGCGATAATCTGATGGTGGATGCGGGGTGGGCCTTCGCCCGCTACGAAGCCGTGCGCGGCGCGCTGCCGGGGGCGCGGTTTCCGGCGGAGAGCGCGCGGGCGGCGCACCTGGGCGATGCGGTCGGGAGGTACGACACGATCCTGCTCGACGCGTTCGGGGTGCTGAATATCGGCACGCGGGCGATCCCCGGGGCGGTGGATTTCGTCGCGGCCCTGCGTGCGGCGAGAAAACGGGTGACGGTGGTCAGCAACAGCGCGAGCGTGCCGAGCGCGGCGACCCATGCGAAATTCGCCGCCCTCGGGTTCGACTTCGCGCCCGCCGAGATCGTGACGAGTCGCGATGCGTTGAAGGCGGCGCTGGCGACCATGCCCGCGCTAAGATGGGGCGTAATGGCGGCGGCGGATTCGCGGGTCGAGGAACTGGGGGTCGAGGCGGCGGTGCTGGCCGACGACCCGGACGCCTATGACCGCGCGCGAGGCTTCGTGCTGCTCGGGAGTGCGGGGTGGACGGAGGCGCGGCAGACGATGCTGGTCGCGAGCCTGCGCCGAAATCCGCGCCCGGTGCTGGTCGGCAACCCCGATCTCGTGGCCCCGCGCGAGGACGGCTTGTCGCTGGAGCCGGGGCATTATGCGCATGATCTGGCGGCGCGCACGGGGATCGCGCCGGTCTTCCACGGCAAGCCCTTTCCCGACATCTACGACTTGGTGCAAGCGCGCCTCGGGCCGCTGGACCCGGCGCGGACGCTGATGGTCGGGGACACGCTGCATACGGATGTGCTGGGCGGGGCGGCGTTCGGGCTGCGCACCTGCCTCTTGCGCGGGTACGGGTTGCTGGCGGGGGAGGATATCGGCGCGTTGGTCGCGACTTCGGGCATCGTGCCCGATCTGGTGGCCGAAGGGTTGTAGGTCTGGCCCTCGCCCCGCGCATGGCTTAGGAAGACGGCGTACAGACTTGAACCCGTTCAGGAGCGCGCCCCATGGTCCCCTTCACCGCATCAACCGTCCCCGCCCCGGTGGCCCGCAAGGAGCGCGTGGAGCGCCGGTTCCACGGGCGTGCGCTGGTGGATGACTACGGGTGGTTGCGGGACGCGGGCTATCCGAAGGTCGAGAACGAGGAGATCCTCGCGCATCTCAAGGCCGAGAACGCCCATGCCGATGCCCTGTTCGAGCCTCATGCCCCCCTGATCGACACGCTGTTCGGGGAGATGAAGGGCCGTCTGAAGGAGGACGATTCGGGCGTGCCGCATCGCGATGGCGGCTATGACTACGACTGGCGTTTCGAGACGGGGGCGCAGTATCGGCAGTGGCTGCGTCGGCCCGTGGGCGAGGAAGGCGAGTGGACCGTCATCCTCGACGGCCCCGCGCTGGCCGAGGGGCACGATTACTTTCGCCTCGGCGGCTTCTCCATCGCGCCGGACGAGGCGTGGATGGGCTGGTCGAGCGATACCGACGGGTCCGAACGCTTTACGCTGCGGATGCGCAACCTCGTCACCGGCGAGGAAGCGGCGGAGACCATCCCCAACATGAGCGGGGCGCCGGTCTGGACCGTGCTGCCCGGCGTGTTCCTCTACATGGAACTGTCCGAGGAATGGCGTCCCTTCCGCGTGCGCGCCCATACGCTGGGCACCGACCCGGCGGATGATCCGATCCTGTACGAGGAGGCGGATACGTCCTTCTTCACCGGCGTCTCGCGCACGCGCAGCCGCGAATGGCTGGTCATCGCGGGGGGCGACCATGTGACGACGGAGATGCGCCTGCTGCGCGCCGACGCCCCCTTCGATGCGCCGATTCTCGTGTCCGAGCGCGAGCCGGGGGTGGAGATGTCGGTGGAGCATGCCGGGGACGCGTTCTTCTTCCTGACGAACGACACGCATCGCAACTTCCGCCTCGTCACCGCGCCGGAGGATGCGCCGCAGCGGGGCAACTGGCGCGAGCTGGTGGCGGGGAGCGACGATACCTATCTGACGGGCCTCGACGCCTTCCGCGATTTCCTGATGCTGGAGGAGCGCGTGGACGGGCTGGACCAGATCCGCTTCTGCGACCACGAAGGGCAGGGCGGGCATCGCATCGACTTTCCGGAGGCCAGCTACTGCGTCTGGTCCGGTCCCAATATATCGGCCACGCCCGATCGCATCCGGTTGTCGTATCAGTCGATGGTGACGCCGGGGACCGTCTACGACTACCACCTCGCCGACCGGCGGCTGGAGACGCTGAAGGTGCAGGAGATCCCGTCGGGCTACGACGCGTCGCTCTATGTCACCGAGCGGGTGATGGTGCCCGCGCGCGACGGGGCGCAGGTGCCGGTGTCGCTGGTGCGCAGGCGCGATGCGGCACCGGGGGGGCCGTTGCATCTCTACGGCTACGGTGCCTACGGCATGGCGATGTCGCCGGATTTCTCGACGGCGCGCATCAGCCTGCTCGACCGGGGCGTCGCCTATGCCATCGCCCATATCCGGGGCGGGGACGAACTGGGGCGGCACTGGTACGAGGACGGCAAGGGGGTGAAGCGCGAGAACACGTTTCACGATTTCATCGACGTGGCGCGGCATCTGGTGAAGACGGGGCGCGGGGCAGCGGGGGATATCTCGATCTCGGGCGGGTCGGCGGGGGGCCAGCTCATCGGCGTGGCGGTCAACCGGGCGCCGGAACTGTGGCGCGCGGCCATCGCCGCCGTGCCCTTCGTGGATGCGCTCAATACGATGCTCGACGATACCCTGCCGCTGACCCCCATCGAGTGGCCCGAATGGGGCAATCCAATCACGGACGAGGCGGCCTACGACCTGATCGCCGGGTATTCGCCCTATGACAACGTCGCGGCGCAGGACTACCCGGCCCTCTTCGTGCGCGCGGGGCTGAACGATCCGCGCGTGACGTACTGGGAACCGGCCAAGTGGGTGGCCAAGCTGCGCGAGACGCGGACGAACGATGCGCCGCTGCTGTTCAAGACGGAAATGGGGGCGGGGCATGGGGGGAAATCGGGGCGGTTCGACCACCTGCGAGATATCGCGGAGGATTACGCGTTCCTGCTGACGATGCACGGAGTCGCCTGACCTGTCGTCACCCCGCGACTGGATCGCGGGGTCCATGGTTCCGCGAGCGTTTGAGCAAGAGTTCTCAAGGGCGGGACGCGTGGCGAGATGGATACCGCGGTCGAGCCGCGGTATGACGACCGGGGTTCGATCAATCGGCCCCGCCCGCGCCCTTCAACCGGCTCTCCTCGGTCGCGGGGGCGTAGGTTCGGTGCGCGAAGACTTCGAGGGTGGCGAGGGTAGCATCATCCATCCGTGCCCGCGATTGCCTTTCGCGGATCGCTCCGACGGGGGTGGCGAGATCGACGGTCGCATCGGCGGGGCCGGGTCCGATGGGTGGTCCGTCCATGTGGAGACCCGCGCCGCTCGCATAGGCGATGCCCGATCCGATGCGCAGGCGCACCGTTCCGCCGAGTGTCGGTCCGGCGGCAGCGGCAAACGGCAGGAGCAACACCGGCACCGCCACCGCGTGCAGCGTGACCGCGCCGCCCTCCAGCATCCGCGCCCGGTCGGACAGCGCGGCCCCGGCGGTGAGCGGGCAGAGCGCTCCTTCCGCCCGCCAGTCCCGCCCCTCGATCCGGGGGGCGCGCCTCGACAAATCGCCATCCACCTCCCGCAGCAACCGCGCCAGCGCCCCGCACCCGTCCAGACCCTGCGCGCAGAGCCAACGCGTCGCCTCCCCCGCTTCCTCGGCCAGACCCCACGAATAGCCCGCCCCCCGCGCCGCCCGCTTGGCCAGCGCGCCGACCTCGTTAAGGGAGCGGCTCATCGGCGCCCCCGGGATACACCCACAGGTCGCAGGTCTCGGGCGTCAGCGCGTCGGGATAAGGCGCGCCCGCGTACATGCAGATGCGCACCCATCGGTCGGAGCGGGGGTCGAAACGGGTCGCCCCGAAGAAGGACAGCTTCGCGCGCAGCATGTCGATGGGGAGGAGGGCGGCGGCGATGGTGTTGTCGCGGATCTCGGCGTAGGGGGCGCGGTCGCTCCTCTGCGCGCGGCGGATCGTGTGGCGATGTTCCGGGTGGGCCAGCAGGAAGTCGGCCACCGGCGCGGCATCGTCCCAATCGGCCAGCGCGGCCCGGGCGGCCATCGCATCGCGCGCGGGGGCGAGGGGTTGCTCGTAGGGTTCGACCGGCTCCTCGAACCGCTCGCCCAGGCGCGGCTCCAGCTTTTCGGCGGAGACGTACCACGCCCGCGCGCAATGCTCCGGCGCGGTCCAGTCGATGCCGGTCGCCCAGCCGAACGCGCCCTCGATCTGCCCGCGCGCTTCGGCGACCGTTTGCGCTCCGTCGATGCGGAAGGCGTTGTCGTCGTCGCCCATCTCCCGCGCCAGATCGTCGACGAGGGCGGCATAGGGTTCGAGGATGAGGGAGGCGAGCAGTTCCTGCGCCTCCTCCTCCAGATGCGCCCGCGTCCACGCCATCAGGCGGTCCCACGGGTAATCTTCGCACAGGTCGGCCCCGTCGATATGAGCGGCTAGGGCGGCGAGGTCGTGGCGCAGGGTGGCCAGCTTGGCGACCTGCACCGGATGCTCCGAGTGCCAGCGGTCGACGGACACGCCCGACGCGGCGAGCAGACGGCGGAAGAGCGCAGCTTCCTCCGGCGTCGCGCGGGGCAGGGCGCGCACGCGGGCGATGGCGGTTTCGCGGGCGGCGATCCAGTTGTTGAAGAGGACCGGGTGGTTGACGATGAAAGGGGCCATCCCCAGCCCGGTCGAATTGCCGATGCCGAGCCGCCGGGCGATATCGTCGGACATGCGCGCGGCCCCCGCGCCGCCCTTCACCCGGGCCATGTGTTCGGCCAGGTCGCGGACGAAGGTCCGGATGAGGTAGACCGTCAGCATCTCCGCCTGGAACGGCCCCGCCATCTCCTCCCGCCCGGCGATGGCGTCCCGGTCCGCCGCGCCGAACTTGCCGGAGCCGTAGACGGCGGTCGTCCGCATGAGGTAGCCGACCGCGTCGATCTGCGCGGCGTCCGGTTGCTCGCCCTTCGCCAGCGCGTCGACCACATGCGCCCAGAGGCGGACGGAGCGGTTGGCGCGGGACAGGGTGAGTTCGGTGGCATCGACCCGCCCCGCCTCCTGAACCGGCACGTTGCGCGACAGGCGCTCGATATCGTCCGCCGACGGCACGCCGTCGAAGAGAGCATAGGTCGTGTCCCACGCCTGCGCGATCACGCGGTCGGACCGCTGATCGTCGGGCAGGTCGTGGGCGAAGGCGACGAGGGAATAGGTGCGCTCCGGTCCCTTGGCCGAATAGACGGCGTGGCCGACCCCCGCCTCGTCGATGTCGAAGACCGGCACGGAAAACGCCCAGCCCTCCGCCGCCATGCGCCGCATCAGCACGCGCATGAAGCTGAGCCGGCACTGGTGCAGCGAGCCGAGCCGGGAGAGGCGCATTACCTCCGCAGGGTCGCGCAGCGCGAATTCGGTCGATCCGTCCATCATCCGTCCTCCGGTCCGAAATTATCCGCAAAGAAGCGATACCAGTTGCCGCCCATGATCCCCGCGACCTCGCCCGCGTCCAGCCCCGTCGCGCGCAGCCCGTCCGCGATGGTCCCGAAATCGCGGTTGTCGCGAAACCAGCCCGGCATCGGCGGAAAGCCCGGCGCGGCGGCGGAACCTTCGCCGTAATCGACCGTCTTAGACCAGCGCCCGACGCGCATCCACTCGACCACGCTGTCCGGCTGATCCTGACACAGGTCCGACCCGATGCCGAAATGCTGTGCGCCGTAGCGTTCGGCCAGCCCCGCGATCATCTCGCAGAAATCTCGCAAGGTGCAGTCCGACCCGCCGCGCAGGTGATGCGGGTAGAGCGAGACGCCCATCATCCCGCCCCCCTCCGTCACGGCCCGGATCACCGCGTCCCGCTTGTTGCGCCGCGCGGGGTGCCAGTCATGGGGGTTGGCGTGGGTGACGGTAATGGGACGGCGGGAGATTTCGGCGGCCTCGATGGTCGAGCGGTCGGCGGAATGGCTCATATCCACCACCAGCCCGACGCGGTTCATCTCGCCGATCACCTGCCGCCCCATGCGCGTGATGCCGGGGTCCTCGTCCTCGTAGCAGCCGGTGGCGAGGAGGGACTGGTTGTTGTAGGTGAGCTGCATGAACCGGGCGCCCAGCGTATGGACGATCTCGACGAGACCGATATCGTCCTCGATCGGGCTGGGGTTCTGGAAGCCGAAGAAGATGGCGGTGCGCCCCGCCTCCCGCGCGCGGTCGATATCGGCGGCGGTCAGGCCCCGGACGATCAGGTCGGGGTATTGCTCGAACCAGCGATTCCATCGCTCGAAGTTCAGCACCGTCTCGCGAAAGGTCTCGTGATAGGCGATGGTGACGTGGACGGCGTCGACGCCCCCCTCGCGCATCTGGCGAAAGATCGCCTCCGACCAGTTCGCGTATTGCAGCCCGTCGATCCGCATCATGCCCCCCCGTTTCCATCGGACGACGACTTAAGCGCGTTCGGATGGGTCCGACAAGATATTCCGCACCGTGTTCGACTGGACGCACCAGATGGCACGGCCAAGCGTCGATCCCCCCTGTGCGGGTCGACTGTGACTGTTGATATCACACTTAAAAATGGTGCGATCACCGCGTTCGGGCAGGATGTAAAAGCTTGCGCGCTGGGTCAGGCGTCCGCCGCCGTCGTCGGGGCCAACATCATCGGGCGCACTGTGGGCGAGGTTCAGGCGGGGCGTGACCAACTGTTCGCAATGTTGAAATCGGATGGGCCGGTTCCGGATGCGCCGTTTGACGCGCTTGAAGTGCTTGGCCCTGCTGCGGACTATAAAAATCGACATGCGTCGATCCTATTGGCGTTTGATGCGACTTTGGACGCATTTGCAAACGCGACGCCTGCCTAACCCCTTCCCAGAAAGAAAAAAACCGCCGCTTTCCGGGACAGTGGAAAGCGGCGGCAGATGTGCGTTTCGTGTGGGACCGGTAATTCGGGAAAGGCAGGTTCCCGGACGGTATGTGACAGGCAGTGTCGGACGTCAGCAGATCAATGTGGGACAGAAGATCTGGAGGCACCGGCACGAAACGCGAAGGTAGGCAGACAGGTCGTTAAAAGACGTTGGGTAGGCTCAACGCCGCGAAAAGCATCACGATAAGGGCCGCCATGCCAATTGCATCAGCAATGATCGTGTCAGCGGACCGAACGATTACACTTTTGATTTCTTTGGCCATTTTGATGCTCCTCAGTGATGTTCTCTTTGTTGCCCCTTTGTTCTCATTAACCAAACCTTAATGCAAGAACTTTTTAGGAACAAAAGTGAACAAAATGTTTAGACCTGCGTTAACCCACTGAAATCAAACGAATAGCTTTGTCTTGTTCCATCAGCCACAAAAGAGTTCTAGCGGCCTGTCCACGGGGTTTTTCCAGTTT
>ENA-ORXT01003324-ORXT01003324.1-marine-metagenome-genome-assembly--contig:-NODE-3324-length-17891-cov-3.599978_pt1 | contig 17891 bp, 9 predicted proteins | sample MGYA00237868_ERZ511482 | MGnify/ENA metagenome assembly ERZ511482 | reverse complement strand
CTTTTGCCTACTTTTGGCCAAGCAAAAGTAGGTGTAACACGGTACGGAGAGGTGCGCAGCACCGGTAGAGCAGCGGGGGGAGAAACTGAGACTTAGAGAAAGTACCTCTCAAACCATAGTGGACCATTGCATCGCCAAATGCAGGGACGAGCTGATTCTATCTACCCCAACTCCAACCCCTACCATTTGCGCCGCTCCAGGCTCATCACGGTGAGTAGCAGGAAGAAGGCCGACAGACTGAGGAAGTAGACGACGTCCCGGCTATCAATCAGGCCCCGGCCTAACGACCGGAAGTGATCCTGCATACCGAGGGATTGGATGAAGCCTTCTCCATTAAGGTAGAAAATGGGCAGGCTGGCCAGTAGGTCAAAACCGAAATAGCACCAAAAACTCAGTGCCAGTGCGATGAGAAATCCTACGATCTGGTTGGAAGTGAGCGAACTGGCAAAAAGACCGATGGAGACGAAGGCCATGGACAGGAAGACCAGCCCGAGGTAGGAACCGATGGTTCCTCCGGCATCAATGTTGCCGACGGGGGCACCCAGTTGGTAGATGGTGTAATAATAGAGCACCGTGGGAAGCAGAGCGATGAGGACCAGACTTAGGCAGGCGAGGAATTTTCCCAGTACGATCTCCAGGTCTCTCAGTGGCCGGGTAACCAGTAGTTCGATGGCGCCGGTTTGCTTTTCTTCCGCAAAGGCACGCATGCAGATGGCGGGAATGATGAAGGTGAGCACGTTTGGTGCCAGGGTGAAGAAGGGGCCAAGGCTTGCGTAGCCGAAATTCAGCAGGCTCGTATCCGGAAAGACGAACAGAAAGAGGCCCATGACCAGCAGGAAGACGGCAATTACGATGTAACCGATCAGGCTGCTGAAAAAGGCATTGATTTCCTTGCGAAAGATGGCGAGCATGCAAAATGGCTTGGCGAAACCCGGTAATTTACCGGAGGGGCAAAGTTAAGTAATGGCGATCATCATATAAACGTATGGCTCGCAGTAGTAATTCTTCTTTTATTTCCTTCTGTTTTCCAAGGGCTTCGATCAGGTCTTCATCATCGGCGCAAAGTTGCATGATGTTTTCCTTGGTGAAGGGCAGGCGGGCGCCGGTGCGCAGGTGCAGAACACGGTAAAGGCGCAGGGTTTTTTCACGCTCCACCCAGGCCTGCCGAAACGGCTTGCCATTGGCCGGGTTGTAAGCTTTCATCAATTGGCGTGTTTGGATGGTGGTGTCGTACTGCAGCGTACTAAGCAGGCCGTGGACCCTCAAACCGGTAAATTCATGGAAGTCACGTTGTTGATCGTGGCGGACAAAAAAGTAGGGTTTGCCATCGAGGCTGATGGCGTAGGCGAGAATGTCCTGGTTGATGCGGACATCTTTGTAGCCGTAGCCTGCTATCTGCACCTTGAAGTCCTCTGGTAGTTGCACCATCTCCCCGTCAATTGATTCCCAGCCCAGGTCGGGCTGGTTGGCCAGCAAGGAGGCATGGCTGAAGTATATCCCTTCGGCAAAGCGGAAATCAGCAGAATACCGTGCAGAGTCTGCCTGACCGGCGAGTGTAAACACCAGCAATGAAAAAAAACAGAGAAGTAATAGTCTTTGCATACGTAGTGTAAAGTAAGAGATGGCTGACAACGAATAATTCCTCAAGAGGAAAGGGTGCTTTCGGGCGCAGCCTTGGTAAGCGCGCGGAACACTTCCTCTACGGTCAGGTCTTCCTGTTGCAGCCCCAAAAGGATGAGGTCGTTCTGAACGGCAAAACGAAAAACCTCGGCGCGGGCATCTGCCTTTGCCGCAAGGTAAAGTCGGTAAGTATGGCCGTCGGGCCTGGTTTCCACGCGGTCAACGCCAGAAATGTCAGAGAGTTTCTTGGGGTCAATGGCCCGATTAAAGGTAGCAAGCAGAGAGCTGTCACCAGCCAGGCGGCGGCGAAGTTTATCAATGGGGTCATCAGCAACGAGCCGGCCCTGATCAATAATAATGACCCGGTCACAAAGAGCCTGCACTTCCTGCATAATGTGGGTGCTGAAGATCACCGTTTTTTCCTGGCCGAGTTCCTTGATCAATATCCGGATCTCCGCCAGCTGGTTGGGGTCGAGGCCACTGGTGGGTTCATCAAGAATGAGCACCTGCGGATCATGAAGCATCGCCTGCGCCAGGCCCACCCGCTGGCGGTAGCCCTTGGAGAGTGCGCCAATCAGTTTATGGCTCTCCCGGCCAAGGCCGGTCATTTCGATGAGTTCTTCGATGCGGGCCTTTGCCCCGCTTAACCGATGAGCACCTGCGGCAAAGCTGAGGTACTCCCGAACGTACATATCCTTGTAAAGAGGGTTGTGCTCAGGTAGATAACCTACGAGTTTTCTAACGGCGAGGCTCTCTGTCGTTACGTCATGACCACAGACGGATGCACTGCCGGAGGTCTGACTCAGGTAGCAGGTAAGGATCTTCATGGTCGTAGTCTTCCCGGCACCATTAGGCCCCAGAAAACCGAGAATACCCCCCGGTTTTGCCTCGAAGGAAATTGCGTTGAGCGCCCGTTGCTCGCCGTAAAGCTTTGATAGATTATTGACGTGTACTGACAAGGTCACGAATTTAAGGTGAATTCGACGAAAATTAAACTGAGTCAGAACCGGAATATTATATGCCGGTAGGAATTCCCGTTGACTTTAGACATGCTATGAAGTCAGAGCACAAAAGAAAAAAAGGGAGGAGCTAGTCGTAGTGCTCCTCCTCAAATACGCTGGAAAAAACGATTTACAAGAGGACAGCTAGTATTTCTACAGGTGCAACTGTATAAGATACAACTGTATTAGTGCAAACATAAAGCATTTAAAAACATTGAAACCTTAAAATCATGGTGGTCACCCTGATAAGGTTGTTAATCTACCATAAAGTGCCCTGAAATTTTATTCTACTGTACCTTTTTTGCCGCTTAACCTACTTTGCACCTGCGTCCGCGCCCAAAATTCCATAACTGGTAACCATATTTGCCTTTCTTTCGCACATCGGCCCTTTTCTGATGTTTTGTCGGAGCCACTTAAGAATACTCACGTACTATGCTACCTCAAACAGACCCCACCTCAACACTTGCCTGGAAGGAACTGGAAATGCACGCCCATGAAATGGAGGCGCGCCACATGAAAGACCTCTTCGCGCAGGAACCCGACCGATTTAAAAATTTCAGTCAGTTGTATGAGGATATTCTCCTAGATTATTCCAAGAATATACTGACTCAGCAAACGCTGGACCTGCTTTTTCGCTTAGCTACAGAGTGTGGCGTTAAGGAAGCAACGGAGAAGATGTTTGCCGGTGAGATCATAAACGGTACCGAAGGTCGGGCTGTCTTGCACGTGGCTTTGCGTAACCGCGGTAAGGGAAAGGTAATGGTAGATGGCGAAGATGTGATGCCCGACGTACGCAATACCCTGAAACGCATGCGGGGATTCTGTGAGCGGGTTCATTCCGGTAAGCACACGGGCTACACTGGTAAGCCGCTCACCCAGGTGGTAAACATTGGTATCGGCGGCTCGGACCTAGGACCCGTAATGGTAACCGAAGCCTTGAAACCTTACTGGATAGCGGGAAGAGAAGTTTACTTTGTAAGCAACATTGACGGTACTCATCTGGCGGAAGTACTAAAAAAGGTTGATCCGGAGACTACGCTTTTCCTGGTGGCTTCCAAGACCTTTACCACCCAGGAAACCATGACGAACGCCCGGAGCGCCCGACAATGGTTTTTTGACCAGGGAGGCAGTGAAGCTGACGTGGCGAAACACTTTGCGGCACTAAGTACAAATGCCGCCGGGGTGAAAGAATTTGGCATTGACGGAGACAATATTTTTGGTTTCTGGGATTGGGTTGGTGGCCGGTACAGCCTGTCAAGCGCAATCGGGATGAGTATCGCTCTTACGGTCGGCTTTGATAATTTTGCCGGTCTGCTGGATGGTATGTACAATATGGATGAGCATTTCCGCACTTCACCGCTGGAGGAGAACCTGCCCGTAAAGTTGGCTCTGATTGGTATTTGGTACACCAACTTCTTTGGCGCAGAGACCGAGGCCATTTTGCCTTATGACCAGTACCTGCACCGCTTCCCTGCTTATTTTCAGCAGGGAAATATGGAAAGTAACGGGAAGAGTGTTGACCGGAATGGTAAGCCGGTAGACTACGAGACGGGCCCCATCATCTGGGGTGAGCCGGGTACTAACGGACAGCATGCTTTTTACCAACTGATTCACCAGGGCACCCGCCTTATTCCCTGTGATTTTATTGCTCCGGCAGTTTCTCACAATCCCATCGGTGATCACCACGATATTCTGCTGAGTAATTTCTTTGCGCAGACCGAAGCGCTTATGAACGGTAAGACCGTCGCCCAGGTATCCGCCGAACTGAAGAAGGACGGTAAGTCAGAGCAGGAAATCGGGGAATTACTGCCCTTCAAAGTCTTTGACGGTAACCGGCCGACGAACTCCATACTGGTTAAGAAGATTTCTCCTTACGTATTGGGCCAGCTCATTGCGCTGTACGAGCACAAGATTTTTGTTCAGGGCATCATCTGGAACATTTACAGCTTTGATCAGTGGGGCGTAGAGTTGGGTAAACAGCTTGCCAAAGCCATTCTACCAGAGCTGGGCGACGGTGCGCAGGTGCAAAGCCATGATAGCAGCACCAACGGCCTGATCAACGCCTATAAAAACTGGAAATAACTGAAAACTATTGGCGTTTCCCTTTTTACTTGATACCTTTGGGATACTACTCTCGTGAACTTGTGCATTGTGCATTGTGCATTGAGCTTTTACGCTCACCTGAATTTTGGCTCAAACCAACTGATAAGTTATCCTTTAACTTAGTAGTACATATTCCCTGCCCGCTGAACTTGTCATGCGTGCAAGATATATTATTTTTTTTATGATTCTTTGACGCAAGTCAATCTGCTGTTATTACCTGCCTGCTTCAATCTAGTCTCTATGAAATCAAGAACAACATTTCTGAGTAACACATTGCTGTTACTGATCACATTATTCGTACTTTCTGCATCGGGCCTTTCTGCCGCAGGATCAGACCGCTTGCCGGACTTTATCCGTGCGATGGACACCCAGCAACAGAGGGTCTATCAAACCAACAGGTTCGTTGCTCTGCCAGCCATCAGCATCTTTTCTCCTGATCCTGATCAGCTACGTATTCAGGATTTGCGGGGTATTGAATGTTACGCTCAGCCCGACGCGCTGGAGGTGTGTGGTGCCGGAGATACGATTCCAATCATGCTGTTCACCAAGTCGCTGGCTCCTCTTCAGGACATCCGTATCGATATTTCTTTTGAAGATGGAATCGAATACGGCGGTTTTGCGGTCGTTGATAACACGGTTTCCGTTACGAACGCACAGCTTGATACCATAAGTGTGGACAACGTTGAGGCTCCTTCCTTTCTGTTGGATGAGGTTAGTCAGGGCGGCGGCGGCGTTGTACTTTACATTGGTATTCGTGCGGAATGTGGTGTAGATTTCACGATTATTAACCCGGATATTACCATCAATGTAAGTTATACTAATCCGGACGGAGTAGCCTGTACCGGGGAACTCTTGTTAGAAGACTACGGCGGCAATGTTATCGTACCCAGAGTAATCATCCCCGCTCCGCCAGCCGCCATTGGCCTGGGGAGACCCGATACGGAGCCCTGTCAGTCAATTGCCGTAACTCAATCGACGATTGCTGCTTCCGCGACGGGCTATCTTTTTACCGGAGACAACTACGGTTTTGACGATGGTATCATGATCGCTAACGTACGCATCGACGGCACAGACCTGGATGCTGCGGACTACACCATCGATCCGGTGACCGGGATGCTCAGCTTTGCCATACTTGACCCTACGGCTGATGGCTTACTGGATTTTAATGAAACACAGACCGTGCAGGTTTGCTACACCTATGCGGAGTGCTTTCCCAATGTGGACTACTTCCCGGAATACACCGTTGTGAGTGCTTGTGAAGGTGAATTTTGTACGGGGCCACCGAGCGTCGTACCGGCGGGTCGGCTTATTTCAAACTTTTCACAGAACCCACTGTGGATGGATCCGAACTTTACGGTTATATCTGATCCGTCTTTTACTAATGGTGATCCTTATGTGTTTGATATTACCCTCGAAGGTACTGGCTCTACCGTAATTGGGGACCAGATGGAAAGTATCAATTTCCGAATCCGTCGGTGTAAAAACCCTGCCTTAGTGATTTCTACCGTTCAACTGGTAAGCCCGGACGGAATGACTGTTTTAGGCACCTTTGACCCTGGCGTATACAGTGTTCGGGGTACGGATGCGCTCACCGGCAGCGGAGTTCCAACGGCTGACCGCGCTGGCACCCTTACCGTTGATTTGCGGTTAAATAACCTCGTTACGGGAAGTGGTCTTCAGGATACAGACGGAGATGGTTTTTTTGATGATATTCCGGGGGATGAGTCTGCCCGCATCAGAATCACCTATGCGGTGGCTTGTGATCCTGCGGAACTGGTTTGTAATAATTCTGAAGATGTTGCCGGTGGCGCAGCCGCCGGGTCTGGCTGCCAGTTCAGGGAGATTTTGCTTCTTGCCAGAACGGGGTGTAATGCCAGGGCCCGTAACCAGACGTATCCTCTAGACGGGGAAGATTTGGAAAGCGTAAATGTTTCCAGTTACGGAAATACGGACGATTTTACGTTTGGTGGAGCAACTTTTGCGGGATATGACTTTGGCAAATTTGGTAATATTGGAGGAGTCCTCACTTCATCAACCAAGGGCCTTGAGTTTAGTTACACGCTGGATGGCACCGATCCATTTGCTTGTGACGACCCTACCACCGCTAGTTCCGCTCTGGTAATAAAACTATTTGGTTCTGACCTGTACCTTCAAAATATTGATTTTACCAATTTTATGTTCGATGGTATGGCGGTTGCACCAGGAGATATCACCATTGATCGCTCCGTCTCCGGAGAATTGACTCTGACCGTAGATGAAGGCAGTGCAATACCGGATATGAACTTCACCTACACGCTTGATGCCACCCTGGACACTGCAGCCTGTGCACCGGTCTCCCTAATCTTCATCGATGCTTTCATTACCACGGATTGCAACGGAGTACTGGATTGTGCACCAGTACGAACTTGCCAGTCTTCGGCTTTTCGCGTTGATGCAGACAGTATTGACTGTGTCTGTACTTTTGACGTGACTGCTGATATAAGCCGTAAAAATTACGATTTTACGGACAATACGCGTACGACAGATCAGGACAGCTCTGGTGTAGCGGAAATTGATACCCGCAGGTTCATCTCCGGGGATACCCTGGTGATTGATTACATGCTGGCCGTGAGAGCAGGAGCAAACCCTGATTTCAACATGGCGGATCGCTTACTCAATTTTCGTATTGATTTGAGACTGGGTGATCAGCCGTTCGCTACGAATGAACGCTTCGCTGCCATGTTTGACCAGATGACCGCCAGAATAAACTCTTTGACGCTTTGCCGGGCAGATATGACCACTATTGATATAGGAGCTTCCGTCACGGGGCCGGTAAATGGCACCCTGACCCAAACAGGAATCAACCAAAACTCCGGCGCTTCAAATAACGTCGTTCCCTCTTATTATCAATTGGGTGAACCCACAATGCCGGGCTTTCCTAACGGTGGATTTACCTTTGGATATGGTAACTCCAGTGCAGATCAAAATGATGGACGAATCCTTGGTGTCTCTTTCCGCAACATCAACGGGGAACCCAATTCATTGGGGCAACTCTTCGATCTCATTGGTGGAGCGTTTCTGCCCCTCGATACGGTGAAAATGACCGTTGAGGTGGTGCTGGTGGATAACCCCGGGTGGGACGGTTCGGCGCAGTTGCTTAACATTCAACCCATTTTGACTGCTGATGCGTACACTGGGCCACAAGTCAATGGTCAACGTAGATCAGTGGCCGCCGGAAGGTGCTCCCGCGACGATAATTTCATTGACTACCGTAGCCCCGTAGCCGTTGGTGAATCCAGAATTGATTATCCGGATGATTGTGAAGCAGAGCTGGTGGTTAGTTTCTCCGCTGGTAATATTCCGGATGATTGGTTCGCCGATGAATATCGACTGGTAACGGGAATTGAAGATTTGTTAATTGACATTCCGGCACCCTACTATTACGCGGGTGGTGCGACGGTAGAGACCGGCGGCATTGCGCCGATATCTATTGAGCCCGACAGTTCTCTTTTAGTGGATACAGTATTCGTTGCCGGGCAGCAAATTCTTTACCCTGCCAGTAGTCCGGTAGGACAACTATCGTTTGTGGATGCTGAGCGGGCCGACGGCGTTCGGCCGCTAGGTTATAACGGTTTTGGTGGCCCCGATCCGGCCTTAAACGATGTCACTACCGTTGGTGGAACATTTCCCCTGATTGGCTTTCAGGGAGGGACATCAGACTCTCTGGTGTTCCGAATTCCGCTGCTGCGCGTTTGTTCGGATGCCGCCGAGCTTGGGTTATCTGTTGACTTTAATGCCGCCAATGTATATCTGCCGGATCTTCAAACGCCTGAGACTTTCAGAATTAATGGTAATTCACCCTTTTGGGCCAATAAAATCAGAGATAATGATGGTAACCTCGTCGCGCCAATTGCTAGCCGATATTTACCTTTCCCGCGTCTGAACCCTACCGGCGCCCAGGCGGTGAGCCGGGAGCGGCAAACCGGCCAGATCATTGATACGGACCAGCCCCTTATGCCGCCAGGGGCCATTACCCAGAGCTCTTCCGTTGACGACGACGAATTAGTTGACTTGGCAGGCTCGGAGACTAACGGTTACTCTTTATGCCCGGCAGCTGGTGAAAGCCTTGCACCTGGAGCGATCCGGATAGTGTTGAGCACAAGTGTTGAATTGCAATCAATCAGCGGAGACGCGACGTCGTTCTCCTTTGTATCTGCAGATGCGACACGGCAGGTGCTTGCGGTGGAAGTTCCGGCAGGTTTACCAATTGATGAGTGCTTTGAGTTTGAGCTAACGACCGATTTGTTATTCTGTGATGCAGGAATGGTGTGCCTGACCTCCATTCCGGGGTGCCCCGCCAGCAGTGTCTCCATTGAGCAACAGGTGGCTGTATATGACGCCCTGATGGAAGATTGTAATCCAACCAGTTGCTACGTTTACGAAGCTGGCTCGGTTGGATTGGATGTGGCCTTCGATGTACCGGTTCAATCAAGTCTTTGTACGACCAACGAGTACAGTATTCTTTATGCCAATACGGGAACTGGTTCTCTGGTGGACTTCATGCCCATACTCTACCTGCCGGAAGGCTTTGTGGCCACCTCCGGAAGTTTCGAAATCACCTTGCTGGGCGGAGCAACCACCATGCTGACGGATCCCGTCGCCACGCCGGATAGTAATAATGTTTTTGGCACAGCCTTCTTGTTCGATCAGGCGGAGATCGATGCGGGGCTTCCTTCGGGAGTTTTACCTCCGGGAACTACGGTTGTCATATCGTTTTCTGCAGAAACGACTTGTGACTTTATTGACGGTAATGTACTGGCCGCTAAAGTGAACGTTCGGAATACTTGTCAGGAGTTGAATATACTACCCGTTGCTGCTTCTAACGGACTACGGGTCGTGCCGCCTACCGGTGCAGAACCCTTCCTGGAGTTTAACGTTCCTGACAACCTCCAGGTAAGCTGTAAAGCAGATGGATCGGGAACGGAGGTTCTGATCACGACATTGAATGCGGGCAAGTCCGCTGCCAGTCAGACCGAGATTATGTTTACGACTCCTGATGGACTGACCATAGATGTCATGGGCATTGAAGTGGTCGCTCCCGCCGGCTTCAGTATTGACGAAATCACCGAAACGGATTTGGGCGGTGGCGTAACGATGTACTCCTTTACGGGGCCGGAAACCATCGGTATCGGAGGGGCACTCTGTGTTAGCGTTCCCCTTATTGTCGACGGTGCAGCTTGTGGAGTATACTCCCTGAGCGCCGCCGTAAAACAGGACTACACACTGACCTGCGCTTCCACGATGATGGAATGTGAGGTAAGTTCGATCCTTTCGGAAAGCCCCTTCCTGGAAATTGAGGTGGTGCCAGCGGTTACCATCGGAGCAGAGACGATGATAATGTCAGAATGTGGTGCCAGCCCCAATACGATAGATTTATCCTACGAGCTTGACATCCTGGCCCCAAGCGAAGACTATAGCGGGCCAACTAACATTGAAGTATACAGCGATGTGAATGCTAACGGAACGTACGAGCCCGCTATCGACGTGCAGTTAGGCGCTACCGTGACGGAAGTAATCACCGTGGACAGTGGAGAAGTAATTACGCTGTTTGGCAGTTTTGACGGTATTGATGTTATGGAAATTTGCCCCATTTTGATACGTCTGGAAACACCAGGATGCGATTGTGGAGAGTCCATTTTCCCCGTTGAGTCCATTCTTCCAGCATTTATTGAAGAACTCGGAGAATCTATTGCTCTTTGCCCCGGTGAAACGGCCATGATAGACGGTGTATGTACGGACCTTGACTACTCATTCTCTCCCATATCCTCTGGTTTTGTGGTGGAGAATGGAGACGGGACGGTTTCTTACGGACTAAATCCCGGCTTCGCCAGCGGAACCCTGTTGATTGGTGGAACCTTCGGAACCTGTGCGGTAATGGAGAGAATTGAAGTGGTGTCTCCCACTCCGTTTATCTTTGGTCCGTTCGAAGCGGATGTATGTATGGACGGCCCACAACAGATTGATCTGGGCATTCCCGTTGATCTGCAGGAGGATCTGGAAATACTCATCAGCCCCAGCACGGGAATTGATGACCCGACAAGTTTTGAACCCACCATCACTGATCTGCAATCTGACCAGGTATATACCATCGACTTCTCACTGCCGGGAGGTTGTGAGGTGAGTACTACGCTGACCGTAACGGCACGCGTCCCGCAGGTGGTTACCTTTAGTGGAGAAACGGGCTGTCTGACTGGCATTGACCTCGACCAGATTATTACGGTTACCCCTACTGATGCCACCGGTACTTTCCAAACGATGGGAGACGGAACTTTCGTAACCGGAAACCGATATCCAACTGCGACGGAGTACATTCCTGGTCCTGGTGACCGGGAAGCGGGGGAAGTAATGTTCCGCTTTATCACAGATGACCCCGATGGCCCCTGTGGCCCCGCCTTCGACCGGAATACCTTTACCATCCTGATCGTCGATTGTGGCGAATTCTTCTGGAATGGAGATAGGGATTAATGAGTGGCGCAGCTGCAAAAGGCAGGATTTGTATTGATTGGTAAAATTTTCGGCTTTTGGTGCACTTTATTCAAGCAAATTTGCTTTGAGTAAAGTGCACTAAATTAGGACCACCCGCAGAACCTCAGGTTTCCTCTGCCGTTAGAGTTAGACTAAACCAAAACTCCGGACTGACCATGAGAACCACTTTACTCCTACTTTTTCTAGTTTTACTTTCATGGCAACCGGTCTCGGCACAGGCTAAGCCCGAAGCAACCATCACTGATACCGGGGAGAAAAAAGAGAAAAAGAAAAAACCTGCCTTCAAGCCATACGATGAATTGATTACGGAAGACGCCGTTTCCACCGAGGGGCTTTTCAAAACCCATCGGGTGGGGGAGAAGTATTATTTCGAAATCCCTTTCGAAACACTAAAGCGGGATCTGTTATTGGTAAGTCGTATTGCCCGGATTCCCTCCGGTTTGGGAGGTGGCTACGTTAATGCCGGTTCTAAAACCAACGAACAACTGGTCCGCTTTGCGCGGGTAAATGACAGGATTCACCTTACTTCCGAGTCTTATAACAGTGTTGCGGCTGATAGCCTGCCGATTTATATCTCGGTAAAGAACAACAACTATGCGCCTCTTCTGATGGCGTTCAAAATCGAGGCTTTCAACCCTGATTCAACGGCGGCAGTGGTGGAAGTGAACGACTTTTTCCTTTCCGACGTTCCCGCCATCAGCGGCCTGTCTACCCGAATCCGGACGACCTATAAGGTCAAAAACCTCGATAAAAAGCGGACCTTTATCAGCCGGATGGCCAGCTATCCGGAGAACGTTGAAGTGCGTCATGATATGACCTTCAACGCTGGCCAGCCACCCAGCAACTCCCGCACGGGAACACTGAGCCTGCAAATGGCGCAGTCTTTTTACCTGCTTCCCGAAAAGGCGATGCAACCACGCATGTATGATGCCAGAGTAGGTTGGTTTACCGTCAGCCAGATCGATTATGGCAGCGATAAGTTGAAGTCGGACGAAAAAACGTTCATTCGCCGCTGGCAACTGGAACCAAAAGACAAGGCCGCCTATAGGCGGGGTGAATTGGTTGAGCCGGTAAAACCGATTGTCTACTACATTGACCCCGCTACGCCCGAAAAATTTGTGCCCTACTTCATTCAGGGGGTTGAAGACTGGCAAGAAGCTTTTGAAGCTGCCGGCTTTAAAAACGCCATCATTGCCAAAAGAGCACCGAGCGCTGAGGAGGACCCTGACTGGAGCCCGGAAGACGCCCGGTACAGCACCGTCCGCTACGTAGCCAGCACTACCCGAAACGCCGTGGGCCCGAGTGTTAGTGATCCGCGTTCCGGAGAGATCATCGAGAGTGACATTATATGGTACCATAATCACCTGCGCAGCTACCGCAACCGCTACCTGCTGGAAACCGGAGCAGCGAACCCCTCCGCCCGCACGCTGAAGACCTCCGAAGCCGAGATCGGCGAAATGATGCGGCGGGTGATCAGCCACGAGGTCGGTCATGCGCTGGGGCTGCCGCACAACATGAAGGCCAGTTATGCCTACCCCGTAGATTCCCTGCGCTCCGCCACTTTCACCAACGAGTGGGGGTTGGCAACCACCATCATGGACTACACCCGCTACAATTACGTTGCCCAGCCGGAAGATAAAGGTGTCCGTTGGGTTCGTATGCTGGGCCCCTACGACATTTACGCCATCAACTGGGGATACCGGATGATTCCCGGCGCCAACTCGGCGGAGGCGGAAAAGCAAACCCTCAACGACTGGATCGCCGCAAAAAAGGGAGATCCAGTCTACTTCTTCGGTGCCCGCAACAGCTTCGACCCCAGTTCCCAGACCGAAGCGGTGGGTGACGATCCGGTGAAGGCCAGTACCTACGCGCTGGCCAATCTGAAGCGCGTAGCTCCTAAACTGGCTGAATGGACGGCGACCTCCGGTGAGGGGTATGCTGACCTGTCGGAGCTCTACGGCGAATTGCTCGGGGTTTGGTCGCGCTTCGCCGGCCACGTCACCGCCAACGTGGGCGGGCTTTACGAACTTCGCCAGATCACGGACGACAAGGGCTATACTTTTACCCCCGTTCCGCGTTCTGAACAGGAGCGTTCCATGAAGTTCTTATCGGATCATGTTTTCAGCACCCCTACCTGGTTGCTCCAGGAGAACATTGTTCGCAACATTGGTCCCGACGGTGTACTGCCCCGCATCCGCAGCCTTCAGGAACGGCAACTGAATAACCTGTTGCGCAAAGACCGCCTCGCCCGCATGATGGAACAGCAAGCATTAAAACCAAGCACGGCTTATCCGCTTGCCGACATGCTGAGCGACCTGCGCTCAGGGCTCTGGAGTGAGCTGTTTCGCACGACCGAAATCGATGCATTCCGGCGCAATTTGCAGCGTTCCCACATCACCCGCCTCGGCGTACTGATGAAGGACGATGCCGATAAACGAACGGACGTCAACGCTGCGGCCCGCGCCGAACTTAAGCTGATCGCTGAAATGGCAAAGTCCGCCGCGCCGAAGTACACAGGCATCGTGCGCTACCACCTTGAGGATGTCTCCGCGCTGGTGACGGAAATAGTGAATCCAAAATGATATATGAGCGGTAACCTACTCAACGCATGAAAAAGCCATTACCCATAGCCCTCGCGGCGATCGTACTGCTGGAACTACTCGTTTTTGCCGGAGGCGTGTACCTGCTCGTGCGCAGACTTGGTCTTTTCAGCGACAAGGCGATCAATATCGATACCCAGCGCACGATCTATTTTTCACTGGTTGTCCTTGTTTCCATCAACCTTACAACCCGGCTGATCAAGTGGTGGTACCGACGACGGGGGTACGCCAGAAAACGCGGCGTGAAGAACTTCATCTTCGGGGTGGAGAATATCCGCATACTGCTACTGATCGCCCTGACCGTGTTTGCCTTCTTTTCCCTGCTGGGGGTGGAATTCAGTCGGCTGTTCACCTCCCTGAGTATCGTTGCGGCGGCCATTGCCATCATTTCAAAAGAATTCGTCAACGACCTGATCGTGGGAATGTACTACAGTTTTTCGGACACCTTTGAGGTGGGTGACTTCGTAAAATTTCACGGCCATAAGGGCAGGGTGGTCGATATCGGTCTGCTGAAGGTTAAAATCATGAACGATAATGATGACCTGGTGATCCTGCCCAACAGCAAAGTCTACTACGAAGAGATCATCAATTACACCCGCCGGGATGTCCGGCTGATGAGCATCGATTTTGAGATCGATATTAAAATGGTGGGCGACATAAATTCCCTGGAGAGCAAGCTGATCGATGCAATATCTAAAAATGCCGACCACATCGAACCGAATTCTTACAACCTGAAGATAATGGAAGTAAAGAAGGATTATATGGAGTTGAAGTTTCAGTACCGGTTACTGACGGAGACGGCGCAGGTGCGGCAGCAGATCAAGCGTGATACCGTGCGGGAGGTTTATTCATACGTCTCCGCTCACCAGCCGGACCTCGTTGCGAAGGACTCTACGCAGGGAACCCGAACGCTAACAAAATAATCCCGTGTCTGTAAGTTAGAATCTCAGGAATTAAAAGCGGTCCGTGCCGTAAATTCTAGCGCTAGTCCCTAACTTTAGCAGGTAACCCACGTTTTGGTAACATGCTTAAGGTCGTAAATTCATTGTTCAGGTCTTACATCGGTCGCTACCGTAAGGAACTGGAGATGCACTATGACGACCCCTTGCGGCTGCAGAAGGACGTGCTGCTCAATATTCTCAAGAATAACCGGGCGACGGTATTCGGACGGGAACACGACTTTTACGAACTCATAAAATCTCCGGGAGCTTTTTCCGAAACGATCTGCGTTCGTACTTACGAGCAACACCTCCCGTATCTGGAAAGAATACTGAAGGGTGAAAGCCGGGTACTTACTGCTAATTCTCCGGATTTTATTTCCACCACCAGCGGAACGACCGGAGCAGCCAAGTACCTGCCGTTGTCCCACAGTGCCGTCAGTGAAATACACCTGAAGGGTAGTTGGATGAGCCTGGCCTGCCTGTACGCCAAGGATGAGGATGTTCAGGTATTCAGTTCAAAGAACCTACTTGTCGGGGGAGCTTTAAAGGGAATACATCCTACGGCCGGCGTTCCGCAGGGCGACATCAGTGCCGTCATCATTCAGTCCATTCCGCGCGTCATGCGGTCCTTCTACATTCCCGACATCGACCTGGCCACTGCGGTCAACTACGAGGATAAAATCGAGCAAATTGCCCAATTGGCGGCCCGCGAACCGGGGATTACGACCCTCGGCGGAGTACCAACCTGGAATCTTCCGTTGTACCGTCGCATCCTGGAAATTCACGGCGGTAACAATATGCTCGACGTTTGGCCCGAAGCACGGGTATTTAAACACGGCGGCGTGAACTTCGCCCCGTACCGCAAACAGTTTCAGCAACTTTTTCCTCGCAAAGATTTCATCTACCAGGAAATTTATAACGCCACGGAAGGTTTTTTCGGGGTGCAGGACCGGGATGACCTCCGGACAATGCTGTTGTTGTTAAATGCCGGTGTTTATTATGAATTCATACGGTGGGAGGATTATCAGGCGGGGGAGACGGACGAGGCCTTCGACCTGTCCGGCGTCGCTACCGAAACGATCTACGTCATGCTCATCACTACCGCCGCCGGCCTTTACCGCTATCCGATGGGGGACCTGATCGAGTTTACCGAAACGGATCCTTTCCGCATTCGTATCCTGGGGCGTACCCAGGAATTCATCAATGCTTTCGGGGAAGATCTCCTGCGGGTGGAAGCTGAAGGAGCGTTGCTGGAGGCTTGTCGCCGGAGCGGAGCAGCGGTCCGGGAATTCACCGTAGGGCCGGAGTACATCGGCTTGAACTGTTGCGGACGCCATCACTGGGTGATCGAATTTGATCGTCCGCCCGTAGACATCGAAGATTTTAACCGTTGCCTCGACGAGCAGCTGATGCTCGCCAACTACAACTACGCCGGTAAGCGTGGCAACGATTACGCCATCAAGCGCCACAAGCTTACCGTGGCTCCCAACGGCTTTTTTCGATCCTGGATGAAAGGCCGGGGCAAAATGGGGGGACAACATAAAGTGCCCCGGTTGGCCAATCACCGACGCATCCTGGAGGACGTGCTGGCCCGGTTGAAAGCAGGGGGATCCAAGTCTTCGTGGTAAAATACTTATTACGCCTTTTCTATCTGACGGCAACCTCGGTGAATGCACTCTCCGCGAGTAGGTACGGGGGCCGTTTGGGAAGAATCTACTTTGGCCAAATAAATTTTAGTAAAATATTTCTCGCCGTAGCCAACGAATCGAGCTGCTACATCGTTACAGTATCGCACCTTTAAAAACAACTATTAACATCGTAAGCTTCGTAGGGGATTTTCCCTCGCTTACCCAATCCGCACCTTTGATGATTATGCTTTGGCTGACTTTATAGTCTTAGACACACCCATATCGTTTGCCGGACCAAACTCGTTTAGCAAAACCTCAAAATGAATTACGTGACCCCTTCTCGGGCGTAAGCGCTCTTAGCGTTTGCTGCGGTGTTGGTGCGACTTTATTTTTCATTCAACCCTTTTAACCATGAAAACTTTTAAACTTCTTGGCCTGCTGGCCGCCCTCTTTATCATTGTTACCACTGCAGCCTGCGGCGGAGATGATGACAATCCTGATTTTATTTTCCAGAATGCTTTCAGAGTCTCCGGCATCACCCACCCGCTGAATGGTGTGGCTTTCGGGGGTGATGACCCTTTCGAAAGTGATGAACCCGACAGCCTGTACAGCATCATTCTCGTAGACGATGGCTACTCATTAAACGCAGACACTACGCTGATAGGTACGGGCAGTGGCATGTTATTCTTTTTCAAGTCAAACTCAACGAACGGTTTACCGGATGGTCAATACAACGTGGTGGAAGATTTAGACACGGCTGCACCAATAGTTGTGGTTAGCTACGTGGTGAACGGACTGGCGGAAGACCTGATCTTCGGCGATGACATACTGGAAGATGGTAGTGTGACCGTTGGTACGGATGGTGCGATGCGTACACTTATCTTTGACGGAACCGATGCAAACGGAAACACCCTTACGGGGTCTTATTCGGGTGAATTAAGGATTAATTGAAGTTCCAATAAGATCTCGTGCGGGCAGCTGTTTCTTGATGTTTACCGATCGTTTGTCTCTAAACAAAGTGACTGATTTGGTTCACTTTATAGCTTCTCATGTTGCTGCTTCAAATATCAATTCTTTGCATCCGGCGTCCGCGCCCCTAAATTTTGATTCTACAGAACCGGAAAGATTGTTCGTAAAGATCGATGACACTGATCCGGCACATTTTCACAATAAACTCCATTAATATGAATACCTTTAAATTCCTCGGCCTGCTGGCCATCTTTTTCACCTTTACCGCTTGTGGCGATGACGACGCGCCCGTGGCTCCGGCCGTCGTTAATGAGTACATCATTGACGGTGTATCCAATCCCCTCAGTAAAGGTTTCCTAGTGCCTGACTTCTTCGATCAGGGAACCGACAGTGTTTTCACCGTTTTGCTTGGCAGTGCGGACCTGAACTATGACGCTGACGACGTTGCATTCGGAGGCGATGATACCGGCGACGTAGTGATCCATTTATTTCAGTCCGACAACG
>ENA-ORXT01003323-ORXT01003323.1-marine-metagenome-genome-assembly--contig:-NODE-3323-length-17895-cov-4.987934_pt1 | contig 17895 bp, 16 predicted proteins | sample MGYA00237868_ERZ511482 | MGnify/ENA metagenome assembly ERZ511482 | reverse complement strand
GGCATTTTTTAAGTTAATAGTAGCACTATTGGCGAAAAAAATAACGACGAATGCATCAAAAAGATTATCGGTGAAATGGCTACCCGTCTAAAGTTGCCGAACTGCTTCGTTGCATGTACCCCTCGGTCGTAGCGACGAACCGTACGCTAGGGGTACGATTTGGGACAAAAATGTGCAATTTTAGCTTTAAACTCAACTATCAACGCAATCCGTTATAATCAGAATATTTGATTTGATGTTTTCGGTTAAACTGATTTTTTTTCTTGTGCATCAAATCCCAAATATGAAGAAACAATGGTATAGTCGGCTTTGTCTAAAGTTTTTGTTACAATATGTTTTCTGTCTTAAGGAATAAACAATTTTTGATGGGTTGGAATTTTATTAAAACTATTTATTAAGTTCTTCAAATCCCACATCTAGCATTTCTCTTATCTTTGCCAAAACAAAAAATGGAGATGAATCAACCTAAAAACATTACGCTGATTGGAGCAGGGATTATGAGTGCAACACTCGGCGTTTTACTCAAAGAACTGGCGCCAGACATCAATATTCGTATCTACGAGCGATTGGATAAAGTGGGCGCAGAAAGTTCTGATGCTTGGAACAATGCAGGAACGGGACACTCTGCTTTTTGTGAGTTGAATTATACGCCTTATAGAGCCGATGGATCGGTGGACATTAGCAAGGCATTGAAAATCAGTTCTTCTTTTGAAATCTCTAAGCAGTTTTGGGCTTATCTGAAAAAGAACGATCAGGTAAAATCCGATTTTCCTTTCATCAACGACATAGATCACCTGAGTTTTGTTTGGGGTGAAGCCAATATGGAATTCCTCAAAGAACGATATAAAACTCTGATTCAATATGGTATGTTTGAGGATATGGAATACACCGAATCTTTCGATGAAATAGCCGAATGGATTCCTTTGATGATGGATGGTCGGGATAAAAAAGAGCAGATTGCTGCAACACGCATGAAAATAGGAACAGACGTCAATTTCGGTGCCATTACCAGAAGTATGATCGACTATTTAAAAAACTGCGATGGTGTCCAACTGTGTTTGGGGCACAATGTAGACGATTTGACTCATCAAAAAGATGGGAAATGGAAAGTAGAAGTGACAGATTTACACACCAAAGAAACCAAAACTGTTGTCAGTGACTTTGTGTTTATTGGTGCGGGTGGAGGCGCATTGCCTTTGTTGGAAAAGTCAGATATTCCAGAAGGAAGAGGGTATGGCGGATTTCCAGTAAGTGGTAAGTTTTTGTGTTGTACCAATCCAGCGGTCGTTGCCAAGCATGAAGCAAAAGTATATGGCAAAGCAGCACACGGTTCTCCGCCTATGTCGGTCCCACATTTAGATACCCGAATGCTCGATGGAAAACGCTCTTTGTTGTTTGGTCCTTATGCAGGTTTTTCAACCAAATTCTTAAAAAATGGTTCTCTCCTAGATTTACCTTTGTCTATTGAAATGCACAACGTTTGGCCAATGCTTTCGGCAGGCATCCACAACATTAAATTGACCAAATACCTAGTAGATCAAGTCTTCCAATCTCCCGAAGAACGCTTTGCCTTTTTACAAAAATTTTATCCAAAAGCAACATTCGACGATTGGAAATTGGTTACTGCAGGGCAACGGGTACAAATCATTAAAAAAGACGAAAAAGGAGGCGGAAGCCTTAAATTTGGAACAGAAATAGTATCCAGTTCTGATAAAACCATTGCGGCACTATTGGGTGCTTCACCAGGTGCATCCACTTCCGTTTCCATTATGCTGGATGTCATCAAAGAGTGCTTTCCCAAAGAAATGGACTCGAAAGAATGGCAAGCTAAGTTGGTCGATATGATTCCAAGCTATGGCGTTTCACTAATCGACGATGGCAAGTTCTGTAAGCAGGTTCGGGATTATACAACGGCTATTTTGAAGTTGGAAGCTTAGGGACAGAATCCCTGAAAATAAAAGCCGCAGGCAAGCGGTCCAAAAGCCGCAGGCGGTCAAATTCCCCACCTTTACCTATTAAACAACACCAACTTCCATTTAGTCAAACAGAAATACCAATTTTTCCACTAATTTTGCCCTTAAATTTAAAAAGAATGAATTTTAATATAAAATACCTTGCCCTATTTTTTGGTATCCTGTTTTTTATCCAAAACAGCTTCGCCCAAAACATTAGTGGCGTTTTTAGAAACGAAGCAGCAGCAGGACAAAAAATTACACTTTCAGCAATCAAAGGGGAAACATTGACGCCCTTGGATTCGATGAACATAGCCAAGAACCTGATTTTTGAATTTAAAAACAACACTTTGGAACAAGGGCTGTATCGCTTGTCTTTGACTGAAGAGAATTATACCGATGTATTGGTTAGTGGAACAGAGCCTGAAATTAAACTGCTTTTTAATAAAATTGAGAATTTAAGAAATGGTCAAATGGTATTGGCTTCGGATGAAAATAAAATATTTCACGAATGGCAGTTAAAAGACCAATATATTGAAGGTAAAATTAAGGGCTTATACGCTTCCCTTCGCAATATTCCCCGGACCGATAAAGCCCAAAGGAAAACCTATTTACTAACCGTTGACAGCTTTGTTGTTTACGAACAAGAGTACATACAGTACTTGGTCGACAAACATCCTAAATCTTATTATACCCGCATCTACAAACAATATTTATTGCCCAATTACGACGATTATGCAAAGGAGTATGCACAAGGAAAAGTTAGGATTCAGTATGCCGATAAAAAGGCGTTTGAAAAAGTGAAATTCTTTGACAATGTGGATTTTTCCAACCCTGAATTTATTCGTACTCGATTGTATACCGATCGGATGTATGAATACTTTAGAAGCCACACCACCAAAAATGAAAATGGCTGGTTTGCTACGGTTAATAAAATTATGGATACTGCCGATAGGAGTGACGAAGTCAAAGAGCATTGCCTACAATATTTACTTAATTTTTTCTATGACTTTGGTCCCAAATCGGTCTTGCAATATACAGTCGAAAACTTTTATTTGGAAGACAGTTGTGGTGAAATTGATTTGAGTGAAGACATTAAAGGTGCGGCGGCTATTTATGAGAGTTTGCTGCCTGGAAACCGTGCGCCCAATGCGCAATTGCCCGATACGGAAGGCAATATGGTCGATTTGAAAACACAAGTTGGTAAAAAAACAGCCACCATCTTATTCTTTTGGTCTTCGCATTGTAAATACTGTAAAGCAGCGGCGCCAGAATTGGTGAAAATCAAAGAAGCTTATGCAAACAAAGGGATTCAAATCATTGGTATCTCACTAGACATGAATCCATATCAGTGGAAACAAGGGATAGAAGAAAAAGGCTTAAATTGGTTGAATTTGTGTGAAGAAAAAGGATGGAAATCCGATGTTGTTCAAAAATATAAAGTACACAAAACACCTTATTACTATTTGCTGTCTAGTGATATGACGATCATCAGTCGCCCTAAAAAAACACAAGATTTGTGGACAGAAGTAGGGAAAATCGTAAATTAGACCGCAGCGGTCCATTAAAAACAAATAAATATGAAAAAATCATTGCTCCAAATAATGGGTATGACCTGTAAACATTGTACCAATTCTGTAAAAATGACGCTAGAAGAATTAGAAGGCGTTGAAACCGCTAATGTCGATTTAGATGGTTCTGCCGAAGTCAGTTACGATGAAACTAAAGTGGATGTAGACAAAATGGGGAAAGCCATTGAAGATACTCCTTACATCTTGTTGGCGACGACCGATATGTGAAAAACAAAATAAAATAACCATTGTTTTTTAAAGGACAGTCGTTATCTTAGCGAGACTAAAACCTGCAAAACCTGAATATACGATGTTGAGAAAAGTTTTATTAATATTAATCATAGTCTTTGGTGTATCTGCTTGTTCACAGGAAAGTCCAAAAAAGGATAAAAGTAGCTCTATAAAGAAAGAAGCGAAGACTAATTTTAAACCCAAAGCAGAGAAATTTGCTGATTTGGGGAAGAAGATTTACAACCTCCACTGTATGACTTGTCATATGGACAAAGGGCAAGGACTGAATCCTACTTATCCGCCTCTGGCTGGAACCGATTATGTGAATGGCGATGTAGATCGTTTGTTGGGCATTATTTTAAATGGCCTAAATGGTCCGATAGAGGTTTTGGGAAAAGAGTACAACAGTGCAATGACGCCTTATAGCTTTTTGAAGGATGAAGAAATAGCTGCTGTGGCTACTTATGTACGTAGTAGTTTTGGGAATGAGGCGAGTGCGGTTTCTGCTGCACAAGTTGCCAAAGCTAGAAAAGAAGTGAAAAAATAGATTTGAAATAAAAGACTTTATATAAAAAACCAGTTGTTTGAAAATGACTGGTTTTTTTGTTTTTAAAGATTATAATAAAATAAGTGTTCAACAAATTTTTAAAATCTTCTGTAGATAGTAATTTATGAATTGCCTTTATGGAGTATTCTAATAATCCGTTATAATCAGGAAAGTTATTATTTACTGATTCTAAACATTCAACTAAAAACATATAAGCACCATGGAATTTTCTAATTCTCCCATTACTTTTATTATTATGGGAATTACGATAGCAACTTCTTTATTAGCCGAAAGCAATCCAGCCATTAAAGAGAAGCTGATGTTTACGCCTTATTTGGTAAAAAGGGAGAAAGACTATCTCCGTTTTATTAGTGGTGGATTGATCCACGGAGGCTTTTTCCATTTGTTTATCAATATGTTTGTTCTGTACTTTTTTGGAACAGCAATCGAAATGACCTTTGGTCTGATTTGGGGCGCACAAGGCAGCTTGATGTATGTAGTACTTTATTTATTGGGATTGATTGCCTCTGGTTTGCCTTCTTATTTCAAACACCAAGATCATTCTTACTATCGAGCCTTAGGTGCTTCGGGAGCCGTTTCATCTGTTATGTACGCCTATATTTTGTTTTATCCAATGGAATACATTTACCTCTATGGAATCATTGGAATGCCCTCTGTCTTGTTTGGTATCTTATACTTAATTTATGAATTTTATGCAGGTAAAAAACAATTTCAAGATGGTATTGGGCACGATGCTCACTTTTGGGGAGCTGTTTTTGGATTCGTATTTCCCTTGATTTTTAGACCAGGTTTAATAGGGCTTTTTATTGAAGAAATAACAGACGCTTTTGCGCTTTAAAGAAATAAAAATGAAATCAGTCGCAATATTTTGTGGGTCAAGCTCTGGAAATTTACCCATTTTTGAAGAAACTGCCTACGAAGCTGGTAAGTATCTGGCAAGCCAAAAATGCAAAGTCATTTATGGTGGCGGCAAAGTTGGTTTGATGGGAAAATCTGCCGATGGTGCTATGGAGAATGGCGGTGAAGTCATTGGTGTATTGCCTAAGTTTATGGATGGACGAGAAGTTGGACACAAATATCTAAATCAGTTGATTTGGGTGAAAGATATGCACGAGCGTAAAACTAAAATGTACGATTTGTCAGAGGGAATCATTGGTCTTTCTGGAGGTTTTGGTACTATGGATGAAATGTTTGAATCGTTGACTTGGGGACAATTGGGGCTACACGAAAAACCAATCGGTTTCCTCAATTTATTGGGTTATTACGACCACTTATTTGCCCAAATGGATAAAATGGTCGAATATGGTTTTTTGAACCCAGTTAATAGAAGTCGGGTCATTATACGCGATACCATAGAATCATTGTACCAAAAAATGACCAACTTTGAACCCATTCCTGCTGTTTGGCATTGATTTGATTGTTGTCAAATCGTTGGTTTATCTTTTAACAATAAAATCATAAAAATGTACCAAGAGCAAGAAATAGAGCTGAAAATGTCTGAAGGTTTGGAACAAGCTTTAAAGCAACTTACAGCTGATACTTTCAAAAGAGCTTATAATGCAGATTTGGATGAGGTAATAAAAGCGGCTGAACAAGCAAAGTTATCAACAGCAAAATTAAAAGCAAAATTAAAAGCTGAACAAAAGGCCGAAGCAAAACGGATTTCAAAAATTATTATCAAACTGTATAAAAAAGAAATGTCTATTGATCAAATAGCTGATACAGTTAGTATGGAGATTGAGGAAGTTGAAACCATCCTAAAATCAAAAAAACTCGTTTGAAAAAGAACTTCCTCACCAAAACTCCATTTATGTCCAATTTGAAAACCGTTCTTTTTTGTATTATCATAGGTTTGATAGCCCAGAGTGCTTCCGCACAACTACCAATCATTAAGAGCAATACCTTTGGCGGTACAGGCGATGACCGAATCGTAAAGCTATTACCCAATGATCAAGGAGGTTTTACAGGCGTTGGTTATACAACAACCGCCATTGATGGCAATTATGGCGATTACGACTGTTGGTTTTTTACATTGGATGAAAATTTTACATCAGAAATCGAAAAAGTATTTGGAACGACTAAGCGGGATGAGGTAAATGATTTTATTGCAGTGCCCAATAATCGCTGGCTGATGATGTCTACAATTGATACCCTAAATGGTGATGTCTCTACACATTTTGGGGGCAGCGATGCTTGGTTGACTATGCTAGATAGTGAAGGCAATCTTATGTGGGAACAATCTTTTGGTGGTGAGGGGACAGACATTCTATTAAAGGCGACCATTAACAACAACAATGAACTTTTTTTGATTGGTGAAACGGACAGTGATTCTTTATCGCTTTTTGGTGAAACCGATATTTGGGTGGTGAAATTGGATCAAGGGGGCAACTTGCTTTGGCAACAGTCTTATGGAACGCCACAAAAAGATTTTGGAGCAGATTTGTTTTATAATGAAGTTACGGATGAATTGGTTATTGCCGGAACAACTGTTCCGACTGCAAATGGTTCTAAGGATTATTGGATTGCGAAGGTAAATCCAGACAACGGTGTATTAATCGACTCTTATACTGGAGGCGAAAACAAAGCAGATGTTCCCAATAAATTATTGAGTTTACCAGACAATCGATTTGCTTTGGTCGGAGAAACATTTTCAGATGGGCAAGCAGGAAATGGCGATTGGTTCTTGGCAGTGGTGAATGCCGATTTGACCGATGCCGATTTTTACTTCTATGGTGGAAGTTCTTTAGATATTCCCAAAGATGCCATTTTGACCAGCGAAGGTGCCATTGCCATTATTGGAGAAACCTTCTCTTTTGATGGCGACATCCCTTTTGGCTATTTATCGGTTGATGTTTGGTTCTTGGAAGTAGAAACCAATGGTGAAATAAAAAATTCTATGGTTTTTGGTGGCAATAACTACGATTCTGGCTTTTCTATTTTGGAAACCAGTAACAATCAATTCGTCATTGGCGGTTATACCGATTCTTATGACGTAGATCTTGCTATGAAGCATGGAAACCATTTTGCATGGGTTTTTGAAATATCCAACTGGCTGACTGGTATAGAATCAAATGTGAATTTTTCTGAAAATTGGAATTTATTTGGAAACCGTTTGGTTAAAAAAGGAGAAGCGGTTCCATCCCATTTGCAAATTTTTGATATGACAGGAAAGGAAGTTTTTACCATAAAAGAAAAAACGACCAGTTTTACCATACCAAATTTGCCAACAGGTTTATACCAAATACGAATTTCCGCAAATGAATCCATTCATCATTTTACCATATCTAAATAAAATCTGATAAGGTGTCCGCATCACTTTATACTTCGTAAAAAGGCATTGAAAATGCGTTTTAATATCCACAAAAAATGATTACAGACAAACAAATAGCCGTTGTTGAAAAACAATTAAAAAAGAAAACAGGCGCTTATACCATTGGAGATGTTGCTGCCAGTACTGGATTGCCAATGCTCGAATCTCGATATGCGCTTGAATCGCTAATGGCTAAATACAAAAGTCGTTTGGAAGTATCTGAGCAAGGAGATTTATTGTATGATTTTGGTCAAAAACTGTGGAGGCGAGGTGAAAAGACTTTTGAAGAAAAACGCAATCAGTTTTTGGGTGTTCTTTGGAAGGGATTTACCGTATTTTATAAAGCATTGATTGCCGTTGTGCTGGTCGTTTATTTTGTCATCTTTTTTGTTATTTTAGTTGGTCTTATGTTGGCAGCAATGTTTGGTGGAGATGGTGACAATGATGGAGATGGTGGCTTTCATATGATTGGCAATATCTTTGTATCCATCTTTAGATTTGACACACACGATCGTAGAAAAACCTACCGTCCAAGAGACAAATGGGGTTATCCTTATGAACATTACGAACCTCGAAAATCACATTTTCCGCAAAAGAAACGGACCATTGCACCCAACGCCAATCCTAAAATAGAGAAACAAAAAGAAAAGAGTTTTATTGCTTCTGTCTATGATTTTGTATTTGGACCACCAAGAGTAGATGTTGATCCTTTGGACAATCAAAAGGAAGTAGCGGCTTTTTTAAAGGATGCCAATGGAGTAGTATCGGTTTCGGAATTACAAGCTTTGGCGGGCTGGAAAAGAGAAGAGGCTTCGTCTTTTTTGACAGAATGTATTACCGCTTATAATGGAACGGCAGAAATCAATGAGGATGGCGTTCTATACGGTTCTTTTGAGGAGGTCCTACGTTCTGGTAGCGATGAAATCAGAGATACAAAGATTGAGTATTTTTGGGATGAATATGTTCCAGAATATGAGCTGACAGGAAATGATGGTGGAAAAAACTTTATGATTATTGGTATGAATACCTTTAACCTCGGTTTTTCTGGATACATACTTTTTGCTCAGCCCATAGAGCTTTTTTTGGCAACTATTTTGTTGGGCGTATTCCCATTAATCTATTCATTGACTTTCTTTGCCATTCCTTTTATTCGTTCGTTTTATATAAAAAAGAAACAACAAGAGCAACACGTTGAAAACATTCGCAAGCGTTTGATGGAGGCTGTTTTCTTAAAAGACAAAGATCAATTGTCTTTAGAGGAATTAACAGAAGTTGCAAATAATAATAGAACGACTGAGGAAAAATTAAATGAAACTCAAGTCAGGCAAGTTGTCGATGATTTTATAATTGACATTGGTGGTGAAGCTTGCGTTGATGATCGGGGAGAGGTTGTTTTTGATTTTCACCAATTAAACATTGAAGTAGACAGTCTGCAAAAGATTAGAACCAATAATATGATTGAAACCACTGTTGCTAAACGATTGGAATTAGGGTACGTTGATGATGAAACGGAGGAAAAAGAATAGTTGATATACTGTGTGTAATAGACACTTTGAAAATCGAATGAAGTTTTATTATAATGAGTTTTTTGCATAACTCAAAACAAATGTCCCTGATGAGTTGTAAGGACGTTTACCTATTTAAAGGGTGGTATAAATTTGAAAAAACCAAAATGCCAAAGCTGCCATATAAAATATAAAAGCAATATTTGGTAAAAATGGTTTTCTTTCTTTGGCTAAAACCAACATTTTAGTTGAATCATTGGCTTCTATCTTAGTATGCTCAAGTGTTTTTAAATTAGTCATTAGAAATTGGTTTGTCAGATTGTGATTGAAATTGTCCTGTAAAAGTAAAGGAATTTTAGATAAACTCAAAACTCATTGAGGCAACGGTTTGTTTGATTGTAGGAACGGTCAAAATTAACTTTTAGACGATGTTGATTCAGTTAAGTCTCAAAACCTACGAACCACCATCCAAACCCACTACATCTTCCTCACTCATTTCTTCTCTATGATATTTTCGAATAATGATTCCCAGAGGTCGGTCATAATTGATATAATTCTGTATCCAGTCAATCAACACAATGAGTTTGTTCCAGTTTGCAGCTATGTCACCAATAGCAAAAACATTGTCGGTTGTAGCTAAGTACACCGTAAATTAAATAACTATCCATTTTGACATACCTCTTTTTTAATCATATTTCGTCAGAATACTCTCAAAGAGCTAGGCTATTCGCTCGTATTCGTTCCTTATATGATTAAAAAATAGCTGGTAAAAAAGCACAGTTATTTAATTCACAGTGTACTATAATGTTAGACATAAGATATGAATCGCTAGACTCAATTTCGCTAAAAAACCCTTGGGTTTTTTAGCGATTTGCTTAAATATAAAAGTCTCCAATCTCATATCTAACATCTAAATGTTTAGTAGTGCGATAAATATCATTAGTGTACCCTTTTGAATGTTTTAATCTAAAGGATACAATTATTTAATAAAGTCTGTTTTTTTTTTATATAAAAATAACATTGGTATTCATAAACATTGGTGGATATATATTAAATTTGGATTCTTCTTACTTACATACCAATCGGGAGTGTTCAAAAAAGTGTGTTGCGAAACATGTGCACATCAAGCATCAGGATTCGAGTACGTTACTTTGAATATTTCCTATCAACCTTTTTGAAAAACTAAATGAAAAATACTTATTCCTTACACCAACTAATTCACAAACTAAGTAAAAGTGAAAAGCGTGCATTTTCATTGTATATAAAAAGATACAATTCTGTCAAAAATCAAAAGTCTAAAAAGCTGTTTGATTTAATTAATAAAATGGAAACCTATAATGAAGAAGAGTTGCTATCGGTTTCTACAAAAAAAACACTTTCCTACAATCTACATAAGCTCCACAAACTACTAATAGATGCTCTTTCTTCGTTTCATTTCAAAAGCGATTCGGACAGCCCTGGTGAAATTATTAATTGTATTGAGTTGGGTTTTAAGTATGAACTCGCTGAAATGGTTGAGGGTGGTTTGAAGAGAGGTTATGCCATAGCCGATAAAACAGGCAACTTAGGTTTTCGATTACATCTAAATTTCTATGATGAAAAACTACTAAAATCAAAGCGTAAGTTGAATAGTTTGCTATCTATTTATGACAAACAAAGCGAAACATCGAGGCAGTTGGTTGAGCAGACGCATTATAAGAAAATATGGGGGGAAGTATTAAGTTGGTACAAGCGAAACCTGAGTAAAGCAGTTCCCGAAGAATTGGTGTTCTCTGAAGATGTATTGTATGAATTGTTCTTTGAAAATAAGGAGTCAGCATTTGATTTACTTAATGGGAATTGTTACTTTATGGCAAGATCTATGTACTTTGAAATCAATCGTGATTTTGAAAAGGATATTGAAAATGAAGAAAAAAATCTAGCCTTATTGTTAAATAATCTCGATAGGGTTGAACCCAATAAGGTTTGTACGGTATACTTTAATTTAATAAGGAGTTATTTAAGTGTTTTCGATTTTGAAAAAGCGGAACAAAAACTACAATGTTTTAAAGATTTCTCAGAAAAATATACAGGTGATGAATTCAATGATAAATGTGTTCAATCTATTTGTTTTTATGTATCCATACTCTATCACCATGTAAAAGAAGAGCCTACAGCAATAATAAATAGTGAAGAAGAAATTGATAGATTGGTGAAAGAAAATGGCGATAGATTGAATCTCTATGTGTCAAAGGATAGGATCGAAGGTATCCTAATGATGGTTGTCTTTGCATTTCTACGCAAAAGAGAATTTGATAAATGTTTGAAGTGGATTGACAAGGCTAAAGTAGAAACAGATGTCGAAAGACTAATGGTTGAATACAAATTTTTGGAATTCTTTTGTCACTATGAATTGGGGAATGAAAGACTTTTAAATAGTTTTCTAAACAGCATTGATTATTTTATTGAAACCAAAGAAAGAAATTCAAATTATAGGGAATTGCATAGAATTGCTAGATTGCTTGTAAACCAACAAGAATTTGAGGTTAATTTTGAGATTCCACACGAAAACAACCCATTCAGTTTTATTTATGTAATTGAACCATACCTAATTGAAAAGCAAAAAGTATTGAGTTTTAATAAAGAAATGGAATACGATTAGGAAGTAACGTCCATAAAAAATAACTGTTTATATGTGCATTTTCATTTTCATTTTCATTTTAAGTTTCCATTTCCATTTCCATTTTAAGTTTTCATTTTAAGTTTTCATTTTCATTTTCATTTTCATTTTCCATTTCCATTTTAAGTTTTCATTTTCATTTTAAGTTTTCATTTCCATTTTCATTAAAATTACTATGAACATTCATCATTCTATGGTTAATTGTTCCCCAACAAATTGCATATCATGTAATCTTCGATAATAGCCTTCTAATTCAATTAACTCGCTGTGCGTACCAATCTCTTTAACAACGCCCTTGTCCAATACCATAATTTTATCCGCATTTTGAATGGTGGACAGTCGGTGAGCAATGACAATGGACGTGCGTCCTTTGACCAATAACTCAATGGCATTTTGTACCAATTGTTCGGTCTCGGTATCAATAGAAGAAGTGGCTTCGTCTAGAATTAAAATAGCGGGATCGAAAACAAGTGTTCTGATGAACGAAATCAATTGTCTTTGACCAAGCGATAAAGTCGCTCCACGCTCCATAACGTTGTAGTCATATTGTCCAGGCAGATTCATAATAAAATCGTGTGCTCCAACAATCTTTGCTGCTTCTATAACAGCGTGTTCGTCGATTCCTGAATTTCGAAGAGTGATGTTTTCCATCACCGAACCTGAGAACAAAAATACATCTTGTAATACCAATCCTATGTGATTTCTAAGAGAGTCCAGCGTATATTCTCGAATATCTATTCCATCTACTTTAATGCTTCCTTTTTGTATTTTATAAAATCGATTGAGTATGTTAATAACCGATGATTTACCTGCTCCTGTTGCTCCCACAATCGCCATTGTTTCTCCTGCTTTTATATCAAATGAAACATCTTTTATCACCATATCTACTTCGTTGTAAGCAAACCATACTTTGTCAAACTGTATATCGCCAGCTACTTTTTCGGCAACAATTGTACCTTCATTGGGAATAATCTCATGGGTTTCCAACAATTTAAAAACTCTATCGGCAGCGACCAATCCCATTTGTAAGGTGTTAAAACGGTCGGCAAGCATCCGCAATGGTCGGAACAGCATATTGATGTACAAAATAAAGGCAATCAAGGTACCAATACTGGTTTGTTCCGAAATGACCAAGTTTGCTCCAAACCAAACCATCAGCCCCAATGCACTCGCCAGAATAATCTCGATGACAGGAAAGAAAATAGAATAGTACCAAATGGCTTTGATGTTCGCCTTGCGGTGTTCTTGATTGATTTGGCTAAAACGCTCCATTTCCCGGTCCTCTACACTAAATATCTGTATGATGCTCATTCCAGTAATGCGTTCCTGCAAGAAAGTATTCATTTTAGAAACTTGCTCCCGAACCATCTGATAGGATTTTTTAATCCCTTCTTTAAAAACATAAGTCGCATATACAAAAAATGGAAAAGTAGCCAGACTGACCAAGGTTAGTTGCCAGTTGGAATACAACATAAAGCTCAAGACAATGGTAATGGTCAGTAAATCTGCAATGATGTTGATTACGCCAGCTGCAAAAACATCGTTGATGGCTTCTACATCGTTGATGGTCCTGGTCGTAACCTGACCAATGGGGGTTTGGTCGAAGAACCGCAAGCGAAGGCTCACAATGTGTTTGAAGACTCTCGTGCGCAAATCACGAATGATGGACTGTCCCAGCCAATTAGAAGAAAAAATGAAAAAATATCGGCAAATGGTATTTAATATCAACACCCCGAACATCAATCCAACCATAAACTTTAAGCCAGCAACATTAGACGTAGCAATATGTCGATCTACCGTAATGTTTATCAGGTAAGGAGTCATTGGACTCAAAATGGCTAATAGAACAGCCAATAGGGTCGTACCCCAAAAAGCTTTCTGAAAAGGTTTTGCCAAGCCCAATACTTTTCCCAGTAAATTGGTATTGACAATTTTATCTAGCGATTTTTTCCAGAGAGGACTGGCGTTATTTTTTTGTGTGGTTTCGATGATATGAACTTCTTATTAAATACGTTAGATGAATTTAACCATTCAGGAACTAATAATGTTTGGCAAAGATACTTCTTTGTGATTATTTATCTACTTTTGGCTTCCCTTTGACTAAGGAACTACCACGCCAACTTTTTTGAAACAACTTTTTATGAAAAATATATTGATTACTGGGACTTCTTCTGGTATAGGAAAAGCAGCAGCTAAATTATTTACCGAAAAAGGATATAGGGTTTTTGGAACGATCAGAAAAGAAGAGGAAGGTCGTTTGCTGAAAACAGAGTTGGGCGATAATTTTGCGCCCATCGTTATGGATGTAACCAGTAAGGAATCTGTTAAAACTGCCGCAAGTAGGGTCGAAAGTTTGATTCACAAAACAGGGCTTCGTGCGCTGATTAACAATGCTGGAATAGCCGTAACAGGTCCTTTGATGCATGTATCTATAGAAAATTTGCGCTACCAATTCGAGGTTAATGTGATTGGCTTGATGGAGGTAACTCAAGCTTTTTTGCCACTATTGGGCGCACAAGAATACCCTTTGTTTAAACCAGGAAAAATCATTAATGTCAGTTCTGCTGTGGGAAAAGTGGCTTTTCCATTTATTGGTCCTTATGTGGGGAGTAAACATGCGGTCGAAGGCATTTCAAACAGTTTGCGAAAAGAATTGCGGTTGTATGGAATAGATGTCGTATTGGTCGGTCCTGGTGCAGTGAATACGCCTATTTGGGACAAAGATTCAGCCACCGATTTGTCTGCCTTTGAAAATACGCATTATCTAGAATCTGGTCAAAAGTTTCAAAAGGGTTTTGTTGAAATGGGTAAAAATGGACACGCTCCCGAAAAAATTGGAAAGCTGTTCTTGAAAATTGTAGAGAAAAAAAAGCCCAAAACTCGATATGCCGTTCTGGCGCACCCCATAAAAGAATGGTACCTTCCAAGAATGTTGCCTACTCGTATGTTTGATAATATGTTGGGCAAACAACTGGGTTTGAATAAAATCAAATGGAACTAAGATATAGATGTGAGATATGAGATATGAGATATGAGATGTGAGATGTGAGATGTGAAATGTGAGATGTGAGATGTGAGATGTGAGATGTGAGATGGAAGATGTGTCTAAAATACTCCATCACCCATGATTTTCCTTATTCCTTCACCTAAGACCATAGCCACCGAATTGCCCAAATTGTAAGACCGAACCACAGGATTTATAATGGGAATGTGATAAGTTTGTTGGGTGAACTGCTGTTTCAACTGGGTCGGAAGACCATCGGATTCTCTACCAAAAATGAGAAAATCGTTTTTTTGAAATGGACAATCATAGAAACTTTTTTTACCAGCAGCACTAAAGAAAACCAAATTTTTATCTGGATGTTGGTGTCTAAAATGTTGCCACGAACTGTAGGTGTTGAGTTGGAGATGCGGCCAATAATCCAAACCCGCCCGTAAAAGCATTGTATGGTCGAGTGAAAACCCAATGGGCTCTATTAAATGTAAAACAGCATTGGTTCCGACACACAAACGACCAATATTGCCAGTATTGTTTGGGATTTGCGGATGGACGAGTACAATATTAAACATAACAAGAGTTCGAGATTTTAGTGATTTGGAATTTTGATTATTAGCAAGTACAAATTCGCCTTAAATTTGTATCTTTCCCAAACACAATTTGACACTACTTTTTAACATAGGATTTTTAAACTTCGGTTTTTGGGACATCATAGACATTCTCTTGGTGACGCTATTGCTGTATCAAATTTACAAACTCTTACGTGGAAGTCTGGCTTTTAATATTTTTATTGGCTTTTTGCTCATTTATTTTGCCCATTTGATCTTTGGTCTGTTAGATATGCAGCTCATGAGTAGTATTTTGGGGCAGTTCATCTCCGTTGGGTTTTTAGCCATTTTTATTGTTTTTCAGCCAGAAATTAGGCGATTCCTCTTATTTATAGGTAGAGGCAGTCATTTGGGTAACAAAGTTTTTTGGCGAAGGTTGTTTGTTAGAGAGGTCAAAAATTTAACCACCAATAAAGAGGTTGCGGAAATACAAAGAGCAGTTAACAATCTCTCTCAACATCAAATAGGTGCCTTGATTGTTTTTAGTCATTCCAATGAGGAGTATTTTTTTAGCAATACAGGTGTGCCCATCAATGCCGAAATCAGTGCTCGTTTGATCGAAACTATTTTTCATAAAACAACTCCTTTACACGATGGAGCCGTTATCGTAATCAATAAAGAAATTTATGCAGCTGGCTGCGTATTGCCGGTATCCGAAAACCCACAACTGCCTGCTCGTATTGGTATGCGTCACAAAGCCGCCATTGGCATTACCGAAAAAATTGAATCCAGTGTGATTGTCGTATCCGAAGAAACAGGCAACATCTCTATTGCCCATAATGGTAAAATTCGCCAAAATGTATCACAAACTTATTTAAAAGATACGATTACAAAGTCACTTCAATAGGAATAAAGCAATCTTTGTGCCCTCTTGCGTGAAACAAATCAACTTTGAGTCTGCTCTAAAAAGTCAAATAATGAAAAAAATCAATTAAAATTAAAATAAAAATCTATATAGTATTTAAAAGCTTCGCTTTTATAAATACCTTTTCATTTTCATTTTCATTAAAAATTTTGATTCTGGACTTTTTTGAGCAAACTCAATTTTATACCAATCAATTTCCTTCACTCATTTCATTTTTACCCAAAACTTTCATTTCTCATTGTCATTTACATATCTTTGCATCAATTTATACTAAAAAGTACAAATTCATTGAACCTATGATAACTTCTAGTGTTCAATAGTTAGTTTTTCAGCATTTGGTCGTTGTTTTTTAGAAAATAACAGCCATCAAACCTCAAATCTTAAAAAACCTAGATACCAATATATGAGTGATTTTCAAGCGACCATTGACGAAGTAACCCAGAGTGACTATAAGTGGGGGTTTGTGACCGATATCGAGTCAGACAATGCCCCCAAAGGACTGAACGAAGACATCATTCGCTTCATTTCTGCCAAGAAAAAGGAACCAACTTGGTTATTGGAATGGCGGTTGGCTGCTTTTGAGCAGTTTATGCAAATGGAAGAACCAGATTGGGCAAATGTGAGTTATGAAAAAATTGACTTGCAGGACATCATTTACTATTCTGCACCTCAGCCCAAAGTACAATTGGACAGCTTAGACGATCTTGATCCTGAAATCAGAAAAACCTATGACAAATTAGGTATTTCCATCGACGAGCAAAAGCGTCTTGCCAATGTTGCAATGGATTTTGTGATGGATTCGGTTTCTGTTCAAACAACCTTTAAGGAGGAGTTGAGTAAAAAAGGAATCATTTTCTGTTCTTTTAGCGAAGCTGTTCACGACCATCCAGAGTTGATTAAAAAATATATGGGTTCGGTCGTTCCGACTCGTGACAATTATTATGCGGCATTAAATTCTGCGGTCTTTACCGATGGTTCGTTCTGCTATATTCCCAAAGGCGTTCGTTGCCCAATGGAATTGTCTACCTATTTTAGAATAAATGCTGCTGGAACTGGTCAGTTTGAGCGTACCTTGATTGTTGCAGAAGAAGGGGCTTATGTTAGTTACCTAGAAGGTTGTACGGCTCCTCAGAGAGATGAAAATCAGTTGCATGCTGCAGTGGTTGAAATCATAGCCGAAAAAGATGCTGAAGTAAAATATTCTACGGTTCAAAATTGGTATCCTGGCGATCCTGAAACAGGAAAAGGAGGAATCTTTAACTTTGTGACCAAGCGTGGAATTTGTAAAGGGGACAATGCCAAGATTTCTTGGACACAGGTAGAAACGGGTTCTGCCATTACTTGGAAATATCCTTCTGTTATTTTAAAAGGTCATCACTCGGTTGGGGAGTTTTACTCTGTTGCTTTAACCAATAATCACCAAGAGGCCGATACTGGAACAAAAATGATCCACATTGGTAGAAATACCAAGAGTCGCATTGTGTCTAAAGGAATTTCGGCAGGAAAAAGCCACAATAGTTATAGGGGTTTGGTGAAAATGGGACCAAATGCCAAAAATGGCTACAACTTCTCTCAATGTGATTCCCTATTAATTGGAGACCGCTGTGGAGCGCATACGTTCCCTTATA